>Ga0307509_10006388_pt1 | contig 15888 bp, 18 predicted proteins | sample 10_EM_MG_FD_202245 | JGI IMG/M metagenome (GOLD analysis project Ga0307509, IMG submission 202245) | Populus trichocarpa ectomycorrhiza microbial communities from riparian zone in the Pacific Northwest, United States - 10_EM | ecosystem: Host-associated > Plants > Roots > Unclassified | place...
TTCAAGTGCTACCAGTTGGAGGAACCGTGAGTCTGCCATGGCTTCCCTGCTTTCCCCATCTCTAACCACGTATGTAGTGCCCGGTTGGGACAACTTGGGGTGACCGTGTGCTGGTATTATCGTCCCGAGCAGACAATCAATCCTCCACATCGCCAATTCTAGGGAGAAGTTTTCAAACCTAGTATTTGTCTTTGCCGAATTGCTCATTGATACGTGCTCCATGTTGAACCTCCAACTTCAGCCACGGGGATGTCGTTGCTTAACATCCCGTTGACTGCAACGACGAGCACGGCGACCGGGCCAGCGCCAGTTTACCGGTATCAACCCCCTCACCGCGCAATTGCAACGGACGGCCTCATCCCAGGGTGGGCGAACGAAGACCGGTCTGTACTGAGTGCGGTTGGCGGGTTAAACACCGTTGGGCCACGATGTTGTTTTGGAGAAATTGTCCCCAGAAACAGGTGAGTGTCTTATTGTCCCGATATACGAGCGAAGGCGCTGTGCTAAAGCGTTGGGGTAGCGAAACACTTCGACAGAGATCCGCAAACAAACGAGGTGTTGCGGTTCGCGAGTCCTCCTGTTGATGTCGCCCCACCGGTCCAGAAACCGAGGCATAGTTTCGCGTATTTTCACCATCTGGCGAGAAACGGAAACACGAACTCGAGAAGGAGAAGGATGTACGGGAGGGCGAGGACTCGAGGATGGATGCGGACGCGGAGGAGCCCCACAATGGGGTAGTAACCGCCCAGCCGAAGATGTCGACCTAGGAGATGTGGCAGAGGGCGGTGGCCCAGTTCTTGTAGGGGATATCTTCTGTCTGGCGCGTTCTGGGTGATCGACCGTGCACCTCTGAAGGGGCACGTAGATCAAATCACAAAAGTGGTTGGACATTGAACTCGGGGCATTTATAAAATGGGAATTCCCCCGTTACTCCCCACAAATTCGTCTCTCTTCCTCACGCCATGTCTCCAATACCAACTCGCCTCGTCGCGCAAGACACTCTTTTTACCCAACCCCCCCACCCCGAGACAGGAACCGCGGATACACAAGCCCCGAGCCGCTCTCTCCCCGCAATACTCGGGATTATCTCCCCCGAGCAGAGCGGGGTCGGAACTCTTGTCGTCAACACCGTCTCCCTCGGCCTGGCCGTCGCTGTCATCTGGAAAGGCATCATGCATTGGAGGTCAAGTCGGTTCTCGTCCTGGTTGACCGAGTTGCTACTTTGGGAAAAACGGATCATACACCGACTGGAGAATGCCACCGCCTCGACCACTGGCCAGGGCGCTGCGACCAACGGGTTGGACCAAAACGTCCCGTCGACATCGGACCCAAACGCCCCCCCCCTGACATCTGGCACAACTGTCCCCTCAACGTCGGGTGCAAACGTCCCCTCGACATCAGGGCAAACCCAGTCTGGTCCGGGCCCCCAAAACGCCGGAGCCCAGCAGCAGGGCATCCCCAACCAACCGCAGAACAGGACCACTTTGGCTACCGTCCCTGAACTCCAAAATAATATCAACAAGTAAGTGTCTGACCCCTTCTAGAGCATCCGATACTCATGAATTGTGTAGGTGTATCCTACAGGTTGTTGCCGCCAAGGTCAAATACGACTCCACCCCATACCCCTGGTATGATGAGAGTACCCAAGAACTCGTGAACAGAGCGGAAAAGAGCATGAATCAGTTAAGGGATAGAATCGTGGTAAGTGTGTCCCTGCGCATTGAATTGATCATATCACGTCTAACGAGGATAGACCGCGGTGGATGTGATTTACCCGAACACCGCAGAGCCTGTACCGTAGATAGCATCAACTCCTCTTCCAGATCGACCTCGCAATCACAAACATCATATATCATGTACTTCTTTAGATAGCGACACCTTTTCCCCTCCAATCCAGCGTATTTTCCACTGTGCTGGAGAGTCAGACGTCCCAATCTCATGAGTCACGAGTTTGCCGAGTATTGATGATCGGTTACATTTCCACCGCTGGCTTCCTCCGCCTTGGTCTTCCTCCTGCCTCCTGGTTTTTTCGCCTTCGTTCTCCGGCTCATTGCCCTGCTCTTTTTACCCTCGAGTGTGTCGGGTGTCTACCCTCGTTTTTTTCCTGCACCCCGCACATCCAGCTGCCCCTCCCCAGAGCAGTATCGCAGTATGATATCCGAGGCAGAAATACCGGACAGCACCGCCCTAACCCAATGAAACTCTGTGGGTTTCAAGGGATTCTCTGTGCCAGAAATCTTCCCTCCCAGAATTGATACTCCCTTTCTCCTCAGCAAGCAGGAAACATCGATGGTGACAGGGATGACATGTCCATCGGTTTTCGGCCCCTCCCTGTTGGATTCTCTGCAAGTAGGTGACGACAATGTACACAAGTACGACTGGTACGCTCTGGGGTACGAGAAGGACGTTGCCACCGTCGACACGAGTTCGAACAAAGGATTCGGAATTTTGGCGAAGTTGGGCTGAGTCGGAACTGCTGGCGATGGTAAGCATTGGAAGGTTCCGTTTGCGTGACGGGCAGTCTCACCCTTGGATCCTAGGACGCGTCGGCCCCATTGTGTCCCACGTGAAGCGAGGCATGACCGGTCTCCGCGGGAAATACGGCGATTGCTGATTCCGTTGTAGTGTCTTCAAACGGCGCCTCATAAGTTGGCTCTGGCAACGCACAGATAATCGAAACCACGGTCTCAAGGTGTCGTGAGCTGCTTCCAAACGTTTACTCAAGGCGACGGCCGACGCACGAAGAGAGAGGTGGGTTTTGCCGTCAGATATTGCCTAGTAGCTCCCAGAGACTCACGACTGGACAGGACAACGTCGCTTGTCCGACCCGAGGCCACGGAAACCTTTCCATTGCACAGCGTGCGAAAAACACTTCAAGAACACTGCTCGGTAGGCCACCCGGTGTGAGCCCCACACAAAGTGGAACAGACCAGTGTGTAAGAGCGTTTCCTCCGGGTGTCATAATGAGCGCTCTCCGCCTCTGACAAATGACCGAGCCTTCGGGCTGCACCAGAAAAAAAAACATTGCTCAGTATGAACATCACAGTTCCTATCCACACCGCCATTGGAGATGCGATCGAACGAGCGGACAAAGACCAAACCCGGAGGGGCGATCAAGAGTGAAGGGGAAAGGAAAGGAAAGGAAGAGAGAGGAGAGCATATAACGAAAGACTACCATGGACGCCGGGCCGAGGGATAACATCGCCACCCCAGTGACCAGAACGGTTAGCATCGTACACAAACCGATCCCTATCCCACTGGAGAAGAAATCTGGATGAGCGTCCACCCCCATCTCCCCCAGCTTCAGAACCACCTCATGTCAAGTCGATTTCTCCCGCTTCCACTCCGGAGAGACCACCAACGTCCAGCGTGTACCATCCAACCCTTCCCCGACATCCCCCCCCCCGTTTCATGGCCCGCTCCCATCCTAGCCCAAGACGAAAATTACCGGTTCCCTCCCCCACCATCCGTGGTATCCCAACGGCGTCCCTCTGTTTCGGTGGTGCGTGTTGAGCTGAATCCCAGCAAATGACCAGATGAATCATCGTGACGATCGTTTCGGGAGGCAGCGAGAGGATTGGCAGGACGGTTTCCCGGGAAGGTTGATTTATTTTGGGACTCTCAGGACACTTGGCCCAACCCTGCCGAGCAGTCGAGCGCCAGGCGTTTCCTTGTCGAGGATCCGTGTTCCCGTTGAGGACATTACCGTTTCTGCCCAGTGTATCGCCGTGTAGTACTGGTGAATACCTGACGATGTATACCACCGGCCTTGGGCGGTCCTATGATAAGGAGGACTGCGACCTCCTGACAGCGCGCTACGCTCATCTCCCCCTGAAACAACAACCGCGATGTCGTCGGAGAAGCCTCCTACATCCCCATTACCAGGTAACCCTAATCCACACGGCCCGGTACTCTATTAAATTATCGTGTCCTGTTATCCACAGTGACAGAGTCACTCGTCAAGCGTGTTCGGCACCAAAGCCTAGCCGCAATCCGGGGAATTCGCTCTAGGGTTTATCGATGGAAGATTTCTGCGACACGCCCGTCTTCCACCACCAGGCTCCCCTTTGAAATCGTCGAAATTATCATCGCCCATCTGATCTATGACACACCAAGTCTACTTGCGTGTTCCCTGACCTGTTCCACCTGGTACATCGTCGTCGTTCTTCACCTCCACCGGACCCTCACTGTCAGAACTACCCAGTGGTCAAACAAGAGGTTCATGTGGCCCTACCCACTCCGTCATATGCACAGGCTCGGTCTACTTCCCTTGGTCCAGAATCTTCAGGTCCGCCAAGGGTACTTGCAGGGAAACCGGTGGTTTACTCCAAAACGACTCGACTGCCGTACCCTGTGTCACTTTTTCGCATTAACCAACGTCCAAGAACTTGAGATAGACCACCTGTGCATCCACAGGTTCATGCCGAGGATCCGACGGCACTTCAAGAACTTCTTACCAACACTCCGATCTCTCAACCTGAGAGAACCCCAAGGCTCCCGGCCGGAAATTCTATACTTCATCGGACTCTTCCAGCACCTAGAGGACCTGAAACTCCGCTACTGGCCTCACAAACATTTGTTACCAATGGATGGCCCGACGTTCACCCCACTCTTTGCCCCTCCGCTGCGGGGGGGGCTGACGATGACATCCGTCTCGGGCGTGGACCTTTTGAAGGAGATGATTCGCCTGTTTGGGGGGATCAGATTTCGCTACATGGACCTTTTCAACGTGGGGGGGGTGTGGCTCTGGATAGATGCTTGCGCAGAAACATTGGAAACGTTGCGGTTGTATCCAACCAGTGGGCGGGCTTCTCTATAAAGTGTGTGAGTTCTGGCTGACCTTTTCACAGCTGGATCCGCTCTCTTGAGAGTCGATCTATCGAGGCACAAGTCGCTTCGGACGCTCGAGGTTCCAGCGTCATGTGTCAACGGTGCATTTCGATACGAGTCGCCGGATATCGCCTCAAGGCTCCTCAAACACGTACTCTTGACCATCACATCCCCTGCGTTCTTCGAGGTGGTCGTCATTTATCGGGACTATGACTTCCGTGGTGTTGAAAGCCCACATCACCCAAGCTGTCCTCCTGTGCGCGGTACGTCGCAAGCTGACAGAGCGAAGGAGAGCATATGGCATCATACGCAATTTGGGGTGTTCCGTGAGGTCCACAAAGTGCGGGGCTTTCGGTTGGTGCTATGTGCAGACGTTTGGAACCGTGTGGCGGACTATTCCGTGGGAGTATTGGAAGAGGCTGTTGCAGCGGAAAAGGCGGACGGGGGGTTCGATAAAAGATTCCTTGAACCATTGGTGATTTACAGCCCACGGCTGTGCCACACGGACCTGAACCAGGATCTTTACGCCTCATCTCCCCCTTCGCCGTTCCCATGGCCGGAGGGGCTACCGCGGAATGGTAACCCGTGGCCAGCTTGTATTGTAGCGCTTTTCAGGTGATAATATGTGGCACGATTTTCGAGCGTTAGTGAAACAAGTCACCTGCGGGGTATGACATGATGTAATTTTACACACTCGTACATTCATGGGAACGTCCTACATGAATCTTTTCCTACACTTCTTCCTCACACAATTGTCCCTAGGCGTTGCCTGTGAGGCGTAGCATGATGTACACTCCATGAAGGGTCGCCCTTTTTTACCCTTTGTTGGACATCGGGGACAACGCAGACTTTCGTGAAGGTCCCGCAACCGCGCCACTTCACCGCATTTTTGGCATTTCAGCCACGCAGAGTTGGGAGTCGTGATTGGGAGAATGGGACCGTAGGTGGGAGCCGGGGTTTGGAGGTTGGAAGATGAAGCAATAGTCTCGACAATGGGAGCTGGAAGAATGCTGCAGGTGGAAGCCAATGCTTGGGAGAGAGGAATGGAGGGGTGAATGAGACTCTCGCCCTTGGTGCAACCGCCGGGACCAGGATCGAAGGGTGTGCGGTTTGTGAACGATTTTTCAATCAGCTTGTCGTATACCAAACTTAGTGTTGTGGGAAAGAAGGGTGCCTCCCCAGATGCCATTCTTTGGGTATGGTCAATCAGCAACTTAGGATCAAGTTCAGTAGCCCTCTCGTCGAGAAAGTGGATTTCCATGTCTAGGACCTCTTTGTGACTAGAAGGGGTCCAAGTGAGAATGAAGTGAATCAGGGGAACCGTCGAACACCCACCTTGCAGCAAAGGAAGAAAATAGTTCTGGTATGATGTTGGTGGTGGAGAGTGTGGATTGGATGCTCTTCAGAGCCTCCCCTTTAATCTCTTTGACCCCGAGCTTTACAACAAGTTAGCATTAGGGGTGGTATGTCCGTGCGGAATACCTACTGTCGCTGCCAAAGTGTACATTGAACGAGGAGAGCACGACCGTGGCCTTGGTACCTCGGCATCCGCCACTGGGTCACCATCACGAGTCGAAATCCGGTGCGTTACAAAGGTTACCTCGCTCGTGTAAGCATAGGAGAGGAATGACATCCACCTGCAAACAGGTCAGCCATTCGTCACGCGGAAGGTCGGATTTAACCTACGTTTTCCATGCCCCTGACATTAGTATTAACACTTCACGGCTTTCAGTAACGCTGGCTTCAGTCTGGTACTGCCTGATTAGGGCGTCAAAAACCTTCCCCCTCAAGAAACCGCCGAATCATCCGCATACAGTACCACCTTGTCTTTGAGGAGCCCTTCGGTGGGCCCCCCGTCCCAACTTTCATAATCATCCGCTGGTCCATCCACCAGGCACGCAGCTTGGGAGTCTATCCCCACAGCCACTTCGGTCGCAGGTTAGATTCGGGCGGGTCAGGAGGTGCTTCCCACTAACGCGTCGTGAGTGCAGGGCCCCATTCCTCAATCATGATGCTCGAGGTGAACAGTGGTTTTGGGTCCAATGGCAGGCCGTTGGCGATTGCATTATATGCGTAGAGCTGAACGTCGATGAAACAGCCCGTGGGGATTGACTTGAGAAGCGCGAGTTTCATCCTCTGCCAATTTGGGAGAATGGGAGGTGTCACGGAGAGAGTGAATTTAGGCTCCGTCGGGGGTGGCTCCCGGGATCCCCTCACGCCGTCCAAGATCATGGTGAGAGCGTCTGCCGCGCGAGCCATTCGCGGTTGGGGTAGAGCGGCGATTTTCTCCCGAAGCTGTTTCCTCGTAATGCTCTCGGAGATCCCCTTGGATTCCTTCTCCATCTTGTAAATGAGTCGTGAAACCTGCATTGACAGTATCTCCGGAAAGCTATATCGTGAAAATGAATGTTTAAAGACGATCCAAGCGAGGGGGTGGCTTACAAAGCAGAGAAGCTGGAAAATACTTCCTCCACGATGTTGCAGTGCTCCAGGTTATTGCGGATGTACGCATTGGCTTGCTCCTTGAGGGACGGTATGTCGTACTAAGCCTGATAAGTCAAAGGGCACCAAACACTGGTAAAGCTGGTCACCTTGTCCGCAAGACGATAAACGGACTTTGCTGACGGAGATGGCAGTTTTCCCGTGATCCAATCTCCGGCCCTCGCTTGCGCAGGGAGATCGTGACCAGGATCGGAACTGAACGGGGCAAACCGTATTTCGCCGGTGTATAAGAAATATAGCATTGCCTCAAATCTGCGACCGGCCAGTGAAACGGGAGAATCGGTTGTGAAAGACCGTGCCGTACGCACGTTACGGCCCCCATATCACGGATGATGGCAACTTTACCCATTCTCGGGAGATTATCGTTAGGCCTGTGATTGGTGTCGTTAAAATGGGGAACGCTCAATGGTAAACGAGGGTAACCTGTCGTTATTTTGGGCCTCACTCATCTCGACGGGCGATGGAGGATCGGAGACAACAGCTTGGCTTGGCGTGTCCTCCAGTCCCCACTGCGAGTCTCGTTCGCCTTCGAGAAATTTTTCATCCTCCTCTTCGGAGCAAGAGAACTCATCTTCGAGGTCGCTGTCAGATAGGTAGTCGTAATGCTCGGCGTAAGGGTGGGAGTCCGAGGGAAACCCCTCGTTGAGGTCCCTTTCCTGTCCTTCCGAAAACGAATTTGAGAACACTTCGAGGCTGGGCGGTTAAACACGTGTAACATGGCGGAGATTCTATCACCCACAGGTGGAAAAGTAGGGAACCGTGTCCAAAATACGGCTGTTGCAGTGTAATGCACGCGGCGATCCCACACGCCCAGAAGCTTCTCTGCGAGAGAAAACGTAGAACTTGGTGTCGACGAAGGTTCCAGAAGTGATAGAATCGTTCAGGGCATCCAGCAAAAGGTGTGGCGGGACCATCTTCGCAGTGGTCCAGGGACAGATTCCCAAATACAAAGTGTGGCCGGGTGGCGTATTCCGTTCGTGTTTGCCGGCCCGGGTTTCCGCCGGGGTCAATCGAGAAGTCATTCAATCACGTGCCAGTCCCCCAATCCCTGACTTTCGATTCCCTCCGTCCTCAAATCGACGATAGACGGACCATGACTTCCACGACTCCTTCGGTCCTCATCGTTTGTCTAGGTCTGCAACGCCTTCGCGAATCGCCCGTGATGCGGGATAAGGCAGAACATCATTGACGTGAACGCTCACCATCAGGGAACATCTGCCGATCGCCGTTGGGAGAGGCCGTTCTCCAGCACGTTGCGAAGCAACGAGGCTTAAACATCTTCGTCGATAGTGCTGGGACCGCGGGTTATCACGTTGGGGAGGAGCCGGACGAAAGGTACGACCTCCATCCCTGGATAAGCGAGGGTCTGTTCATACCCGCCTTGTAGAACCGTGGAGACCTGTAAGAAAGTGAGTGGTCGCTTTGCACCCCGGTGAAAGGCCATCCCCGAACCTGACGTTGGGTATTTTACCCTCTAGCACAGCGTTCTGATCGACAGTTCCGCTCGACAAGTTTCTCGGGAAGACTTCAACCGGTTCACCCACATCCTCGCCGCTGATGAATCAAACCTCGCTAATCTGAAGAGGATCCAGCCAAAAGATTCAAAGGCAGAGGTCCGCCTGTTCGGTTCGTACGACGATAACAAACCGATTGCGGTGAGCGACCTCACCGATTGTGTTCTGAACGGTCGAGGACTGATATCCTCGCGTGATGAACTCCAGGATCCCTATTATGGAGGATTGGTGAGTGCTTGCGGTGTTCATAGCCAGACTGCGTCTGACCACTCCCGGAATGTAGAGTGGATTTGAGAAATGTTACCAACAGTGTTTGCGATACTCCAACAAGTTCTTGGATGAGGTCGTTGGGACGGCTTCTGCCACACCTACGACCTCGAGCCTCTAGGGATACCAGATCATTGGGCGGATATAGTCGGGAGAGTATCCCCCAGAATTCTAGACATACCAGCGGTCATGTTGCGCGCCTCCACCCCTCTGGCCTTCGGAACAGGGGTTGTATTTTGGTTATTAAATGGCTCTCTCCAATTGTAAACGACACTCACGGAATCAAATACCGAGATTAATACCCAGCTGCCCAACCAGGGACAGGGCCGGACCGCAAGAGCACCTGGCCCCGCACTCCAAAGGTGACCTCTGCCCGATTCCCATCTCCCCTTCTCCCTTTTATCGTCATCCGGTGGCTACCGCGTCGCAAGGGTCTCTGCTGAGCTCGATGCTGATCCACGCCCCGCGAGTCAGTTGCGATAGGTGCCAGACGCTGCGCGCCGGTCCCGGGTGGGAAAAACGGTGAAGGGGGGGGTTACGGCCGAATATGGCGGGTTCCCTTCCACGGACCGGCGGCTCCTGTGCCCACCTGCACCGGGGCGCGCCGCTCACACCTCGTCTGAGGGGCCGAGAATGGTCTCGTTGAGATAGTTTCACCTCGCAGGACACTCGCCGGTTATGCAGCGCATACCGAAGCGGACCCGGAAGTGCAAGTCGAGGATTATGACCCCCTACTTGTCCGACGCAGCTCAAAATATTATGGTATATAATACCCATCCTACATTTGCTCCCAAACGTCGACGATAGACATCCACGTCAACAATCCGTCATACGGCGTGATGCCAAATAGTGTCGGGGGGACGTGCCGCCCAATGGCTTCATTCACTGCATTCAACCCTCATGAGACAACCCCAATAGCAGTTCAAAATATCCCCTCCCCCTAAATAGAAAAAGGGAGCAGGAGGACTTCTCATTGAGAAACAAGGAGCTTATATGCAACGGCCCACCCAAGCGAATGACACCAGGGCAGTCACGCGCGGCGGGATGGGACGGTTGTGCACAATGTCTCCATTACATTCACCTCCCTACCCTGGGGGGTTAAATCGCGAAAAAGAAATGTCAGAAATGCAAACACCGCATGGGCAGGAAAGAACTCCAGCCACGCGTTCCACGAACATCAATCGTTCATGAGGCGGAAGCCGATTGCTCGTATTCGCACTTCTGGTGGGCTCTTGGACGTCTGGCGCCTGGAAACTGGTTCTGACAGCTACGGTCGTTGTATACTGAAAACCGGTGTTTGGAACTACACTCCGAGGCACGTATCAACCAGATTGCCATAGTATCAATGGATGGCTAGAGCAATGAAAACAACGTGGTGAATACCAAAAGGTCATGGCGTCTTTTTTTTTTGAAGATATTCCCGACGAGAACAGACGTTCCATGGCCACACCACTTGCGCGCTGGTACACTGGTCGTTGCCAAAGATCTCCAAGTGACGTCAACTGAGAGGCAGCGAGCCATTACTACCCAAAAATCATACACGGGGACTGGGCACTAGGAATTCCTCAAGCGTTCTCGACTCAATACTCCCCACGAGTGGTGATAATGGTAGTGGTGACCTCCGTGACTACTGTCCCAAAATCATCGTGCTCGGACTCCACATGTCGAGTGTGAGTGGGGGACTGCCCAGTTGCAAGCCCATCGTATGAAGGAAGGGGGCCCTGACCAGGCGTTTCTGGCGACGGCTGCGGAGGTGTGGGCATACTCTCAGCCTTCACAGGGATCAGCCTCCATATCTGCCAGGCAGCACCTGTCGTATCATGGAATTTCACCTGAGGCGAACCTGTTAGTTACATTCAGAACCAGTATTGATGAATGGTTTAACCTTGCTGCCCTCACAATTCCCTGCCCCCCCACAGATCCCAAGTCCTCTTCGTGGTCCCCCAGAAAAACCTGGGACGGAGCGTCAGCGAGCTGTCCCGGCACGTCGAGTAACGTTCACACCGACCGGATATACTCATATCCACGATGTTTTTCGTCGTTGACGATTTCGACTCTCCAGGCCACAAGATAAGCGGCAACAAATAGCTGAGCCCCTTCGCCGAGTCCCTCCTCCATCGGAGTACAAAACTCTTCAGGTTTTCCTGGTTCAATCTGTTCGTAATGCTCAACGAACAACGGCAGACCATGAACCGAACCGGGGGGGTGAACTCACCCTCCGCACCGAATACCCAACTCCAAGAGGTTTAATTTCCCACTTCTGAACATCAGGTACGCGAACGGTAAGTGATAGATACGAATATACGAGGCCCCTTCCGTCCTCGAGATCTCTGGCAGGACGGTAGCATACTTCCTTCGAGTGTTGGTGGATATCGAGGTAGGTCTCAGCGTAGAGGTTCTGGATCTTGTAAATCCCTTGCTTTGGCTTTCCATCTTCGAAGATGCAGAGGGGATCGGTGGTCGATGACAGGGTCATGGTTGAACGTTGAACGTTGACAGGGTGAGTTCGGCGACGTGGGGATTAAGAACAAGCCGCGATGCCATCACCGAGCGCCGACGTGCGCTCGCCACACTTTCCGATTCCTAGTTCCTCCAGCAGTGTGCGGAAAATGAGACAATTAGTGAGGGTGGAGTCTCGATCTCGTAACGCCTTTGACAACCACAAAATGCCACAGAAGGGGTTCTTTTCGGGGTGTGCTTGGGAAACCGCCAAGCGTGATACCAATGAGTGAAACAGAAAATATAGATGAACGTAGAAAACGACCAAAAGGGCTAGGTGTCGGCTGTGGAAATACACCCGGGCTGGGAATCTCCGTCGGATGACAATATATTCTCCGCTGGACGTCTGTGGTACGTCGGGTTGGCGGGACGACAAATGACCCAAAGTCTGACCACATGGGAGTACACGTCCCTTGCCATCCAGGATTTCAGGCAACCGACATCGACGAATTGAATAAGATCTCGTTTCCGCTCAGCTGTAACGAACCCGCGCTATCTCATCGCCACGGATTCACGTCCAACTCCCACCTCAACCTCGCAAGTTGCGGGGTGCCACATGAGGTAATCCACGGACGTTTGTACATTCACAAGAACATTCTACAGAAATCTCTTCCTACACACCTTCTTCTCACAATCGTCCCTAATTGTTGTCCGCACGGTGTCGCATGACGTGCACTGCATGAGGGGCCTCGCCTTTTTACCCCTTCGTGGACACTGGGGACAATACAGACCTTCGCGAAGGTCTCCCGACCGTGCCACTTGACCACATCGATGGCATTTCAGTCGCGGCATGATTGAAGGAACGCGTCCATATGTGCGAGCTGGAGCTTGCAGATTGGAAGACGAAGCAATAGTGTTGACGGCGGAAGATGAAGGGATGTTGTAGGCGGAAGTCGATGGGGGAGGAGTGGGGTGAATGGGACTATCGCCCTTGGTGCAACCGCCGGGTCCAGGATCAAAGCGTGTGTGTTTCGTCAATTCTGTTTCAACCAGCTTGTCGTATACCAGACTAAGTGCTGTGGGAAAGAAGGCCGCATCCGTTCTTTGGATGCAGTCAATCAGCAATTTGGGATCCATTTCGGCAGCCCTTTCGTGGAAGAACCGGAGTTCCATGTCCAGGACCTCTTTGTGACTAGAAGAGGTCTAAGTGAGAATGGAGCGAACCAGGGGAACCGTCGGATTCCCACCTTTCAGTAAAGGAAGAAAATAGCTCTTGCAGGACGTTGGAGGTGGAGAGGTTGGATTGGATGTTCTGAAGAGCGTCCCTCTGGATCTCCTCGAGCCCAAGCTTTCCAACGCGTTAGCACTAGGGGAGGAATGTCAGTGCGGAAAACCCACCGTTGCTGCCAAAGTGTACATCGAACGTGGGGAGCACGAGCGTGGCCTTTGTACCTCGGCATCCGCCATTGGATCACCATCAGGAGTCGAGATCTGGGGCATTAAAAAGATCACCTCGCTCGTGTAGGGATAGGAAAGGAGTGACATCCACCTGCAAACATGTCAGCCATTTGTCACGCGGAAGGTCGGATTTAGCCTACGTTTTCCATGCCCCTGACATCAGTATTACCACCTCACGGTTTTCAGCACCGGCAGCTTCAGTTCGGTATTGCCTGAGTGGGGCGTCAAAGATCTTCCACCTCAAGAAACCGCCAAACCATTCGCATACAGTACCACCTTGTCTTTGAGGAGCTCTTCGGTGGGCTCCCCGCCCCAACTTTCATAATCATCAACTGGTCCATCCACCAGGCACGCAGCTTGGGAGTCTATCCCCGCAGTCACTTTGGTCACAGGTTAGGCCCAGGCGGGCATGGAGGCACTTCTCACTTACGTGTGGTGATTGCAGGTCCCCACTCTTCAATCATAATGCTCGACGTGAACAGTGGCCTTGGGTCCAATGGCAGGTCGTTGGCGATCGCGTTATATGCGTAGAGCTGAACGTCGATGAAACAGCCCGTGGGGATTGACTTGAGAAGCGCGAGTTTCATCCTGTGCCAATTTGGGAGAATGGGAGGCGTCACGGAGAAAGTGAATTTAGGCTCCGTCGGGGGTGGTTCTAGGGGTCCTTTCACGCCGTCCAAAATCATGGTCAGAGTTTCTGTCGCGCGAGCCAATCGCGGTTGGGGTGAAGCGGCGATTTTCTCCCGAAGCTGTTTCCTCGTAATGCTCTCGGCAATCCTCTTAGATTCCTCCTTCATCTTGTAAACAAGTCGTGAAACCTGCATCGACAGTATCTCCGGAAAGCTATGCTGGGAGAGTGGGTGTGTAAAGACAATTCAAGTGAGGGGGTGGCTTACGAAGAAGAGAAGCTGGAAAATACTTCCTCGACGATGTTGCAGTGCTCCAGGTTGCTGTGGATGTGCGCCTTGGCTCGCTCCTTGAGGGTCGGTATGTCGTACTAAACCTGATAGGTCAATGGGGCACCAAACACCAGTAAAGCTGGTCACCTTGTCCGCAAGACGATAAATCGATTTTGCTGACGGAGATGGTAGTTTCCCCATCCTCCAATCTCCGGTCCTTGCTTGCGCAGGGAGGTCGTGACCAGGATCAGAACTGAACGGGGCAAACTGTATTTCGCCAGTATATAAGAAATACAACATTGCCTCAAATCTGTGACCCGTCGGTAAGATGGGAGCATCGGTTGTGCAAAACTCTGCCGTACGCACGTTACAGCCCCCATATCACGGATAATGGCAACTTTGCCCGTTCTCGGGAGACTATCGTTAGATCTGTGATTGGTGTAAATAGGGGAACAATTTATGATGGACGGGTTGACCTGCGGCCATTTTGAGCCTCACTCGTCTCGACCAGCGATGGAAGATCAGAGGCAACAGTTTGGGATGTTTCGGGGTCTGGCGCACCCTCTAGTCTCTCCTGTGAGTTGTGTTCGCCTTCGAGAGAGTCTTCATCTTCCTCTCCGGAGCAAGAGAATTCATCTTCGAGGTCACTGTCCGATTGGTAGTCGTAATGCTCGGCATAAGGGCCAGAGTCCGAGGGAAACCGCTCATTGATGTCCCTCTCCTGTCCTTCTGAAAACGAATCTGAGAACACTTGATGGCCGGGCGGTTAAACACGTGTAAAATGGCGAAGCTTATATCACCCACAGGTTGAAAAGTAGGGAACCGTGTCCAGAATACGGCTGTTGCAGTACAACGCACGCGGCGATCCGACACGCCCAGAAGCTTCTCTACGAGAGAAGACATAGAACTTGGTGTCGACAAAGGTGCCAGAAGTGACGGAATCGTTCAGGGTATCCAGCAAAAGGTGTGGCGGGTCCATCCTCGCAGTGGTCTAGGGGCAGATTCCCCAGTGCAGAATGTGGCCGCGTGGCGCATTCAATTCACGTTGGCCGCCCGAGCTTCCGCCGAGAGCAGATCCGAGACCATCCAAAAGGGGCTTTTACCATGGAGCTGACAGGACTGAACAATGATTCAGGACGTTCTAGTATTACACGAGATCACGGACCTGTTCGGAGAGGGCGGAAAGGGTGTGTTCGGAGTGCCCGTAACGGAGGAAGCGGCGAGTGGTATGCGCGGATGCTGCGAATGACGGGTACCAGCGCATGTCGTTTGGCGGAACGGATAGATTGTGAGATACGACAGGGTACTATGACACGCGGTGAACTCACGTACATATCCACCTCTATGTGAGTCTGGCATTCATGAGCCCAACCGCCAGCTCCTAACGGTCTGTTCCGAACACCCAATTGACGGATATCTCGGAACAAACCGTTTGCACATCTCTGGCACCTGGTGGGAAACCTCCCGGGGTCACTCCCGATACTAACCATGACCTTGTGCCAATGGTCGTCGATTTTCGCGGACCACATGATGGTTGGATCGAGTCGCGTCCAGCCTCATACCGAACCCCGCCCATGCCATCAAAAGGCAAACGACGTCGACGAATCGAATAAGACCTGAGTCGTTTCTCCTCAGCTGCAACGAACCCGCGCTATCTCGCCACCGCGGATCCACGTCCAACTCCCAACTTCAACCTCGCAAGCCTCGGGGTGAGACATGAGGCAATTTACACAAACGTTCGTACATTGACGAGAACATTCTACAGAAATACCTTCCTACACGTCTTCCTCTCACAATCGCCTCTATTCTTTCCCCGCGCAGTACCGCACGACGAGCACTGCATGAGGATCTTCCTCTTTGGACTCCCCATTGGGCATCGGGGACAACGCAGACCTTCGCGAAGGTCCCGCAACCACGATACGTGACCACATTGTCGGCATTCCAGCCATGTCGGGCTGGGAGTCGTGGTTGGGGGAACG
>Ga0307509_10006389_pt1 | contig 15886 bp, 13 predicted proteins | sample 10_EM_MG_FD_202245 | JGI IMG/M metagenome (GOLD analysis project Ga0307509, IMG submission 202245) | Populus trichocarpa ectomycorrhiza microbial communities from riparian zone in the Pacific Northwest, United States - 10_EM | ecosystem: Host-associated > Plants > Roots > Unclassified | place...
CCCTCCGCTCCCGGGCCGAGGCCCCCCCCCCCCCCCCCCCCCCCCCCCCCCCCCCCCCCGGCCCCCCCGGGGCGCGCGGGCGCCCCCCCCCCCCCGGTAATAAACAAGCTCCTGTATCGATCGCCCTAGAATGAGAGCTACCCAATGTCCCACCATATCCGAAGTTTCACGCCAGGCACTAGCAGGATATCCCCGCGAAGGTAGCCTATACGCCAACCCCTTCTGCGGAGCTGCAGCCTAGACCTTATGGCTATGCACACAGCTGCTGCCTAAACATATAGTATCATTACTGGTTGACCAGCAATCATGAGGATTTTTACTTTCTAACAACATCAACCGTCCTTCCCTCTAACACCAGCACGGCTGGCAGGATACCGTCCCTCAAAGTTCTTTCTATTGACATTACTTCTATCGCACCCTTGTATCAAATTGCTACTACACCGTCGCCCACGCTCGAAAGAACACTGCCCAGATATTGCACTTCGGGCTTGCCAAAGCAGGGGACCCAGCACAGTGGTAGGCTCGGTGAGATTCCACTTGGTAACAGCAAGGAGCAATAGTTGATGAAATGGGTATATTGAATTCACCAGGGAGATATGTGCTGGCAGGGAGATGGAAGTAACCTGGCAACTGTTGTGCTAAACAGCTAACTTTCCATGCCCCCCTAGAAGCAATTCTATTAACACGAAGAAGCTTTGCACCAATGTAGCTAGGAATTAACTAACCGGCAGCACCGTAACAAGAAACTTTCCTCGGGGGTGATGATTGACGCCCAACCGGTGCATAGCGATGCTAGTGGTACACTTGGTAGCTTGATTCACTCTCAGCTCACGGACGCGGTTTAGCAAGCAGAAGGCAGCAAGCTCAAAGTTGGGTACGATAACATACTGCGAGAAAGCCGGCCCCAACACTAACATCAACACCAAGGACACATCCGCTGTACAGCGCTCTGTATAATATATGCAGCGGCCTGAGCAAAACAATCAGAACCAAAACTAAAAACAGAAGAGGATAAAATCGAATGGGCAGCTACAGTAATCCCAGTTCAGAGGCTTACAAAACTTGAATCTTTAGCTTGCTAATTTACCACACATTCATAGTGTATCATTCGCAGATACACTACCTACTTACGTTAGTATCATAGTCTATGAAGGGGGTAAGTTAGTCATGTACTATCACGGGTAGGCAATCCTTCCTTGGTGCATCCCTAACAGGCTATAGTATCTCGTGCACTCCACTAAACGCATATAGGCAATAGTGGATAAGCCACCTTTTTGTTTATTCCCTTCTTTCTCCTTCTCCCCCAAAAAGAGCTCCTCTCACGCAGCTAACTTTACCGAAAAACTACACCAATTCACAATCACCAGAAGAGACACCCAAACCGCACGAACTAATTTCTCAAAGAGACTTTATTGCTCTAAAGTGCCATTCAAAGAAAGCCACCCTAGCCCACCCTAGCCCACCCCCACACACCCTACAAACCATCACTCAGCACCAGGTTTCTCCACCATATCTCCCACAAACTCCTTAACCATAGCCTCCAACACTCCCAAATCCAACTCCTCGTGCTTCTGCACAACCTCCGTCCCCTTCGCCCCCAACCCGATGCCAACAACCTCCTCGCGGGCCTTGATGATCATCTTAGTCAAACACTCACCGGCGATCTCATTTTCCTCCCCAGTCTGCTCCATAAGAACGTCCATAAACTCGGCGATATCCTTCAAGCGGGCTAGCATATCCCTTATGGGCCCGGTATCGTCGACCGTCTCGCTCCAGTTTTGGATTCTGCGGATGCGATTCCTGATGCAGGCGATTTCAGAGACAGGGTTGTCGTGACAGTCGAAGTCGGCGGCGGCTGCAGCGAGGCCAGCCTCGCTGGGAGTGGGTTGTCCCGGAGGTGTGTGAAATATGGTGTGGGTCTTTCCACCCCCCGACTCATCTGAATCCTCGTCGTTGCTATCTTGGCCTTGGTCCCCTTCATCGCTATCGTCGAATGGGGCAGGGGTAGCGCGGGGGAAGGGATCTTCGGGGGCGTAGCCGCTCATTGTGGTATGATTTCTTGTGAGTGTTTGTGCGGAAAGGTAGCGGTTTTGGATGAGGTGGGAAAAACAAAGGGAAGAGTGAAGGGAAGCATGGCTATGATACACAGGTTCCTGCTTTATTGTTTAGTCTAGAAGTGCCAAGAAAATTCTGCGGCCACAATTGAGGGTTCCACCGTCCGGGCAAAATGCGAGGGAATGAGTAAATGGCTTGAGGGTTGCATGTTCCTAGGCATAAATATTAGTAGTGTAGGGTGCGGGAAGCAGTGGGTAGGAGGATAATGATTATGAGCCCTTACCATAGAGAGAACTCCCGGCAGGACCTACCAATACCACTTCTATAATATTCTCCTAGAAGCTTAACCAAAATCCCTGACACCGCATCACACTCTGAAAGAGGTCATTTGCCCCAGCTGTCAACTGGCTGTTTTGAATTCCTTTACGCTTGATATATGATTTAATCGCCTATTTCGCAACCTAGCGGCACTACACAGAAGCTATATACCCATAGCAATTAAAAAAAATACAGTATCATATTATCATACAAGGACCTCAATAACGCTATTTCCCTCGCCAAAATAGTGGTTTCAACAACCTACATTCCCCCAGAGCCAAAATCCTACTGATGAACTTCACCCCACAAAAAATCCCACGCTCTACGCCACGAAGCCCATCCCCCTATATACGACACATACCTTCACACAACTGTAGCATTCCTACTTTTGGCACAACACCCAACCGACCCACAAAGAGCACTAGCAGGAGGAAGAAATCTCGAATAACTTTTCATGCGAAAAATTGTTCTTCGACCTGTACTATTATGTAATAATATATTGCAATATCAGCCCTTTCACTAAGAGCACCACTACCAGATAAGTTTGGAAGAAGAAGAAAAAATTCCTCGATGCTAATTCTTGAATCTTGGCCTATTTATTTTTTTGCATTTTTTCTGCCTCTTCAGAGAATGTCATATGTGGTAAGGCTGTGTACAGTACCATGCCATACAGTAGACGAAGTTTCTTATATTATGGAGCTCAATATTCGCTCGAGTGATGGGTGGTGATTCTGATTTTAGACCCTAAGGCACCAGATTCTGAACAAACAGTTACCCGCACAGTAGCCTAGAAGACCGACAGGTTTCTAGAAACCCACTCAAAATCTACTAAATCCAGAACCTACAAAACCGGGGATTTCGTTAGCGCGATTACCATCCCAGCTATCCGACCAACTACCGGTATTTTTCTTTCCTCCCGCCGAGCATATGCTTTCCTAGACTACCCCTTATCGCCACCACACCACAATCCCCACCGCAAGAAGCACAATCCCTAAACCACCCCCCCCCCCCCAAAAAAAAAAGTGTCTTTAAAACCCATAGGGCTCTCCAGGTGTATGATATATGCCCCATATTTCTCCAACGGGCGGAAATCCTTTCATAACCGCCATCTCCGCTTCGACTTCTCATGAGCTAAATCCTCCATAACCCTACCCTGACATTCCCCGTGTCTCACAAAACGAGGCACCGTCCGCCGATCCCTCACGGCTAACCCCGCAAGACCTTCTTCGTACGATACTCGTCCCAGGCAAGAAGTACCCGGAAACAGGGATTAGATTTTTGTATAGTAAACCCCCTGCGATTATCTGAGCGCTCATACAATATTGACCCCCCCTGTTTCCGGGTACAGTACTTCTTGCCTGGGACGAGTACCCACAAATCAAGTCGCGCCTCGTGGGCCGTAGACTAAGTCAAATTAGAGTTCGCCAAGTTTTAGTTTTTTCCGGTTAGCTTTTTTTTTTGCTTTTTTGCTTTTGCTTTACCGAAACGCTAGACATTAATACAGCAAAAAGGTCTATTAAGTTGTCTTGGGGTTGGTGAGACATGACGCCTAAGGCGGTAATTCCCATGGAAAGTGTCTAATCCCAACCCTGCTGCATTGCCTGCACTACCGGTACAGCAAATTTCTGTCAAGTTGCCTCAATACTGGTAAGACATAACCTTATATGCCCGCAGGTTTTTACAGTATGGGATCAGCAGAAGAACTCGGCTGCCCCAGCAGTTTTCCGCCTTTTGTAGACACGCCGGGTATACCACCCTATTACTATACCAGAGGCTAAAAAGCCCCAGGGGTAGAGGTGGTCGTCCAGTCTATATCAAGCCAATATCCCCCCCTACTCCACCCCCTAGAAAGCCAACACCATGACCCAATCACCCCCTCAAACTATCCAAACTCTCCACTTCCATAACGAAATCCCTCCATATCTTCCTATCAATATCCTTTGCCCTCCTGGCCACCATCTCCCATGTAAAACCACTTAAGCCTCCCGCGCGGAGATAACGAAGCCCGCGCTCTACCAGCCGAATTCAAATCCACCCCCGCCCAGCGCAGAAACTCCGATGATAAATGTAAGTCCCCCCTCCCCACCCTCATATCATAAGAGAGTGTGGAGGGCACTAACAGATTAAAGTACTCTACAAAGGTGTATCATACTCGAAGTCAGGACTGAGAAAAGCAATAATATTGGCACGGGGGCCAACAATCCCCATGGCCGAAATGTACCAAATCAGCTTTTATCCATTCAAGCACAAGCCGAACGACTCTACTCGCCGTTTTACTACACCTGCCGCCTTGGACAATTATCTACCCTCCTCCTAAACAGCATATCCCATACACTCCAGGTTCTACCTAATACTTCAGTGGGGAAACTACTACCAAACTCCAACCAAACAATTCTACCTCACCTCACATTAGAAAAATATACTTGAAACTCTCGAACAGTAGTCTACCAATAACCACGGTAAAAAAATTAAAAGAGACAAATGCACCTATCAGTATAAATAAGATAGGAGAAGTATCGTAGGCATAACAAAAGGAAATGGTATACAAAAAATTTGTCAACAGTATATATAGAACGAATACCGGTGGAACCATATTCCAGCTATAATACCCCCTCCCCCGCTTCAACCCATTTTAATGTTTCTCCCCTTCCTTGGAGCTTCCCCTGGCCCGCGACCCCAGGTGCGACGGTCCCGTTCTGCCTTTCAATGGGGGCCCAAAGACCTCCGTTTGCGGAATCCCCTCCCTGTTTCTGGGTGGTGCTCGCGGGGAGAGTAGTGCCAGCCTGGGCAGTTCTCTGGCAGCTCTTACTCGAAGTGCCGTGTACAGTGGTGAAGCAATGCTGTCCACATCCAGCACTACCCGCCCCAGCCCGTGCAGCGGTGGGTGAGCCCTACGATATAACTAATCCCAGTCGTTGTTGTTCCGAAACGTGTCACCAAAAGAGTGACGAGAGGACTTACTGTTGGGGCGAAAGTTGTTATCGTAGCATGGTTACAATGAGGGAGGATTCCTCCGTCAGCGGGATAGTGACATAATACAAGTTACGGGCATATAGGACCCGAACACTACCCAGCAGCCCCACCGCAACAATTGGCGGGAATTGACCTAAGGGCATTAAATACCAACCCTAGACCTACCCCTCAGCAAAAAAGTGGTTCGCCGAGCATTTTTTTTAATGCTCGACTACTCCACTGCCCCCCGGATTCGAACTTGTGATGGTCCCTGTTTCAAATTAGCCGACCAGTCTCCTAAGCCATTAGGCCATAGGAACTGGCCGATAATACTCTTTCTTCTTGGTCTTTTAACCCCTTCTTCAGAAAATAGACAGTTTAGGCGTCTGATACTTTATCTTTGGCAAGGACATCAGTATCCAATCATAGTACTCTCTCATGATATCGATAGAACGAGGACCGGGGGGTGTTTCCTGTGTATACCTGTGATCTGCCTCCGAAACACTCACTTTCTTTGTCAGAGGACAAATGTTCCCCGAATTCCATGGCTAATATGATATCCCCGATGTAACTATTCTTTGGCACAGGAAAGGACAAAGATAAAATCTCCGTATGGTAAATTATCTATGCGTATCTGACCGCCCATATAAAATTCAGACTCAAGTGTTCGAGTTCTATATATATGCCTGTAACTTGTATATACTCCAAGCTTAAAGTTTCATAAGCTTCGAGTATGTACCGTAAAAAAACTTGAACAATTGGACCGTGTGCTATGTAGTCCAACATCCCATTCCCTAGAAATGAGGAAAAAAAACAAACCATTTCCCCCTTCCGAGGCAGAAAAAACCCCTAACCTTAGGAAGAGAGCAATACCCAACAACACAGCACATGATCTAATTGTTCAAGCTTTTATGGTAATTGGTGAAGTACAGATGAGCACCCTTCCTAACCAATCCATACTCATCCATTCTAACTTGTTAGATAATCCCTCCCCCCTCCCCGCCCCCAAGTGACGTTAGTTATGATTCCGAAAAGAATGGGAAAGAAAAGAAAAGAAACCACTACACCCCGTGGACCGCAACCAACCACTCCGATAGGGGGAGTTTTGGGGTGGAGGGATGTTTTGGAGCACTAACACTAAAAACTCTCCTCCCCAAACATCTTCCACCAGAAACATCGCCAGCTCACCCCAGCGAGTCACACAGAAGTCCACAGCCCTTCATGACCAACCTCCCGCCAGAAACCTCCCACGAGTGACTTCTAGTGATAATCCAATGCACTGCCCCCCCCTTTAACTCAAGAATTCAAGCCCAGCATGTGCATACCGTTCACAGTACCAGTAACCCACCACACTAACTCACCTACAAGGTCCTATAACAGAGTTATAGAAAAACAAACATCAGCGAGGAGATGCTGTAAAACCATGTCTGCGGTTTCAAGTGCACGGGGGCAAACTCAAAGCCCTGACCGCCAAAACACCACACAAGCCAAACCACGAAAAGCCATTGCGCGCCTCTTGGAAGGGGATTTTATCCCCAGTAAAATATACAAGTCCTCTACCACCAAACGCGTGTTATTTGTAAGGAGGAAGATAAACCCTGCTCATTCATACCTGCGCGCAAAAACTAAGTCAGGTGCAATGAGCCCCAAATTTTCGTGTATATTTTTTTTGGCTAATCAGCACATAACTCGATTTGCACGGAAGTATTGACATCTGATATTTTGTCCGAGTGATCGCACGTGATTTTCTAATCGCACCCCCCCACCTAAGTTAGGGGAAGATAACATACCGGTACCGTAACTACTCTGGAGATAGAGACCGTTGCCAAGGGGAGGGTGAATAAAATTTGCGTTGAGCTATTATATAGGGAATAAAAAGACGAAAGAACATCAAAGCGGACGGGGAAACCAAACCTGCTTCCTCTTGCTAATTGGCTAGAGAGCTGAGCCGTCTGTTCAGGTGATCCGCATCGGCTTCAAAAGTGGTATATTCTTGAGAGCTACCCTCTTTATATTCTCCAAAATCCAGACAATCAGTGCTCGTGATCCAACAGACAAGAGGAGTGACCGGGGCACACTTCTCATTCCATCCCTCAACCCGAGCCTCAACTTCCACTGCACCAACCGAGCAAACAATGATAAACACACCTTTACCCAGACTCTTCCTCCACCCCATCACTTATCATATCACATCACATCTCACTCTCGGCCCCAAAAAAGTTACCACTAGAGTTTCCGTTACTATAGGCTTATCTACTGGTGCTCGTGAAGGTATCTTATCTTAACACAACCTACCAAAAAAAAGAAAGGAAAGGGGGGACGGTCATACGCCGAGGGGAATGTGGATTGGCCAGAGTACCAGATTGATTGAATGTTTACTGCGGTGGCACTGCGATCGCCGGGGCCATGGATAATGGATTCCTTCCATCCTAAAGTTTAGACCATAAGGATAAACGATTTTTGTTCCCCAAGAAAAGTAGGATTTAATACCCCGAAGTTCCCCAATCGGAATGTTTGTTACCGGAACAGGTATGCAAGTATAATCTCAACAAAGCTCCGGACATCCATGCACAATTCCACCGGTGGTCATACCACAATACCCGATTGAGCCCACGAATAGTCTAGAATACCGGTAAAGTTATAACAAGACACTGCAACTCATAAAAATCCAAAACACGACCATCTCCTATCCCACACTTATCGTGCTCCTAGAGCATACGGGCATACTCCACCAGAGTGTCTGCTGAAGGATAAGCGCAAAAAACCGTTTTCAGTGGTCAGATCAGAGGATCAGTACTCTGATAGCGATAATTATCTCACCGCCCCGAGATACCAACGCTCGATAAACACCCACGATTAAGTTTCCATGGCGTCTTATAAAGGTCCAGCGAGGCTAAGAGGCTAAAGGGATCAAATACAAGATTGAGTTAGAGAAAGAGGCCCCAAACACCTAGAGTAGCTCTGGTGCAACCCGGCAAAGGAGAGAACATTATCCAGGCAATGCGTCGAGGTAACTGGCATGGCAATTGCCCGCGATAGATCTCTGCAAGGGGCGAGCTGTTCTCGGTTCCGGAAAAGGATTGGTCCAGAGTCCCCCAAAACCCTCAACTGAGTTTTTAGAGTCAGGTGTACTGTACGCCCCGTTCAACTGAAGCTTAGCCCGAAATCGAGTGATCCAAAATGACTCCAACCCAAGCTTTCGCACGCGTCAACGACGCCCCGACCAAAACCCTCCCAAACTTGGAACAAACCAACCACCAAACCCGCGCAAACCACCCCATCACATCATCCTGCATTCCCGCTCCACCACTTCCACTATTCAACAGCGGCTGGCAAAAAACTTCTTGAGAACAATTCCGTCTTCAGAGAAAAAGGCCATAATCACCTCCCCTCCTATCCTCCACGCGCCCGTCGGAACAGACACCCCATCCACACACAACAATGCCGCCAACTCCGCCCTCCAGCTCGAGCACTAGCAAGAAGGCCTCTACCCCGACCGCCCTCCGTTCTCGCCTTTCAAAAACCGGATCGATCACCCGCGGCTCCACTCCCGCAGCTACATCATCTCCTGGCCCTAAAACTTCAAACAATGCGCACACCCGCAGTGGTAGTGGTGGGATCCGGAAGCCAACGGCAACAGCAGCGGGGAGTATTCTAAAAACTAGCCTGATGGGAGCCCCGGTTGGGAAGAAGCCCGTAAACGAAAAGTTTGATAACCTGTTTTTTAAATCCCCTGTTCCACGGGTAACTCCCCCTTCCTCCCTTCCTACCGGACCCATTGAAGATGGGTGGTGATGGATTGAGGCGAGAAACAGGGTTGACCTGACGATGAATTCTCGCGCAGGCTATAAGCAAGCTCTTATCCAATTCCCAATCTACCAGTAGTACCAACAACCCCGCGGTCCCAAGTTCTCTACGCAGGAGCATTGGCGCCGGCCCCAGTACCTCTGCTTCCACTACCACCACCCCCTCCGCCACCGCTGCCGCCGGTGCAAAAAAGACCAGGAGCATAATAACCAAGAAGCCTACCACAACCGCTCCCGCGAGTACTGGACAAAACCCGAAACAACTCACCAAACCTACCACCAGCAGCATAGGGGCCAACGGTGCCGCGCTCGTAAATTTCACCCTGCCAAACGACAGCCAGGAACAAGTCTTACCAACACCGATGGACAAATCCAGCGACGGCGACAGTGAAGACATAATCCCCGCCAGGGCAACTATTAAGCCAACACCAAAGTCACAGGCAAGGGTAAACCTCAGATCCTCTGTCGTCCCCGGAGCCTCGGAGAAGCTACCCGTTACGAGAACAAGCTCAGCGCGGGGTACGAATGGGAAACAAAATAAGCGTACAAAGCAAGCCCGGAAGGAGAGCACAGAGGAGAAGAAGGCCGCAGAGTCGCCTAAAGGCGTCATGAGGAATACCGCCAGTTCAAGAGCTCGCGCAACTGCGAATGCTGGCGCAGGCGCAAAGAGCGGTACAAAGGCTGGGGGTGTGCAGGCAGGAAGGACGTCCACCACTTCCATTGGGACTGCGGCTGTGGCTATGGCTATACCGACCACACCTATTGCTTCTCCTAGAGAAACAAGAAGTTCTGGACTATCTTCTCTATTCAAGAATCAGGCCAGAGGCCATATCAACGCATGGGCAGAAGCACAGAGAAAAGGATCCCCAGAGCCTACGAAAGGGAAAGAGAGCGAGAAGGAAGAAATAATGCCCCCAACTCCAGAAGTACACATCCCAATCCTCACTCGCTCTTCCGCCACCGGAAATGTAACCCCCCTTCCTTCCTAGCCCGCATATATACAAACAAAAGTACTAACATCCCCCAGCAACACGAGCCCCCACCCGTATCCCCGCCAAAACCAAAACCCACCCGAAAGCCCCACTCCTCAACGCTAACCCCCGGCTTCGCCATCCCGCCCGGAATCCTGGACAAGACAGGTTCACTTTGGGACAGCGGACGCAGAAAATCTCGCCGCTCTTTTGGCACCCCCGCCACCACCACTTCCCCTATAACCAACACACGCAGACGCACGACCATCTCCAGCGGCAGCATCATGAGCACCAGCGCTGCCGGTGCGGATATCAGCAGGAACAGAAAACGCAAGAGTATGAGTGACGCAGACGTCGAATCCATCGGAAAGAAGGCTAGAGTTTCCGACCCAGAGGCAATGGAGATGCCAGATGGAGGTACAGGTGGGAGTAAGAACGCAAGTAAATCTGCGCCCGCAAAGAGAGGGAAAGGAGGAGGAAAGAGCAAGGAAAAGGTTTATGTCAATACGGATTTCGAGTTTTCTGATATCGAGGTGTAAGAGTATGATAGGGTAGTAGATAGTACAGTTTAGGGCGAGATTTTATAAGGCTACTTTAGAGGCATGGGTGGGTAGATATAAATAGGCTCTATACTGTAGTTTATGTACAGTAGTTAAACGTCAGTGGGTTTTCTAGCAAGAACAAAAGCCCTCAAATAAAACTTCCGAGATTCAAAAGGAATACCAGCAAAAAAGATCGTAGCATATCAAACCAGCCATTCCATTTGCGTAAGAGAAACAATTACATGAAATAGACCCCAATCATTGAATCAAACACGCCTATAATACATGATGAATGCCCACGAAAAAATGAAAAAGCCAAGTCCCAAAGAAGTTTATCGAGTTTGAATTTGTGATCGTAACCCGAAACCAAGGGCAAGAGGAAAAGTGACTAGAAAAACACCAGCGATAACCACCCGTAGAATTTATTCGATCAACCACTCGCTCTCCACCCCTTCATTCCCAGATCTTTTTCACATTTCCGCACAAAAAACCGCACCCAGGACCGATCCCTAAAAGAAACAAGACGAAATGCGTTGATTGCGCGGAATTATTTGTTTTATTTGATATCGAAAGAGGAAGTCTACAACTCCTGAGAAGCGCCCTTGGTTCCCTTTCCAGACTTCTTCGGGAGAAGGTTCTGGTGAATGTTCTGAAATACCAAAGTCAGCATCAAAGATTCATAATCGATACACAATCGAGATAATGTTAAACTCACAGGTAGGACACCACCTTGGGCGATGGTGACATGACCAAGAAGCTTGTTCAATTCCTCATCGTTACGGATGGCAAGCTGGAGATGACGAGGAATGATACGAGTCTTCTTGTTATCACGAGCAGCATTACCAGCCAACTCGAGAATTTCAGCGGCGAGATACTCGAGAACAGCGGCGAGATAGACGGGAGCACCAGCACCAACACTAGATCCAAATTAGACTTCCAGGTCCATAAAATAGCTATTAAAAATTAGACAGAAGACAAACCGTTGAGCGTAGTTTCCCTTCCTCAAAAGACGATGAACACGACCGACGGGGAAAGCGAGACCGGCCTTAGAAGAACGGCTATAAAAAATTGAAGTCAGAAATTGGAATTCAAAAAAGTTAATTTGAAAATTCAAACCCAAAATCCAAACCCGAAAAACATCGTGAAAAGTCACGATACTTTGGATGTTTGGAAATCGGATCCAAAGTGAGACTCTTACCTCTGAGAAGGCTTGCCGCTGGCAGCTTTTCCACCTTTACCTCCGGAAGACATTTTTGGTGATAAGTTTGGGTTTTTGAAAAAAGGTTCTTGGAAAACCGAAGTTGAGCGAAACTACGCGTTGAAGGTAGTATGTAGCGGTGAGTTGATGAGTGTTGTGGTGAGGTTGAAGAATGGATGGACGAGGGAAGGAGAGAGAAAGAGAGATGTGGGCGATGGAGTGGCCTTTATAGTAGAGTTGAGGCAGGTTGCATCACACTCAGTTAGCGGCAGGGGGGGGGGGGGTGTAGGGGTACAGGTTTGGGTGGTTGGTTGGTTGCTGGGGGAAGGAAAAGCGCGACCGTAGCAAATGTTTTTCCATCTTTTTTTATTTTATTTCCTATTTTTTATTTCCTTTCCCAGATTCACAGTTCGACTGAGCTAAGCTCACATTTGGATGGGCTAGGGTTAACATACAAATGGAACGATGCCATTGGTTCCACACGGCCGGAGAGTGTGTGGGTCGCGTTTCGGTTAAGGAATTTCAGTAATTGTGGGAGCGATAAGCTAGAAAGGCGATGGTGAGTTGCTTCAAATCACGGGGCTGGAGAACTCTAACGCTGTGACAGTAATTTACCCCCAGCCACATACTTCTACGCGCGTACTCTACATACTGATGGGCAACTCTCGTCACGCAATCCAAACCTTGTTGATGCCAACCAAGCTGGTTGTGCCTATATAAACCCGTCGCTCCCCACGGCTCAACTTATTGCTCTTTCTCTCTCTCCATCCACACTCAACCACCCCTCTGCTCATCTACGTCTTCATTTCTCGTACACGAACCAACTAAACTCAACAAAAAAACCAAACACTTTAACTCAACTTCAAAAATGCCTCCAAAAGCTGCTGAGAAGAAGCCCACCACTGCCGGAAAGGCGCCGGCTGGAAAGGCCCCCGAGAAGAAGGTTTGTCTTGATCCCCTCGCTTAACTTGTATGGTCTTTCAAAATGAAACATTTTTCCGATTTTTTTTGGTTTTGAAATCCGCTTTTTTTTTTTTACCTGAACCAAACGCGCTTGATCTTTGAGATAGATTTCTAACATTAAGATTTTTGCAGGAGGCTGGAAAGAAGACCGCTGCTGCCAGTGGTGAGAAAAAGAAGCGCACCAAGACCAGAAAGGAGACTTACTCCTCCTACATCTACAAGGGTTTGCCATACCTGGACTTTTCCGATTTCGAATTGAGTCATTTTAACTGATGCGATTCAAAATAGTTTTGAAGCAAGTTCACCCTGACACCGGTATCTCCAACCGTGCCATGTCTATTCTCAACTCCTTTGTCAATGGTCAGTTTTTTTTCCTAGGCTCAATGTCTCCAAAATTTCAATCCTAACTTGAATAGATATCTTCGAGCGTGTTGCTACTGAGGCCTCCAAGCTGGCTGCATACAACAAGAAGTCCACCATCTCCTCCCGCGAGATTCAGACTTCCGTTCGCTTGATCCTCCCCGGTGAACTTGCCAAGCACGCCGTTTCTGAGGGTACTAAGGCTGTTACCAAGTACTCCTCTTCCACCAAATAAATTGTTCAACTAGGCATTTATTAAAAAATGGGAAACCCTTTTACTTCTGGGCTTGCCCTTTCACTTCTTTTCCACTTGCACATGTCGAGGGTATGAGGGGGAAGAGATTTGAAACGTTGGGAGCGGCTCTTTTTTGTCTAATTATACTTTTTCAAAGTGGGGTCTTTGGCAATCGGTTTTTCTCTTATATCTTTTCGTGGGCATGTTTTGTCTTCAATGTTTTCTCGCTTTTTTTTTCGGGGTCATGCGTTCTGTACATTAACGAAATGCCGGTTACTGGGTTCTTTTGAACTATACTTTGTGCCCCTATGATATCTCCGATTACCACTTTGTACTTGAGCGCTCTTGTGATTTGTTGCAAATTCTAGAGGGATATGGATGGTTACGAGTCCACTCGAGCTTTCTTCCCATGGACCAAACCTGCTTGCTTTCTTCAAGATTGCTCATTTGCAGGGTTTGTATGTTAGATGGATATGGATGGATTGACGGGATTAGATTGAAATGATAGAAAATCCCCCTTTTTTTTTCATGAAAAACCTTAAATATTATAACGAAAAGCGGGCCAGCATTCAAAACTCACAGCCACCCGGAATTCTCACTTTTGCTCCTGAGACCTGGATCCGGACTCTCCCATTCGGCATTTCATGTCAAGTCACCCATCATTATCATCCAAGAGCCGCTCTACCGCACAGTACAGCAGGTATCATCAAGTACCATATCAGTGGCATTATAGAATGTTTCGGGAAAACCCCCGACATCGTGCGATACGAGGTATACCGGTATCCCAGCGAGACGTTGAAAAACGGAGCGAGGCTCAATCCAAATAATATAACCTTACCAAGTAAGTAGGAATCGCTAAGACCAAACAGGGTTACAGAAACGGTAACGGCAGTTCTCGGAGGGTTACTACTAGTACTAGTACTGTACGGTAGTTATGATAAAGTTACCTGGTATAGAATTGCAGATCCGGGGATGAATGAATGGATGGCGGACACGGGACTTTTTGCCTTACCGTTATCGTTCGTAGTTGCCGGTATACCGCATCATCATCTGATCCGCGCGTGCTTGAAGGAAGAAAACCTGGCCCGGGGGCGAGAATGAGATTGAGAGGGCTACGGTAGTAGTAGTAGTAGGGATGTAGGAATAACTGTAGGGGGGCGTAATACGGTACGGGTATCTAATCATCTATCTATTATTTGTCGTCAAAGGTACCGTATGCCAAGTTCTAAATCATAGTGCCATATAATACTATCATACTATGCCGGGTGAGTTATTACTTGACGCTCAGATAGACCTCTGTCGGAGAAAAGTGAGATCGAGTGATATTCTATGAACACACATTTCTCAAAAGATAAAAAAAGGAAAAGGAAAACAGAAAGGGGTTTGACTTGGGGGATTCCTTCTACGCATTTATTTTTCATCATTTTTTTCGGGATATATTGTGATGTTTGCCTAGGTGCGAAAACCGCCATGGACATTATCGAGCTCAATTAAGATTTTGGGTCAACGCGCGACGCGTTTCCCCCCCCCCTCCCCACCACACGGCACCACCGTGTCACGGCCACGAGGAACGCGTTGCACCCGGGTGGCTCTGATTTGCTTCCACTCATTCATTTGACTCACCACTCATAGATATATAAGTATATCATACAAAAAAAAGACAAAGAAGATTCTAGAGGAGGAGGGGAAAGAGAAAAAAAATGTTTCCAGGAACTGGGGGGAAACGGTTATTTCCTTTTTTCCGTGTTTTGGATGTTGTAATTACGCTAACGATCCAGTAGCGCTCCTCCACGAACAACGTATTCTCGAAAAGACGCAGGCAGAACTGCCAAAAAACGACGACGACGGGCTGAAGATGTCAGTGGGAATACGAGTACGAGCACAGATACCCCGCCTCCGAGTCGGAGTTCCTCCATTCCCGTTCCTTCAGACAACGACGACGGGGACGAGGACGGGGACGGTTTCGGAGTTATGGGGATTACCCCCTCCCCCCCGCCACCACCACCGGTAAAGAAATCCTTCATCGGCTTCTCCGTAGAAGCTCGCACGAGCGCTACCACTGCTGCTTCCACCACCACCTCCCGCCGCCGCAAACAACCAGAGCAGCAGAAAAAGCTGACACAGCTGAAGATCGACCTGGGCCAGCCGCAGCGTGCCACCTGTCAAACCTGCGGAATGTCATACTACCCATGCGCGTCCGACGATGACGCTTTACACAAGCGCTTCCATGCAAAGTCTGTCGGTGGGGTCGACTTCAAGCCTACCATTCTGGACGCTAAGAAGAGTAAGGTTGTCTGGAGAGGGAGGGAGGAGGAGCAGGAGGAGGATTCGTTTGTGCTCGTTGTTGATCGGAAGAGTGCTGCTGTGGAGAGGAGAAAGGCGAGGGAGGTATTGGAGGTTGTGGAGTCGGAACTTTCGGCTGGGGAGATTGAGGAAGGAGTGCTATGGGGGGGCGTTAAAGCAGGAGGAGGGAGTGATGGGGGGGA
>Ga0307509_10006390_pt1 | contig 15885 bp, 14 predicted proteins | sample 10_EM_MG_FD_202245 | JGI IMG/M metagenome (GOLD analysis project Ga0307509, IMG submission 202245) | Populus trichocarpa ectomycorrhiza microbial communities from riparian zone in the Pacific Northwest, United States - 10_EM | ecosystem: Host-associated > Plants > Roots > Unclassified | place...
GTTCGTAAGCCTTGTTTATTGTTGGATTGTTTATGGGTTAGGTATCGTTTGATGCCTTAGGATTTGGATATGATTGATGCGAGATGGATTATCGCAAGTGTATTTAAAGACCTGTATCTCTCCGGACCTAGAGAGATCAGACTTCGACAGACAGAGTTTTCAATATACTTGGTTGAACAGTTATCTTCTATTCCGTTCGATTCGAGAATCTTTGAGCTTCGCACAGGCCTAAAGCACTTGGCCTTCTCTTAGTAGTTTCGATAAAAGTAATAGAGTCTATTCAATTACTTGTTGGCGTCTCCGGTACTTGATCTCGTTTATACTACCGGTTTGGTTAGAGGCAATACCGATACCCCTTGCAAGACCGCTACCCCACGGGAAGCGGTTACAGCGACCAGATGCAATACTACGCCTTCTGAACTTTCTTCAAGGGTCCCCCATTTACCCACTCCTGACCTTGCTCATAATTTATTTTATAACTTGACAGTCCTTGTAGCTAGTCTTCTATTATATTTAAATACAGCCTTCTCCTAGCCACACCAGACCAAAAACCCACCATAAAGACCCCCCCGCTTTAGAAGACTCTGTAGCGCCATAGATAATGGTGGTATCGGGACGTTCTTTAAGGTGCCGGATAGCGGAGATGACGTAGAATGACGTCCTAAAAGGGCCCCCATGAACGCAGACCAGACGCTGGCGGAATCCAGCTTTAAGGTCAGCGCTCGCTAAACACTAAAAAAACCTGGAATAATACCCCCCCTTTAGAATACTCGATAGCACTATGGAGAATGGTCCTATTCAGACCTTGTTTAGGGCGCCGGATGGCTGAGAAGATGTAGAATGACGTCCCAAACGGGCTCTGTGACCGCAGACTGGATGCCAGCGGAATCCACGTTTAAGGTCAGCACTTACTAGACTCTGAAAAAACCGGGCATAAAACTTCCCCGTTCAGAATACTACATAGCACTATGGTAATAGTCATATCGGGAAGTCCTCATGGCGCCATATCGCTGAGAGGAGGTAGAATAACCTCCTGGAGGGTGCTGTGATCACACACCGGACGCCGGCGGACTCTGGCTTTAATGTCAGCACTCAAGAAACCCCTTCTAAAAAATACCCGGCATAAGACCTGTCCCTGCACAAGACTCTGTAGCACCATGGGAAATCATCGTATCGGGATGTCCTTTACAGCTTTCAATAGCTGGACGTGGAATAACGTCCCAAAAGGGTGCCGTGATCCCACACTACACACCGGCGGAACCTGGCTTTAAAGTCAGCGCTCACCCAATACTGAAAGAACCTGGCATAATGCCTCTTCCCTTCAGAAGACTCTGTAGCGCCATGAACAATCCTTGTATTGGGACGTTCTTTACACCATCCAATAGCTGGGAAGGTGTAGAATGACGTTCTGAAAGGGCTCCGTGATCGCATATCCAATGCTGGCGTAATCTGGCTTCACGGTCAATGCTCGCTAAACCTCTCAAAAAACCCGCCATAACTGTAACTCCATCAATAAGAGTCAGATCAGGATGGATCTAATACTGGTGTGTAGCTGATGTCGAGCTTGACATGATGCAGGTATCAGATCCTGAATCAATATAGTGGTTGTGGTGTAGTCTTCAGGCTAGGCCATGAAGAGGGAGTATGTAGAGGGTGTGTGATGAGAGCAAAGTGCAGTTGCGCGCATCGCGTCTAGTGCCAAGAAACCACAACAAACTGTGCTGACTAAAGACTGCTGGAGCCATCACTCACTTTCACAGTAGGGTGGGCTGGTATTTTTGGCTTCAGAAAGATCAGGGGTGAATTCAGATGAGCAGTAGTGTTGTAAAGTGCGTCTAGAACAGCGGTTGTGTTGTGAAGTGCGTCCAGAAGGAATCGAGGTATGGCAACTTGTATCCGGGCACAATTTGGTGTTGCAATATACCTCCAGATACACAGGATGCAGCGGACGCAAGAACGACGTCCAGATGCAGTCAGCGGATCAGATGCATGATACCTTTTTGCTGATGAGGCCACAAAGTACTGTTACTCCTTAACATTTATAGTTTAAAGAATCCTTCTGCAGAGCACGAATTTGGTGTTATTCCATATTCCTTGATTTTCTCAGGCATTGCCTCGGGCATGACTACCAACTCTTTAAACTTGAAACTTCTAACTTTGATATATGCACAGGGGCACAGTCACTCTATTTCCGTTTCTGTAACCGGGGCACTATATAGAGAGGGGAACTCTAAGGTTGCGACCACACTCAAGACTCAATGTAGAAGATAAAGAGAAATAATGCAAAAGAATAAAAATGCGAAAAATTAATATCATTAAGGTAAAAGCTTCACTCAAGTATGTCCTCTCGAGAAAAGTTGGTTATTAAAGTAAAATGCCAAATGCTTAAACTTAAGTAGATCTCAGATTTAAGCCTTTAACATTCACCACTGCTCCGACCTCTGTGGGAGCACCCTGTCCTGCTCAGGGGTCTCCGAAGTATACCCTCTATCAGGGATTATCCTCCCAGAAGTATCGGACCAGCTCGGATACGCTCAACTCCGTCAATAGGATATGAGTTTCTGCAATGCATCTCCAATGCAACAGCAGGTGGAAAAACTCTTCCTATTGAACTCATATGAGTGGTTAACTGTCATGACAACAATGGGAGTCAATACCTAGATGATGGACTCACTGGCCCAGTGGTAGTTTCTGTTGCAAGTCACCGGTAACACATCCACCCTTACGTATCTTTTCTCTTCTACACTTCCTATCATGTTAACCAATTGTAACTAGTTTTCTTTGTCACTCATTATGAAGGGAACAGGTGGGAACACTATACCTGGTTGTATAGTACGACAGGAAAGGCTCAGAGATGGCCAAAAGCCATCAGGAAACAAAGCGAGGGGGAAAGGAAATGAGGAATTCTGGTGATGCGGTACCATCACCGGCGGGACTCCTGACTGGGCAATGGAAGTAGTTGGAACTTTCTCCAAGTCCTGGAGACTGGAGTTGAATGCGCCAGAATGATCTGGTATGTTCTATATAAACCAATTAGTTCTCTGTAGATAGAAATGCACATCAGCAAAAGATTACCCTGCGTCAGATACTGCGCCGTTGCGTCCTGATACAGGCGACGTTGAATCTGCGTCCCCTGCATCCTGTGCGTCCTGAGTTGCGTCCTTTGCATCCCCTGCCTCCTGTGCTTCCTGAGTTGCGTCCCCTGCGTCCTGTGTGTCCTGAGTTGCGTCCTTTGCGTCCCCTGCGTCCTGTGCATGCAGACTCATCCCTCAACACCATTGCTCATCATCATTTACCACTGAGAGATGCTCACCTCAGGGGTACCCCAGAGTATTTCTTGGCATACTTCATCATGGTTGCTCAGCACTTAGCCTCACGCACTTAGCCTCACACACTACGCGACAAACTATTTTCTCATCATCACCCTCAACATCCATATTCCCGGGCATCCTACATAATAATCCTCTATAACTACATATCCAATCCTAAATCTGACACTGGGGGGTTGCTGGGCTCGGCGCCAGCTACACGCCGGTATAGGGTACGTCCCTGTCGCATGAATACTCATGAAATCGCTATCTACTCTGGGGGGGTGTTTTGGAAAGGCTGAGAGGGGATGCTGGCGATCCCAGAACTCGATGATAGATTCCTCCACAGCCGCTGGGCCGATTGTAGATTGGTCACTTGGACGTCGTTGGGCCTGATGCCAGCCTCACGCCGGTATAAGGTATGTCCCTGTCGCATTAATACTCATTGAGATCGCCCACCCTTCCGATAGTGGTCTTTTGTCTCTACTAATCCTGAACTAGATGGTAGATTCCTCCACGGCCAGTTATCCGATTCTGAATCCGATACCTGGATGTCGCTGGGCTCGACGCTAGCTACCCGCCGGTATAAGGTACGTCCCTGTCACTTCAATACCCATGAAATCACTATCTACTCTGGGGGGGGGTCCTGGTCAGGCTAACAGGGGATGCTGGCGATCCCAGAACTCGATAGCAGATTCCTCCACAACCGCTTGGCCAATTCCAGATCTAAAGGCACAACGTCGTTGGGCTCGACGCCAGCTACACGACGGTATAAGGTACGTCTCTTGCGCATCAGTATTCATGGAGTTCGCCACCCTTCTGAAACTGCTCTTTTGTCTCTAACAATCCTAAACCTGATGGCGGTTTCCTCCACAACTGCTCAACCGATTTTGGATCTGGCACTTGGGCGTCGTTGGGCTCAATGCCAGCTACATGCTGGTATAAGGTATGTCTCTGGCGCATCGGTATTCATAGAGTTTGCCACCCTTCCGAGAGTGGTCTTTTGTCTCTAACAATCCTGAACTCAATGGCTGTTTCCTCCACAACAGCCCAACCGATTTTGAATCTGTCACTTGGGCGTTGTTGGGCTCGACACCTGCTACATGCCGGTATCAAGAGGGTTCTGAGGTGCCAATATTCCATGGAGCTTTATCGTCCCGGAGGAGGAGGCAAGAGGGGGGAAGTGGTGCAAAGAGGAGGGTCCAATGAGCTGTATATTAGAAGAATAGAAGACTATTAGTAGTAAATTTAATACTTTTTCATGATGTGAAATATATTGTGACCTGGGTGACCAAGGTCAGAAACAGGTAAAGGGGGGACCCTTCACTTATTTCAGTTATCTCAGGAAGAGTAGGTACTGCGTCTGGTTGCGTTCTGAGGATTAGGTGCTGCGTCTGGTTGCATCCTGAGGATTAGGTGCTGCATCTGGTTGCGTCCTGAGCGTTAGGTGTGCGGTCGGTGCGTCCTGATTTGCGATGGCCGTTCTGTGCGTCAGGTCCGTCTGACGCACAGGATGCATAGGACTGAGGCTAGTATTTTTGCTGATGCAAGCAAGCAGGCTACGATTTCCCCCAGTATTGATAAAGTTTCACTCACCTTGACTTGACTTCAATTCTTCCTCTCATCTTTAGTCTTTCCCCACTCAATCGACGGCTCATAACAATAGTTTCCTCCACACAAGCTATACAGTGCATCATTTAATCTACACAACTATTGAATGTGATAATTTGACCCACAAGCTCCCCCGGTGAGAGGTAACCAATAATTGGCTAAATGGGCTCTATCCCTAGCCAACCTCTTAGGACATACTCTACCATGATAAGACTCATCCCTCTAGAGTCCATTCACAACCTATAGTATGCTACAAATCAAGACAAGGTTCTAGCTGGTTACTTAGGTATTTGTCTTGAAAGCACCGTGGCCTCCCAGGACTACCTGACTACCTCTAGGAAGACTACCCTAGTACTCATATGCAAAGATAGGCTCCTAGGTGCCAGAGGAACCATTTATGGTGACCCGACTCTGGCGGTTACACATACTGCCCTTATATATCCTGCGAACAACATACAGTCGAACGGATGGTGACAGTTTATAAGGTGTTACGGCAGGTGCTCCAATGTAACGACCCTATGATAGGTAGCTACAATGACTATCACCTGAGCCCAAATGGTATACCAAGTGGTAACCAGAGGTGGTATAGTCTTGTATACTTAGAATACAAATAGCTGGTAAACCTAGGACAAGGCCTAGGAAATAGTGGAGTAGTCTTGGGTACTCTACAAGGCAGGGTAACCTTTCGGGAGTAAGTTCGCATAAAGTCAAGGAATTTATGGGAATGTCCACAGGCCACTGAGATGACCTTTAATGTTGACAGGAGGACTTCCAAAGCGGTTAAAGGGATAAGAGGGCAAGGTTACCCCACCTTGGGGATTTGACCATTATGCCCATGGACCACAGTTACCCTGTTGAGGAGTCCAAGTAACCCTACCGTTACTGGCACAGTTATCCTAGAACTTAGAGGCCCATTGCCTCACATTCAATGGGCTCATAGATGTTTATAGGCACACACAGATATGTGCGGGAAGGCCCCACGCCTGAGTAAGGGTGGCCTGAAGATGCTATTGAACTTGGGCGGGTTTCGCTACCACCCCCTTCTGGCCCCAGCGTTGGGACGGCCCGTCATAGGCACAGGGGTGTATAGTTGCTCATTTCCTAGTCAAAAGAGGTCATGGGAGCAGCTGCCATAAGACTATATAGGTCGTCGCCGTCAGTCCCACCAAATGTCGTTCGCACGATATATCAGAGGAGTATGGGCAACCGCCAAAATAGGGGTCACCCATATATTCTATCTCCGGCACCTAGGAGCCTATCTTAGCCTACGGGTAGTAGGGTAGTCTTGCTAGTGGTACTTAGGTAGTCCAAGGAGGCAAGAGTGCTCTCGGGACAAATATCTTAGTAACCAGCCGGGATCTTGTCCACTTGATTTGTAGCATTACAATGGGTTGTCAATGGACTCTTGAGGTATGAGTCTTATCACAGTAGCGTATGTCCTGAGAGGCTGGCTATGGGTAGCTCCCATCTAGCCAACCATTGACTACATCTCACCAGTAGAGCTTGCATGTAAAATTATCATGTTGGATAGTCGCATAGATTAAATGATGGACTGCATAGCTTGTATAGATGAAGCTACCACTGGGCGAGTGAGTCCACCTCCTATGTATTGACTCTAGTTGTTGTCATAACAGTTAGCCACTGGTATGACTTCGATAGGAAGAGTTTTTCCACCTGCCGTTGAATTGAAGATCCATTGCAGAAACTCATATCCTATTGACGGAGTTAAGTGTCTCCAAGTTGGTCTGATACTTCCGGTAGGATAATCCTTGATGCCGCGTAGAACTCGGACAAACCCTGAGCAGGACAGGGTGATCCCACAAGGTCGGAGTAGTGGTGAATGTCACAGGCTTTAATCTGCTATCTACCTAAGTTTAAGTGTTTGGCATTCTACTTCGACAACCAACTTTGCTTTGAGAGAACTAATTGATTCAAGCTTCGACCTTAACTATATTAAGTTTTACGGTTTTGATTCTTCTGAATCTTACTCTATCTTTATCTTCTGCTTTGAGTTTGGGTGCGGTCGCAACCTTAGAGTTCACCTCTGTATAGGGTGCCCCCATTACATCCAATGATGTCTTTTTACCAGCAAACGAGCAACTATGCAGCCCTCTCCCTATGACGCACTGTTCCAATACTGGCGCCAGAGGGGGGTGTTAGCTCAATCCTCCAAAGTTCAATAGCATGTTCGGGCCACCACTGCTCGGGCTGCTTGCCTTTGTACCCAGGTGCACGAGCGCTTATAAACATATTAGAGCCTATAGAATGAGAGGCAATTGACCTTTCTAAGTTCCAGGATGACTTTGCCAGTAAAGCTTGGGTAACATGAATACCTCAGTACGGTAACTGGAACTTCTGTGCATAATAACCAAATTCACAAGATAGGGTAACTTTGCCCTGTTATGCCTTTAACCTTTGGAAGTCCTCTAGTCGACCCCACCGGTTGTCTTGGAGACCTGTGTAACCTTCCCATAATTCTCTCGACTTTATGTGAATGTTCTTCCAAAAGGCTATTCTTCCTAATAGAGTACCTAAGGCTACTCTATTGTCCCCTAGGCCTTGCTCCAGGAAAACCAGCATTCTGTATACTAAGTATACTAGAACATACCACCTCCAGTTCCCACTTAGTATACCATTTAGGCTAAGGTGGTTGTTATTGTAGCTACCTATCCTAGGGTTGTTAGAGTTTCTAATACCCTTTCAGGAAATGGCAGCATGAAAGACCAGTTTCATAAAGTGACTAAGCTGTCTTGATTTTCTCTAACTGATAACTTATAATAAAGGCTGTTGGTAATAGTATTCTTCATAGGGCCTCCAGGACCCAAAAAACACAGGGCCCTAGCTGTATTCCCCACCTGAGCCCGGTTAGCAAGGGAGGGTAGATTTTCAAGCTTTGACCTGCCCGTCACCCAATCAGCCCATGTTCCGGACAGGTCTTCGTCAAATTTGGCGGGTGGCAAATGGGGTCCTGGGCTGGGGCAGTTCAGGGAGGACCCACAAAATATCCTATCCAAGCCTATGTAATCGGGAGGCCCCTAGTACGCAAACTAGCCTCACTCCCTCTCCCCCAGTAACAAACAAATTGTTAATCAGCGGCAGCCATTGTCACCAGCATCTTGAGTATTTAATTTACACTTGTGTACTTGAGTACTACTTTGGTATGCTCGCCTGGGCACCAAATCCGGCCAGTGACTCTCTGGGATACCATTTTGGTGCGGTAGAATTTTGGCAAGCAAGCTTAGTATTGTGAGATTGGTTTCACGAACACTTCTGACTAGTGTCTGTATGAACACCACCTTATCCCCCGAATGCCATCCTAAAACTGAAGGTTGCGAAACTGTACCAATGCTATATGGTATGGTATCAGCCACAAGGTGTACATTTACATCTCCAGACTAACTCCACCCTGAGTTTGAATCGGGGGGGAACATTACAATATAGTAGATGACTGATAGGGAAAATCACAATATGGTACATCCAATCTCCCAGGTCGTAAGCTCCATAATGCCTGATAACGGGAGATCTTTTTAATCCTTTGTCAAAGCGGGCCACGGTGGCGGGCAGAGCTGATTATGTTAGCTCCCCGATTCCCGAGTCTAGGTTTGGGGTTGAAAATATTTGCGAGATTGGGGGGGATAATTCGGCGATGGAATCAACTCGGAGGGCTTGGTAACACGTAGGTGCAGGAGGGAGGACTCTACTCAGGAAGGCTTATTATGTGGGATCCATGCCCTCTTATCCGGAATGTTGCTGTTAATTGTGTTCCCGCAAATGCGCATTCGGGTTTCGCTTGATTTGATGTAGGCTGATTAAGCGCATCCACTTCTCTTGCATGTCCATTGGTACCTAATGTGGTTTTTTTCATTCATTTTCATTCTGGCCCGAATTATGGTAACTAAGCTGTCATATACTATATCGTGGCAAGCGAGGTAAATTTAGGGTTGGCACTTTACCTTCAGGGTGAGTGATCGGCGGTGATGGCATGTTAGCCTGCAAGGCTTCGCAGAAGGAACAATATATATATATATATTTTTTTAAGCTTAGGTTACGGGAATATCAGTATTTCAGCATCATGAGTCAATTGATAAAGTATATTAGGTGGAACATTATGTCATGCAATTTAACAAACTAAAAGGAAATCTGATCTTTGATGGGGTCTTATTGTATGTTGTTGGTACCGCAAGAACTCGAATAATTGGACGCCACACAAAGCGGTTAACTTAAGGTGTGTATTGCGAAGTGGTCTTATGTCTCAGATAATATGGGTTTCATTATTTCTTGGCAGCTAATCATGCAGAGTTTTCTCCCTTGTTGGCATCATCTTCACTACGATCAGCTGCCAAGAAATAATGAAACCCATATTAACTGAGACATAAGACCACTTCGCAACACACCTTAAGTTAACCTCTTAGCGCGAGGTCCAATTATTCGAGTTCTTGCGGTATTGGTAGTGGGCTACATTCTATGATTACGTAACTGTAATGTGTGTCAGACTCTATCATCATACAATACATCACCAAGAAATCCCTCCCGACCCTTTAGTGGACCGTGCAGTTAATGATCCCGGAGGTTCTAGATTGCTCAAGATCAGATTCATCTCCTAAACCGCTATGTAGTCTATTCCTGCCATATTTATTTTTTCTTTTTGAAGATATGCCTAGAGAATAACTTACGTCTTCTTCGCCTTGGGGGGGGTATGAATGATGGGCTTAATTTATCCACTAAACCTTTACCGAATTTCTTAAACCCAGCCTTTGTTCCCGGAATTAACCTCAGATAGGGTAGACATTTGGTGTATCACAATATTATTTTCCATTTTGGGGGGTTTGAAACAGTAAATTCGTTGCCACGCAGGCTAAGGATAGATTGGGCAGCTGTTACATGCAGTTAGGGAGGAAGTAGGATTTTTCCGTCTTTTGTGTGCTCAAACAACCCAGCACTCCGGGTGAGTCCAAATATTTTCTGCAAAATGACCAAGCTTGAAGGGTTCCGGTGGCGAAGGTAGGTCGGGGTTAAGGGGTGAAGGGGGGGGGGTTGCGTTGTGGCGCTGCCGGACGTAGTGAGGGAAAATGCCTGGTCACTCATGCTAAGGGATTATTTACAATATTGTATCACACAGTACACGGGTGAGAGTTGTGGCTAGCAACTGCAATACCCTACCGTATTCCACGCCATAGCCGGCGCCTGGCATGGCATGCTATCCAGGCAGGTTTTATCCACGATTTAAATCTGAACTGAAGTTCAGCTAATCGCAGTGCTCAAACTGGCAGATGGCTCGCTATGCTTGACGGTTGGCTATAGCGTGGAGTGGGGTTATCGTAACCAGTGCACACAGATCTACAATAAAGGTTTGTGAATTACTCATCAGATCAGTATTTTGGAAACCTTGGTTTCGGCGTCACTAATCTGCTTTTATTAAAGTATCCTATGCAATCGCGAGATTCCGGCATAGCAAGCCATCTGCAAGTTTAGGCAATGTGATTGGCTGAATCACCGTCCGGATTTAAATACCCACAGGAATTTGAGTTGGTGGATCACTATGCGGGGCGGTCGCTATGGCGTGCAATCCGGAAGTGAGTTTTTATGCCAGAAATGCCACTGTAAAGTCACCTAGCACTGTGCAGCAAACCTCCATTACCAGGATAAAAGTGAAGCTTTAACCTGGCAACCAGAGGTGCCCTAAAATGGCCCAAAGGGATGTTTGATGAATGCGGGCTGTGTGTTCATTTTTGCTGAACAAGTGCCCGCCTGCTGCAGCAGATACCGTGCTCTACTGCCAAGCCTGGGCACGGAACTATACTCGAGCACAATAAAATATCTGTGGCGGATACCGTGTGGTGAGAGGCACACGTTTCAATCAGAGATTGGGCTCCAGTTACTCTCTTTGCTCTGGGATCGGGGGTTGACGAGGAAGCAGAATCAGAATGCGAGCCGGCGCCAAGCGAGTGCTTTCTGCTCGAGTACGAGTACTCTACTAGTATGGTACTCCAAGTAGGGATTAGAGATAATGACCAGTTTGCTTTACCGGCAGTTTGATACTACCAGGAAGAATAAAGCAAAATTTGCCTTCCCTTCCGAGTACGGTGAGATGCATGTGTGTCCTGATTCTCCGTTTGGCAATCTCTCGATTGCGGCTCATTCCATGGTCGTACTGCACTAAGCCCGCATTTGGGAAATAAGGAGCCAGGGCATCACTTGATGGATATGCGTGTGTATCCACTGCTGTGTTTGAAGGATACGGTAAGGCAAGTGCCATATCATAATATCAATATCAATGTGCTCGCAATGTTGAAGTGTTTTAAAAAAGACTGCTATTGCATACCACTAAAATTGGTCCCTTTTGCTTGGGTGGTAACTTATGCAATAGCAGTCGTTTTTAAAAACGCTTGGAAAACGCGAACAGAATAATTCGAGAAATATACCTCACCATAGAACTGTAAATGAGGAGAGTCGGGCATGTCCCTGGGGAAATGAAATTTCCACCCAAGAATATGATGCTCCTTCGCGGCTTCCGCGCTGAGCTCCAAGGCTGCTCTGCAGAAAAAGCTACAGGTAGTTTGTCAACTGCGAACCTTGGGAGCACTGCGGATAATCATTGGACCAGCGCACACTTGCGCAACGCCAAAGCTTTAGAAGTTGCCACCCCCTCTTTCTTCTGTTCTCGAAGATCCTCACGACTTCCGAGGGAAGCCATATTCTCGCTAAACACGACCCCTCTCTTACCTTCACAAGAAAAGAAATTCAGATTTCCGCCCACTTTCTTCTGCTTTTAGAGATCCTCTCGACTTTCGAGAACAGTTATATTCCCGCCGAATACGATCCCGCTGTAACTTTCAGAAGAAAAGAAATTCAAATCACCGTTATACCCCAGATGTCGGCCCAGAACCAGCAGGATACGGCCAATCTCGGCTCCACCAGCAATAATTTCTCCAACAACACTGACTCGAATAACGTGATTTACGGGGAAGCGGCTCACGACAGGGATCTGGCTCACCCATAGCAACCGGTGAAAAATCAAACCTACATTTTATTATCTCAATGAATAAGAGAGGTATTAGTTTGAAATTTTAGATACAAGTACTTTAAGATATAGAGAATCAGAAAATATGGTTTTATTTCTCAGGTAAAAATTGCTGCTCTTGTATAGTGGTTTTAAGATTGCCTATGTCAAAAAAGAATTGCCCTCTTTCCAAACGATATAAAAATTGAAAAACTTCCAAGAAGGACATTCTAAAATAGATAGAAGGATATTAGAAGTCTTATATATTCAGAGTAAAGTGGTTTTAATTTTGTTTATATAAATTGCCTAGAGCAATAGTGGTTAAAAGAGAGATGAAAAACTATGTACAAATTACATACAAATTGTATCAATTTGACCATGTAATATCTACATACATAGTAGGCCTATGAACTCAATTTCTTGGAATATCCTTTATTATGATTTATAGAGTTAGTATTGAAGGTTTGAAGTTAGGCAAAAACACCTAGCATATTCTATACTCTATTCAATTTACAGCGTAATAGTATATAACTACTGAGCTTTTTGCCATTGTTAATTAGTTATAATAACATTTTCAAACCAAATACAAGTCTATCCATGATTCAATTCACATTAGATAACTAGGTTTGATAGTAAGCATGTTGTGTACACAAGTATATCTAATTGTATCTACTAATCTGTACACAATTATGACAATTTGATTATAGACAATTAACATGGAATCTGATGAACCAATATCAATTTTCCTGACTTCAAGAAGTGTAGTTTGACTTCGTAAACCATTTACCTTAATCTGATAATTGATTGTCATTTCAAATAATTAATTGTTGCAATTTTAACTAGGTAACAGAACTTCTTCCTTGCTTTTACTGGTTTGAGAATCATCAATGCACAGATTATTCAAAACTTTGTTCTATGAGTTTAAACCTTCAATATCTACTCTAGAGATCATAATAAAGGATATGTCAAGAAATTGAGTTCATAGGCCAACTATGTATGTAGATATTACATGGTCAAATTGATACACTTTGTATGTAATTTGTACATAGTTTTTCATCTCTCTTTTGACCACTATTTCTCTAGGCAATTTATATAAACAAAATTAAAACCACTTTAACTCGGAATATATAAGACTTCTACTATTCTTCTATCTATTTTAGAATGTCCTTCTTGGAAGTTTTTCAATTTTTATATCGTTTGGAAAGAGGGCAATTCTTTTTTGATATAGACAATCTTAAAACCACTATACCAGAGCAGCAATTTTTACCTGAGAAATAAAAACCATATTTTCTGATTCTCTATATCTTAAAGTACTTGTATCTAAATTTTCAAACTAATACCTGTCTTATTCATTGAGATAATAAAATGTAGGTTTGATTTTTCAGTGGTTGCTATGGGTGAGCCGGATCCCTGTCGTGAGCCGCTTCCCCGTAAATCACGTTAACATTTATGGTTCGAACAACAAAAATATTTTGTCGGGCAATAATAATACTTGGTCGAACAATGAGAATTCGTTCAACAACAGTATTTTCAACTTCCTTGCCGAAACGGACGACGAAGGGCGTCAAATTCTACAGTGGTTATCCCCACTCGAACCACAGCAACGGCACCAGAGCGTGCGAACCGACCGACTCGATGGCGTGGGGAACTGGGTGCTAGAGACTAGCGAGTTTAAGAAATGGAGGGATGCAGAAGAGGATAGTGCTGAGCAAGTGTTGTTTTGTTATGGGAATCCAGGAGTGGGGAAAACTTATGTCAGGTAGGAAGAACTCGAGAGCAAGTTAGAAAGAATGTGGCTGATGATCAGTAAATAAAAGTTCCCTGGTTATTGATAGTCTGTGCAATTCGGTCGAGAAAAAAGACGTTGCCGTGGTGGGACTATACTGCGATTTCCATGCCCAACAGGACCAGTCTACCGCAAATATGTTGGGTGCCATGCTCAAGCAACTTGCTAATAGAGGGGGAATCCCCGAGCATACAAGGAAAGCCTTTCGGGAGGCGAAAAAAGAGTTTGGTGGCCGGGGTCTCTTACTCCCGGGCATGGTGGACCTACTAAAAGAGACAATTAAATCGTTAAAGTTACCACGGCTGTTTATATGCATCGACGCATTAGATGAAAGCACTCAGAAGCACCGACTGGATCTTATCAAATCACTGCGACAAATTGTTCAAGTGTCCCCGGGTACACGAGTACTTCTTACTGGAAGGCCCCATATCGGGGACGAGATCTTGGGATGTTTTAGCAAAGTACACTGGATACCTCTCAGTCCGACCCAGAGTGATATTAAAAGTTATCTGGAAATGAGGCTAGGCGATGACCATATTCCTAATGCAATGAATGACGAATTGCGGGCGGATATTATGAGAATCATCCCTGAAAATATCTTGGAAATGTAAGCAAAAATATCAAATAAATTTCCTAAGACAAGTCCGAGGTTTAATTCACTAACCGTGGCCTCTAGTTTCCTTCTCGTTTCCCTGAACGTGGATGCAATCCTTGGCGAGATTACCCTCTTTCGGAGGAGAAAGAAACTTGACGAGATGACCAAAGGTAAGGGTCTAGGAGATGCATACAAGGAAACTTTATCACGGATAATGGCCCAGCCGGGAGGTGCATCCAAACCCGGGATTGAAGTTCTAATGTGGGTTTCACATGCGGAGCGGCCATTACATGTCGAGGAGTTATGCCACGCCCTGGGGGTAGAAGGGTCTACTGACTTAGATATTCAAAATATTCCTACAGTCGGAACACTGCTGACATGCTCTCTGGGGCTCGTCACGGTCGAGAAGTCCTCATGTACCGTCCGACTTGTCCACTACACTCTGCAAGAGCTCCTCTCCAATAACACCAACTTGTGCCCTAACCCCCACTCCAGAATCGCGGAGGTTTGTTTAACCTACCTCAATTTTCCGCATGTCAGGAGCTTTTCACCTACCCTTCGTTCGGTCCCATCAAACGCTCCTTTTGTCGAATATGCCTCTTGTCACTGGGGCACGCATGCTAGATTGGAAACCACAGAAGGTGTGAAAACTCTTGCATTGGAGCTACTCGATGGATACGAAAAGCACATATCTTCGAAGGTACTCTTATTGCAGGGTGTGAGAGCCGAGGAGCAGCCGCTCTGCGGAGATGGCACCCCTACAGGATTTACCGGGCTTCATGGTGCCGCATACTTCGGGTGCCTTGAGATAACTGTTGCTTTATTGGAAACGAATAAAGGAGATGTGCATGCAACTGATTTCCATGGTAACCCCGCAATTGCTTGGGCTTCGAAGAGGGGGAACGAAGACGTGGTAAGGGCACTACTGGAGTGGGGTGAGGTCCATTCCGACGCAGGCAGCAGCAAATATGGCTCAGCGCCACTCTTGTGGGCTGCTGAGAATGGACATGAGGGGGTGGTAAGGATACTGCTGGAGAGGAGTGACATCGATCCCGACAAACCGGATCAGGAGGGTCGAACACCGCTCTTGTGGGCTTCCCGTGGTGGGCATTAGGGTGTGGTAAGGATGCTGCTAGAAAGGAACGACGTCGATCCCAACAAAGGGGATTTGTTAGGTACAACAGCACTATTATGGGCTTCCAAGGGAGCGCATGAAGGGGTGGTAAGGATGCTGCTAGAACGGAACGACGTCGATCCCAACAAAAGGGGTTTTTTCCGTAAAACACCATTATGGCATGCTTCCTATCATGGGCATGAGGAGGTGTTAAGGATACTGCTAGAGCGGAACGACGTCGATCCCAACAAAGGGGATTTGTTCGGTACAACACCACTATTATCGGCTTCCGGGGGAGGGCATGAGGGGGTGGTAAGGATACTGCTAGAACGGAACGACGTCGATCCCAGCAAAGGGAATTTGATCGGCGCAACACCACTATTATCGGCTTCTGGGGGAGGGCATGCGGGGGTGGTAAGGATACTGCTAGAACGGAACGACGTCGATCCCAACAAAGGGAGTTTGGTCTAT
>Ga0307509_10006391_pt1 | contig 15885 bp, 15 predicted proteins | sample 10_EM_MG_FD_202245 | JGI IMG/M metagenome (GOLD analysis project Ga0307509, IMG submission 202245) | Populus trichocarpa ectomycorrhiza microbial communities from riparian zone in the Pacific Northwest, United States - 10_EM | ecosystem: Host-associated > Plants > Roots > Unclassified | place...
TGGGGTCGATCATCAGCACCGACAGGTCGTCCAGGGCCTCGCCGCTGGCCAGCGGCTTGAGTGCGCCCGGTGTGCCCGAAATGACGCGGTTGAGCTCGTCGAGGTGATCATCGAGGGCGGCGTACCCGCCCATCGGTTGGGCCTGGACGAGCACCTTGCGCACCCTGATCGTCTTGTCGTCCCCGATCTCGATGTCGCCTTCATAGTGGGACCGAAGGTAGTCGCGGCGCTTGGTGTCGTTGTATTGGTTGACGGGGAGACCGAGCACCAGCACGTCGATGCTGGAATCGCCGGCCTCTGCCATGTAGCGCAATGCGCCCTTCGTCAGCGCTTCGTAGATGGCGCCACGGTAGAACTCGTCGGTCACGTCGCGGCCGAAGCTGCCACCCGCCTGGGCCAGCCCGACATCGCGTCCGACCTCGTATTTCGCATCGTTCACCGGCACGTCGAAGGTGTCGCGTTTGCGCGTGCCCAATGTGCGAACGGCGCTGGCGTCGGCCGGGATGGCCATCGACGGAAAACTGATGAAGCCGACGCCGTCGCCGCTGCGTACGCTCAACTTGACCAGCCCGAAGCCGACGTCGATGGCGCGGATGACGGGCACCTTGGACGGCGAGCTTTGTTTGGACGCGGTGGTGACGTCGCGCAGTTTCGAAGTGTTTGGGGTCGACATGGCGGTTTCCTATGGCTGCGAGGGCTTCGCGCCCGCGACGATGAGTTTGCGCGGCGCGGATCGGGCGTGCCGGGGCACGGGCAGGCCAAACCCTGCGCGTGCGGTTGATGACGAACACCGCGACGAGGTCTCGACCCAAGGCCTTGCTTATAGCCCTATTGGTATCCCCTGGAGCAGACGGGTGGATACGTTCTCGAAACAGTTTCTTGCGAACAGCGAGGTCGTAGCATGACGGCCCCACACGGCCGCTGTTGCTACAGACTGCTACAAAAAAATGAACCCCGTACCGCCAAGAGACGCGCCAGCTGATTCGTCCGTGCCCCGCCTGTTGTTGATCGAGTCCTTGGCGGCGGTCGTTGTGCTCTTGCTGGCCGGGTGTGCTGCCATCGGCCCCGATCGAACTGCGCTCTCACCCGGTCAAGTGCCGTCCATCGGCACCCACACCCGGCAGGCCTTTGCGACCTTGGGTGCCGGCGTGAATCTCGGGAACATGCTCGACGCGCCGCACGAGGGCGATTGGGGTTCTCGGGTGCAGGATGAATATCCTGCAGTCATCAGGGAGGCAGGCTTTGGCCACGTGCGCTTGCCGGTGCGTTGGAGCGCGCACGCGGGCCGCGACGCGTCAGCGCAGATTGATCCAGTGTTCATGGCGCGCGTCGACGACGTCGTCGACCGCCTGCTCGCTCAAGGGCTGACCGTCGTGCTCGACATGCATCACTACCGGCAACTGGACGGCGACCCGCTCGATCCCGGCGACTTGGCAGTCGATGTTTCCGACGTGAAGCCGCGCTTTCTTTCGATGTGGCGGCAGATTGCGGACCACTTCAGCGGCCGCTCCGAGCGGCTTTGGTTCGAGCTGTACAACGAGCCGCACGGGCTGCAGACGGCGACGGCGTGGAATGACCTGGCCTCGCGCGCGCTGCGCGTGGTTCGCGCGAGCAATCCTGAGCGCGTGGTCGTGATCGGGCCTGCGCAGTGGAACAGCGCACGCGCACTCGAAAGCCTCACGCTGCCGGCCGATGCAAACCTGGTGGTCACCATCCATGACTACGAGCCGTTCCTCTTCACGCACCAGGGTGCGACATGGAATGCGCCCCTGTCGGCGCGGCCGACCGGTGTGCGCTGTTGTGATGCGCAGCAGCGTCAGCAACTCGCCGAACCACTCGCCCTCGGTGCCCGCTGGGCCGAACGGCACGGTGTGCCGCTATGGCTTGGCGAGTTCGGGTCGTATGGTGGCCCGTCGACTCGGCCGAACGACATGGTGTCCCGCGCCGAGTACACAAGGCTCGTCCGCGACGCGGCAGAAGCGCGTGGGATTGCCTGGGCATATTGGGAGTTCGATTCGGGCTTCGGCGTCTACGACCGCCAGGCACAACAGTGGCGTGAACCGCTGCGGCGAGCGCTGCTCGCTCCTTGATCAGGGTTGTGCGCGACCTCGAGCCGAGTCGCCATCTGCGCTCGGACCTGCAGCACTTTTCCGCGTGGTTTCAGAGCATTCGGCTCGATCTACCGATTCAGCGCGCTGCGCTGCCGCTGCAGCTCGTGCCGCTTCATCGCCAGGTACTCGTCGCGCTCGATCTCGTGCAACTGCACCGGGTAGCGTTCGGTCGCGGCGAACCAGTCGTGCAGCCGCTTCTCCTGCTGCTCGGCGGGCGGCGCCGACTTCGCGCCCAGGTACGCCTCGATCGCGAGGTAGTAGCGCATCGTGTTGCGCTCCACCACGCCACGCACGCCATCGACGTAGATCGGCTTGCCGTCCCCGCTCTTGCCGGTGATGCTGAAGCCGACCTTGTCGCGGCCGGCGGTCGCGAGGTAGAGCTGCATCGCCAGACGCGCCGCCGTGCCGTAGGCATAGGCGTAAGACATGTGGACGAAGCTTCGCGTCGCATCCAGCGGCACTGCTTCGAGCGCGAGCCGGTAGTTGCGTGTGCTCATCGGGCCGGTGTCGGCCGTCATCTGCACGCGCAGATAGTCGGCATCGGCGGCAGGCATGCTGTACGCGAAGTCGACCTTGTAGCCGTCTTCCAGCGGCTGGTCGAACTTGCGCCCGACGACCAGGCTCAGCACTTCGTTCGGCGACTGGCCCGCCGCGCTGCAGTGCTTCACGTTGAGGTGCAGCATCAGCAGATCGCACCAGCGGCTCATGCCCTGCAAGGCCGGGCCGACCGTGCCGAACGGCTGATCGACGATCGCGTAAACCTCGCCCGTCAAGTCGCCTGACGACTGCGTCGACTGCAGCACCAGCGGTCGCCGGAACGGGCTGTCTGCCAGCTGCTCGCGCAGGCCGTCGTACTTGGCGCGCAGCGCGCTAGCGTCCTGCGCCTGGGCGACCCCGACAGTGCCGACGACACCGACGACGGCTAGTGCAAACGCAAGCGCGGCGTTTCGTATCCAGTGTGTCTTCATGAGGCGTTCCACGGTGCCAGGTCAGAGCCAGTACTGCCACAGGCGCCCGAACATTTCCTTCATGCGCTGGACCGGCGAGCGCTGGTCCCATTGCGCCAGGGTGACCTGCTGCGAGGCGGCCAGGTCCTCGTCGAACGCGGCGCGCATGCGCCGGCCGAACTCGTCGCCCAGGATCACCGCATTGAGCTCCTGGTTGTGCAGAAAGCTGCGCCAGTCGAGGTTGGTCGAGCCCACCGTCGACCACACGCCGTCGATCAGCGCGGTCTTCGCGTGCATCAGCGCGTTCTGACGTTCGTAGATCTTGATGCCGCCACGCAGCAGCTCGTCGTAGTACGAGCGGCCGGCATGGAAGACGAGCGCCGAGTCGGTGACCGCCGGCAGCACAATCTTCACGTCGACGCCGCGCGCGACCGCGGCCTTCAGCGACGCGATCAGCTGCGGGTCGGGCACGAAGTAGGCGTTGGTCAGCAGCACTTCCTTCTCGGCCGAATCGATCGCCGAGATCAGCGTCGCGTAGATCAGGCTGTACGGTTCGTCGGGCGAGCCGCCGATCGCGTGCACGACATCGCTGCCCTGGCGCGTGAGCGGTGGGTAGTAGCGGCGCTGCGCGAGCGGCGGGCCTTTTTGCTTCTCCCAGGTTTCGATGAAGAGCTTCTGGAACTCGGCGACGACCGGGCCGTCGATCTGCAGATCGGTGTCGCGCCAGCTGGGCCCGCCGTTCGGCCGTTCCTTCGAGGGCTGGCTGAACGAGCCGCCCGAGTAGACGCTGCTGATGTTGATGCCGCCGAGAAACGCGGTCGCGCCATCGGTGATCAGCAGCTTGCGGTGGTCGCGCTGGTTCACGTCCCAGCCGGCCTTGGCGGTGAGCGGGTTGACCGGGTTGAACACGAGCACGGGGATGCCCGCATCGCGCAGGCGATCGAAGAAGGCCGACGGCGTACTCAAGGTGCCGACGCTGTCGCGAATCAGGTTGACCTGAACGCCGGCACGCTGCTTGGCGATGAGCGCTTCGGCGAAGCGCCGGCCGACCTCGTCGTCCTCGAGGATGTAGGTCTCCATGTTGATGTGGTCATGCGCCGCTTCGATGGCGGCAAACATCGCTTTGTAGGTGGCCGGCCCATCCTGCAGCAGCTGCACCTTGTTGCCAGCGACGAGCGGGCTCGTGGAGATCGCGGCCTCGAGCGCGAGGTGGCGGTCGAGCACGCCGCGGTCGTTGCCGCCGGCGCGCAGCCGGTCGAGGATCTCCTTGCTGCGCTCGGCCGACAGCGGCCCGTGCGCACCCGCGAGCTGCGGCGTGGGCGCCGAGCGCGCCATGTCGGGCACGATGCGCGGCAGCGTGCTGCACGCGCTGAGCAGGGCCACCACTGCCGTGACGGCCCAGATCGACTGGCCACGCGGCCAGGTCGTGAGTTTACTTCGGCGCGTCCGAAGTTTTGTCTTGGAGTTTTTCACCGGTGTGATGTATGGCCTCGCCGGTCTTGTGAATCCCGGTACCGACGGCATGCCCGACCTTCTTCGCGCCGTGCTTGATGGATTGACCGGCCTTGTGGGCGCCGCGCTTGATGGATTCTTCTGTGCGGGCGGCCGGGCCCGGCTGCGCGTTGCGGCTGTCGTGGTACTTGTCCAGCGCTTCGTTCATGCGCTGCTCGCGGGCGGCATCAGGGTCGACTGCAGCGGCGGCGAGGCCCGATGCGGCGACGAGCGCGGTGACCATGACGAGTGTGATTGCCTTCATTGCCGCTCCTTCGTGAGTGATGGCCGGAACCTTAGCGTTGGCCCGTCCCACCAGCCACCGGACGGCGGGCCTTTCCTCTGTGGGTTGCCTCCTACGCTGTGTCAAATTGCCGCAAGGCCAGCCGCCTGCGCGATGGGCGGAGTCGCCCGCGGTTATCCTGCGCCGTTGCCGTTCGCCACTCATCACGCCTCATGCTCCCTGCCTTCCGCCTCGCGTTGCTCTTGCTGCTGATCACAGCCGGGCCGGGCGCCGGCGCGGCCGAGCGGCCCGACTGCACTCGCCCGCTGAGCTTGGCGCTGCACGAACACGGTCTGCTGTATTCGGCGCAGACCGGCGAAGGCATCGACAAAGACCTCGCCGACGAGCTGGCGCGCCGCAGCGGCTGCAAGCTGAGCATCAGCGTGATGCCGCGCGCGCGCATCTGGCAGCTGATCGAGTCGGGTGCGCTCGACTTCAGCCTCTCGGGCATCACGAACGAAGCCAGAGACCGGTTCGCGGCGTTCGCCTGGTACGAGTCGAACAAGTACTACTTGCTGGTGCGCAAGGATGCCGGCGTGAAGACGCTGGCCGAGTTCGAACGCAACCCGTCGCTGACGCTGGGCGTGATCCGCGGGTTCCGCTACAACCCGAATGCGAACCGCTTCGTCGACATGCTGGACGACGCGCACCGCGTCAGCTTCGCGACCAGCCTGGAGCCGCTCTACCAGGTGCTGCTCGACAAGCGCGTGCACGCGATGATCATCGAGCCCTTCGACTACCCGACCATCGAGCACGGCGCGATCCGCGCGCAGACCACGGTCGTCGAGTTCGACGACCCGGCGGTGCTGCATGGGCTGATCATGTCGAAGAAGTCGCTGACGACGGCGCAGCAGCAGGCGTGGCGCGCGCTGGTCGACGAGATGCGGGCCGACGGCACGGTGCAGCGGATCTTCGAGAAATACTTTTCGCCCGAGTTGGCCCGCACCCTGACGCGGTACTGACCGAGGCCGCCCGTTGAAGCGCGTCTTTCCTGCCTTGTTGGCCTTGCTGATCGGGGCGCTCTCGCTGGGCATCACGGCCTGGCTGTGGCGGCACGAGCGCCAGTCCGAGCAGGCCAGCCTGCGCGCCAGCTTCGACTTCGGGATGCGCCAGACCGCGAACCGCATCGAGCAGCGCATGGCCAGCTACGAGCAGATGCTGCGCGGCGTGCAGGGCTTGTTCATGGCGTCGGGCGCGGTCGACCGGGCGAGCTTCAACCGCTACGTCGACACGCTGCTCGCCGGCGCCGATTTCGCCGGCCTGCAGTCCATCAGCTACGGGCCGCTGGTGCCGGCGGAGCGCCTCGCCGATCACGTCGCCGCGCAGCGTGCAGGCGGGGTCGCCGGCTACACGATCACGCCGCCGGGGGAGCGGACGTTCTACGTGCCGACCACCTATGTCGCGCCGGCGAGTGCGGCCAACCTCGACGCATTCGGCCACGACCTCTACAGCGACCCGAACTCCGGCGTGGCGATGGAGCAGGCGCGCGACTCGGGCAGCACCGCGATCACCGGGCGCATCCGGCTCGTCACCGACGCCGGCGCGGGCCCGCAGTCGGCGTTCCTGATGCTGCTGCCGCTCTATGCCAAGGGTGCGGCCACCGACACCGTGGCGGCGCGGCGCGCCGGTCTGGTCGGCTGGGTGTGGGCGGCGTTTCGCGTCGGCGATCTGATGTCCAGCCTGTACGGCGAGGGCACGCCCGGCCTGGAGCTGCGCATCCACGATGGCGTGACGCTGAACGACGACACGCTGATCTTCCGCACCGCCCCCGAAACCGGCAGCACGGAGCCGCCGCGCTTCGAGGCCCAGGAGTACATCGGCCTGGCCGGCCACACCTGGACGCTCGCGGTGCGCAGCCTGCCGGGGTTCGAAGCGCACTTCAGCCACAACGCGCCGCGCGTGATCCTGATCGCGGGCATCGGCCTGAGCCTGTTGCTGGCGTTGCTGACCTACCAGCTGATGACCGCGCAAGTGCGCGCGTACAGCGCGGCGCGCACCATGACCCGTGAGCTGCGCAGCAGCGAAGAGCGCTACCGCCGCATCGTCGACACCGCGAACGAAGGCATCTGGCTGGTCAACGGCGTGGGCGAGCTGATCTTTGCGAACCCGATGCTGTTGCGCATGCTCGGCCACGCCGCCGCCGAGGTGCTGGGTCGCCCGCTGACTGACTTCGTCGACGAGCGCGATCGCGGCGCCGGCGTCGAGACCACCGACCCCGGCCGAACCGACACGCGCGAGTGGCAGGGCATCCGGCTGCGCCGCAAGGACGGCTCCGAGCTGTGGGTCTCGGTGTCGACCGCCACCGTCGCCGACGCCAACGGTGCGCCCATCGGCTCGCTCGGCATGGCCACCGACATCACCGAGCGCAAGCAGTCGCAGGCCAAGCGCGTGCTGCTCGAATCGCAGCTGCGCGTGTCGCAGAAGATGGAGGCGATCGGCACGCTGGCAGGCGGCATCGCGCACGACTTCAACAATATCCTCGCGGCGATTCTCGGCAACGTCGCACTGACGCGGCCGCATGTCATGCAAGACCTCGTCGCGTTGAACGGGCTCGATCAGATCGAGCGGGCCGGCGTGCGCGGGCGCAGCCTGGTGCAGAAGATCCTCGCGTTCAGCCGCATGCAGCCGCACGCGTTGGTGAACCAGCCGATGCGCCCACTGGTCGAGGAGGCAGTGGTGCTGCTGCGCTCGACGCTGCCGAGCCTGGTCGAGCTCGAGCTCCGACTCGCCGACACGCCGCTGCAGGTCGGCGCCGACGCGACCAACATCCAGCAGATCCTGATGAACCTGTGTACCAACGCGTGGCATGCGATGCGCGGCGGCAGCGGGCGCGTCACGATTGCGCTTGGCCGGGTCGAGCTCGGCGTCGACGCCGCGCGTGCGCTGGGCGAGATCCCGCCCGGCGCCTACGCGCACCTGAGCGTCGGCGACAACGGCAGCGGCATGACCGAGGCGACGCGCGTTCGCGTGTTCGAACCCTTCTTCACGACCAAGCGCGTGGGTGAGGGCACCGGCCTGGGTTTGTCGGTGGTGCACGGGATCGTCGTCGCGCACCGGGGCGCGATCGCGGTCGACAGCACGCCGGGCCGGGGCAGCACCTTCCACCTCTACTTCCCGTTGGCACCGGTGCCGGCCATCGACGTGCCCGACGAAGCGGCCGCGCCCGAAGCACCGCGCGGCCAGGGCGAACACGTCATGTACGTCGATGACGACCCGGCGATGCTGCCGATGATCGAGAGCCTGCTGCAACGCGCGGGCTACCGCGTGACGGCGCTCGATCGACCGCGCGACGCGCTGGCGCGTGTGCGCGCGGAGCCGACCCTGTTCGACCTGATCGTGACCGACTTCAACATGCCCGAGATGACCGGCCTCGATCTCGCCAAAGAGCTCGCGCGCATCGTGCCCGGGCTGCCGGTGGTGATCAGCTCGGGCTACTTGTCCGACGAGATGCGCGCGGCAGCGGTGCGTGTCGGTGTGCGCGGCGTGCTGCAGAAGGAATACAGCCTGGAGCAGCTCGCCGCGCTGGTCCACACGGTGCTGGCAGGAGACCGGCCGCGCGCCGAGCCCGTGGCGGTGTGAGGCTGGCGGCGGCATCGCGCACAGCCGATACACTGCGCGAAATCAGCCCTCCGGAGTACGTCATGACCCGTCTGTCTCACCTGTTGATTGCCCTGTTCGCACTCGCTTTCGCAAGCCTCGCTCACGCCGAGGAACCGTCGGCCGCGTCGTCGGCGGCCAGCAAGACCGGCGAAGCCATCAAGCACGGTGCCACGAAGACCGGCGAGGCCGTCGGCACCACGGTCGAGCGCACCGAGGCCGGCGTCGAGAAGGGTGCGAAGAAGGTCGGCCGGGCCGTGAAGCATGGGGCCGAGAAGACCGGCGAGGTCGTCGGCACGACCGCCGAGCGCACCAAGGAAGGCGTCAAGAAAGGCGCGAAGAAGGTCAAGGCCGCGGTGACGCCGGCCTCGGCGTCCGAATCGAAGTGACGCCGCCGACCCGGCCGGTCAGACCGCGACCGGTGCCTTGATCGGCGGGTGGTGCTCGTAGCCGAGCACCTCGAAGTCATCGAACTCGTAGTCGAAGATCGACGCCGGCCGGCGCTTGATCGAGAGCGTCGGATACGCCAGCGGCGTGCGCGACAACTGCAGCGCCACTTGCTCGCGGTGGTTGCTGTAGAGGTGGCAATCGCCGCCGGTCCAGATGAAGTCGCCGACCTCGAGATCGCACTGCTGGGCCAGCATGTGCGTGAGCAGCGCGTAGCTCGCGATGTTGAACGGTTTGGTCATATTCCTTGGAACATGCGGATGTGTCTGCATAGGCTTGTGCCTTCGACGGCTCTTCTGTCCAAGGTCTTTGATTCCAACTAGCTGGTGGGGCAAGCCCGCAAAGCGGGCGCGTCAGGTGTTTGTATTGTTGGGGGCTCGGGGGCAAGCCGGCTGTGGATAAGTATGTGGATATCATCTGAATAAGTGTGTTCGATACTAGCTACACACAATTCCGTGGCTCCTGAGGGCGTTTCGCAGATACCGAAGTTTGAGTTCCGTCTAGCTTCCACGTTGCCCCGAACGCTGATGGTCCCGCCGTACCACCCGCCGCTCTCGGGGCGTCAGTACCGGGGCTTGGGCTATTTCAACTTTGCTATGTGGCGAGATAAAGTGCTTCCTGACCCCTGCCTTTCGCCTCTTCCGGATTTCTTCTAACCGGCTGTTCGTTGGTCAGGCGGGGTGGAACAGCCGCTTGCGGCTGTGGAACCTCGCAAAGCAACCTTCAGCGCAGGCACGGCCTTCTCTTAGAGGAGACCATGGTTGTGTCCAGCGCGCGAGCGACTGCAGCCAGTGACACTCCAGCACGCACCGAAAGTATCGGCGTTCAGTATCAGTCTGAGCCCGAGGTCGTCACCTTGGACGACTACCCCATCGACCAGCCGGACCGGGCCTCTCTGCACAAGGTTACGCGGCGACAGTATGTGCGGGGTATCGCCGGGGGGCACGGGCTCGAAACCAGTCAAGGCGAGGGGCCACGTCTCCACGATGCTCACGGCAAGTGCACTACTGCCCGCCAAGGCAGCTATTGCAGCGAGAGTAGTTCGCGACCACCCTTCGTCGGCAAACAGCCAAGCAACACATCGCCCACCACCGCGACGTACTTCTATTGCAGTTGCATGCCGCCAGCGCCACTCTGCACCCCTAGGAATCTCTGCGGGGTGACCCGAGAAGTTCTGCGATGGGTGCGCCCAGAGCGACGGCAATCCGTTCAACGTTGTCAATGGAAATGTTGCGTGCTTGGCGCTCGACGTGAGCGATGAACGTGCGATGCAGGCCAGCCTCGAACGCCAACGCCTCTTGGCTCCAACCTCGTTCGTTCCGCAAGCGGAGCACGTTTAGCGCCAGGAGCGCCCGCGCGCTTTCCACTTGGTATTTTTTAGTTCTCGGGTGTGAAGCCACGCCCCAGTCTCTGCGGATGACGCTTTTAAGTCAGCCGCGTTTGAGTCACAATCAAACCCGAGCGACGTTCGTTTGACCGTTCGCGCCAAACGAATTCCGGGCGTCCGACCTCGCACTTTGTGAAGAGGAGAACTCATGAGTACCAATATCAGCATCAAGTCGCGCGTCCGCACGAACGAACAACCGGGGTTCCACCTGTACGACGACTGTCTCGACGAGTTCGGCGCGGGGGACGGGGCCCCAGAACCGCCGGTCTACGTGAGGCTTGATGGAGTGTCTGTCCAACTCGAGACGCTGAACAGTGGCGGGGCTTCGGTCACGGTCGCCATGCCAAGGGAATTGGCGCGTGAACTGGGTCTGCTGCCCTCAGAAGACGGGCTCCCTCCGATTCTTGACAACTAACTGCTGCAGCCAGGCATGTTGACCTTGATACTGAAGTGTCGCGACACACGATGTGGAACGGTGCGAACGCTCCGCGGCCTGATTGCCTCGGCTGCCAGCGACGGCGAGGTGTCCGACTACTGGGTGTCACTCCTTGATGAGTGCCATCGACCGAAGCAACGCGCTCTCTTGCTTGGGTACCCGAGGTGGGCTGAACCAACAAGAGCGTTCCTTGCGCGCTGCCTTAATGCTGGACTAGGCACGTCCGACGCTTCGGCATGGTTCCCAACGGACGGTTGCGAGTTGACTGTCACAGATTGGAGTACTCAGAGCGTCGTCGACATCGTCTCGTTCGGTGACCTGGGTCGCACGAATGTCGCTGCTCGAACCGGAAGTGCCCTGGGGCGCAGCGGGTGGCAGCTAATGAGATGGGTTTGCGCGCAGGATGCCTTTGGAGGACAAGAACTGCCGGAATCTCCGATGCCCGTGAGGCCCACGATTTACGAGTGTTCGGGAGTCAAGTACTGCAGAACGAGCGAGCTTCCGATTGAAGCCAGGGTGACATTTGAGCGGTTGCAGACGCACTTTGACCGGCCATTTGTGCCAGCCGTTCCCGATGCGGTCTATCCCTGGTGGCTTGAGTCGTTCCTGCGCGACGAACTTCCGACCAAGTCAATGCAGGTTCTTGCGTGGCGCTGACCGGGAGATAACAGATGACGATGCCCTTCGAACGGACGCGCGCGGTACTGCAAACAAGAGAGTTCCTGCAGTGGGTAATGAGTGCGGATGCGACCGCGGAAATGTTCATGCAAGCGAAGCGGGAGGCGCGTACTCTGCTGCGGCACTATCCGTCGTCGATTGACTTGCACCTTGCTCACCTTGCTTGCCCGATGTGGTTCGGCGCAACGCTCGAACTCAAGGGCTCCATGCCGCCAGATGAAGTGGAGCGGCTCGTTGCGGACCTCGACTCGGCTGAGCATCACGGTCAGGACGAACTCTCGCAGGGCATTAGGCCCGCACCGCTGCAAAGGGATTCAGATGTCAAGCAACTCGATGTGCGAGCTTGGGCAAAGCACAAGGGCGTTAAGTTGCCAAAGCGTTGAGACGATGAGCATGGAGTCGTCGGAAGATTCTGCTTCCCAGGCGGCGGAAGCTGGCATCGCGGTCGTGAAATTTCGACGGCAAGCGCGGTGGCTTGCTCAAAACCGAGGCGCCATGGACAGCTCGAACGCATTCGTCGAGCGGCACGGTCTGCCCTTGGCCAACTATCGGCGCTTCTAAGCGCGGCACTGCAACGAGCGGTCGTGACTACTGCCAATTCATCGCTCATCCAGTGCGACCCAGGATTCATGGGCGGAGTGGCAGTGTTTGTTGGTTCCAGACTGCCTGTGGCAACGCTACTCGCCTGCGTTAGCGCCGGCAATTCATGGGAGCGCATAGTAGCCAGTTGGCCGTGGTTGACGTCGGCCCATCTGGATGCTGCGCGCGAGTGGGCCGCTACGGGGACTACCGGTGACAGCGGCGCCGTGCTGAATGCGTCTGTCAGTCAAGTGCACGATGCGCCTCGTCGTCCGCCAGAGCGACCGCGAGTGCTGTATCTCGGAATCAGTGGTGTGTTGCATCCAAGCGCGTCCACGTATGAACTCGTCTATGGGCGAAGCCCCTGGGTTGACGACCATTGTCAGTACGAGGCCGTGCAATGGCTATCCACCGCCCTCGAGGCCTGGCCTCACGTGAAAATTGTTCTCACGTCAACGCAGCCCTGGAAGCTTGGCTTGCCGGCTGTCTTGCTTCGTTTGGGCACTCTCGCTGAGAGAGTCATCGGCTATACGTTCGAAGACCTGACCACAAAGGTCTTGCGTCAGGTGCGCACGCGCAGTGGCACAACGAGGCAGTTGACTTACAGCAGTGAGGACTACTGGCGGCTGAACAAAGCCTACATCGTGACGGCACACGTCGAGTGGCTGAGGCCAGACGCGTGGGTTGCAGTGGATGACGAAGATATCCTGTGGCCCACACTTTGGGCTGACCACGTGTGCATTGTTGATGGCCTTGAGGGCCTGAAGCACCCTGCGGAACAGGACAGGTTGGTGACCTGTTTGGAGATGAACTTTGGTCGGGGCGGTCAACGCTGACGGGTGCCAACTGCGCCAGCTGTGCAGGGCAATGGGTGCCAGTTCAGGCCTGCGTCGTTGACGCAGCACGCCTGCGAGGCTCCAGAATGCCCGCTCTATGCACAAACAGAAGGCCGCAGGGGGCAATCTAGGCGGCGATGGGGCGCGACACATGAATGACAGAGCGAAGCCGCGGACTTACTTCTATAAGCTGTTCCGGGTCAAGCTCGGCGACGGACGCGTTGCGACGGTTTCCCTCGACCCGAAGTTGCTGGCTCGCGCAGAGGCGCCCATGGGCGGTGCTCGACCGCTGAACGGGTGGGTTCGCCGGACCGCCCTTTCATACACGTCCGACCAGAGTGTCGGGCCCAGTGCTTTCGTGGCCGAACTGCTACGGGCTGAGCTCGACAAGTTTGCGCCGACGAGCGACAACTGGGCAACCGACAAAAAGCCGGCACCAGGGAAGTTGAAGTCGAAGCCGGCCAAGCTCGCACCGACTGACGAGTTCACACGGGAATTCCATCATCTTCTGGGTCGGCTGGCGCATGCACACGCGAGCCTGGACTTCAACGTAGGTTTACAGCTGAACTGGCTTGGGCCATATCTCCAGGTCAAAGTGCACCATCTTCTGGACGCCAAGAAGGTGATGTTTGCGAAGCGCCTCGGAACGTTGAAGCAACTGGTGTTCGAGTTGTTCGAAAACGCCGGAGACGCAGCTCTCGACGAGTTTCAGCAATGGTTCGAGGCGGCCGATGCGATGAAAGCTCTGCGCAACGACTACGTCCATGGCAGGTGGGGGGTACCGGGGAAGCTTGTCGATGGTCATCCCATGCTGGCTTTCGTGCCGCTGCACTGGGACATGACTCCCGACAGACCTGACGACTCCGTCTTCATGACGCTCGATGAGTTCGGGGGCCAAGTAGCCAAGATGGAAATGCTGGCACACGAGTACTTTCGCCTCGAACGAAAGCATCTTGCCCTCGCCAAGCCAGCGAAGATGGCCCCGACCGGTGCGAGTCCTCGGTAGGTCTCGGCAACGCAGTCGCTAGACGTCGGCCTGCGCAGCGTTGACGTTCGACCCGACCGAATGGCGCAACAGAGGGCCTATCGCGAAGGTGGCCAGCAAAGGCCGCTGGACCAATTTCATCGCGTGTCCTCTGCGGCTCCTGGTCTCTTTGCGGTCAAGCGTTCAAGCGCTTCCAAGAAGGGCGCGTTGGCCGAAGCGATTGACCGGAGTCCGCCTGCTGCGCCCAAGAGGCAATGACTTGGACTGCATGAACCGCCGAGCCCAAGCCGCCGCCCCATCGGAGCTGAATTGGCATTCGGAGCGCCTGCCCAGGCGCTTGCCGGACTTCACGCAGAAAGTCCTCCAACGGGTGGGGTAGAGCGTTTGCTGGAAACTGCAGCACAGCGGTTTGGGTGGGTTCGAGTTGAAGGAGCCATCCTAGGTGTACGGCTGGCACATATTAGTCGGCCCACCGACACTGAGGGACGTGCCTTGCCTAACCGGGTAAGCCCGAGGTTGGAATCCGGAGTCGAGTTCGTAGACGCGTTGCTCAGGCCATGGCCGTCCGCGGATGCCAAGGCGGAGTAAGCGAGCGGTGGGCAATTCCTTCGCGGGTGCCGCCACCGCATCAATCAACAAACTGCCAACTACACTCAACGAATGACATCGGGGAGTGCAGCGAATGGCGTACACAAGCGCCCTATGCAAACCGTGCGTCCAGCGGTGCTCTCGCTCAGGAGTTTCAGAAGACGCCTTGGCAGAGTTTTTTAGCACCGAATTTGACGAACCGGCGGCGTAGGTGATGCTCGAACTAACAGGCGACCACATCCAAAAGCTCAACGACGAGGACCTGCGTGAATTGGTGGTCAAGTTGTCCGATGCTGAGCTTCGCAGGCGTGGCCTGCCCGTGTCTGGAATAACAGCTGGGGGCAATCAGACTGCTGCCGACGGGGGGTTGGACGTTCGAGTTGAAGTGGCGACAGCGGACGCGTCGAGGCTCGATTTCATCCGACCCCCGGTCACCGGCTTCCAGGTGAAGTGCCAGGACATGCAACCTGCGGAAATCGCGACCGAAATGCGCCCGAAGGGTAGCCTTCGGCCAGTCATCAAGTCTCTAATCGCGCAGCGTGGGGCCTACGTTGTTGTCAGCTCGAAAGGCTCAGTCACCGACGGCGCGCTACAGCGCAGGATTCAGGCCATGCAGAAGGCCGTGGCGACCGAACCGCAAGCGTCGCGATTGACGGTCGACTTCTACGACCGCGTGCGTCTGGCCACGTGGGTTCGTGGCTACGCTGGAGTGGAGATGTGGGTGCGGGGGCGCGTCGGAGACCGTCTGCAAGGCTGGCAGCCCTACGGACCTTGGACCAGTGACCAGACAAATTCCCCTTACCACCACGACACGGCAGGCCGACTGATAGCGAAGACCTCCGGAAACGCAGAAGCAATGTCTGCCGCTGAGGGCATCGACATCCTCCGACAGAAGTTGCGGGCACCGGGGGGTGTAATTCGCTTGGTAGGCTTGTCCGGTACGGGAAAGACACGGCTCGTACAGGCGTTGTTTGAGCCCGGTGTGGGCAACAGCGAGCCGCTAGATGCAGCGGTGGCTCTGTACACCGACCTTGGTCACTCTCCTGAGCCCTCTGCGAGAGACATGCTTATCCGATTGGGTGCGTCTCAGCAGCGCGCCATCGTAGTCGTCGACAACTGCAATCCCGGCACGCATCGCACTTTGACCGACATCGTGACGCGACACCAGACGAGTCTGAGCCTTGTCACGGTCGAGTACGACGTCGCAGACGACGAGCCGGAGGCGACTGAAGTCTTCGAGCTAGCTCCCGCGTCCGATGCCGTGCTCGAGAGCATTCTCGGAAGGCTTGCACCGCATGTCACGCAAGCGGACAGAGGCCGAATTGCCGAGTTCTCGTCAGGAAATGCTCGCGTGGCTCTGGCGCTCGCGCGAACGTTGGAGCGAGGTCAAACACTGATATGGTCGCTTTCGTCAAACTGTTGATGAATTCATAGACAAGCGGCCTGGGGTGATGCGGCACAAGTCTGCTGCTGCGACGATGGATCAGACTGATATCCGTGGGTTGGTTACCACCGTGCAT
>Ga0307509_10006392_pt1 | contig 15880 bp, 14 predicted proteins | sample 10_EM_MG_FD_202245 | JGI IMG/M metagenome (GOLD analysis project Ga0307509, IMG submission 202245) | Populus trichocarpa ectomycorrhiza microbial communities from riparian zone in the Pacific Northwest, United States - 10_EM | ecosystem: Host-associated > Plants > Roots > Unclassified | place...
GAGCGCGTTGCCGAGCGGGATGTCGTTCAGGTCGAGCCCGCGCGGCCCCGGATGGGTCAGCGCCCACGCCGCCCCGGCCACGGCCAGCGCACCCACCAGCCACCACCGGCGACGTTTGAGCAGACCGTCGTGGTGGGCAAAGCCCAGCAGCCAGGCGCCACCGTAGAGCGCCAAGTCGTGCAACACCGGCGCCGGCTTCCAACCGGCGAAGGTGATCACGGCAAGCGCCACATACGGCACGAGAATCGTCATGAGCGGAAATTTCCGAAATGCTGGCAGTAGCAACGGCGACAGCAGCACCAGCCACAGGAAGTCGCGCAGGTACCACATCGCGGCCAGCCCCTCGAGCCAGAACCCGGTGGCCGGCGGGTCCTGCAGCGGGAAGGCCCACAGCAGCACCCGCCAGTCCCAGACCAGCCCGATCGCGAGCATGGCCGGCACCGCCACCGCCACCAGCACCCAGAGCGCGGGCAGCAGGCGGTGCAGCCGCTTCTCGACCGCGACCGGCCCGTAGCGGTCGAGCGAGGCGGCCATCAGCGACCCGCCGAGGGCGAACATCACCGACATCGCGGGGAACACGATGCTGAGCGCCGCCCAGCCGGTGGAGTGGTAGACGACCACGCGAACGGTCGCGACGGCACGCAGCAGGTCCAGGTACTGGTTACGCGTACGCATAGGACCACTGGCTTACCCAAGCCGCAGCCAAGGTCACAAACCAGAGTGAATTATCCCATAATACGCAAAACTAGAAGCCCAACTTGCGCAATTGACGGGGATCACGCTGCCACTCCTTGGCCACGCGCACGTGAAGATCGAGATAAACCTTGCCGCCGAGAAGCTGCTCGATCTCTCCCCGGGCCCGGCTGCCGACCTCCTTGAGCCGGGCGCCACGCGAGCCGATCACGATCGACTTCTGGCTGTCCCGCTCGACGTACAGATCCGCGTAAATCTTGGTGAGCGCGCCCTCGACGATCATCTCCTCGACCAGCACCGCGATCGAGTGCGGCAACTCGTCCCGGACCCCCTCGAGCGCCGCCTCCCGGATCAGCTCGGCGATCAGCACCTGCTCCGGCTCGTCGGTCAGCACGTCGTCCGGATAGAGCTGCGGCGATTCCGGCATGTACTTGATCATCACGTCGACCAGATGCTGCACCTGATGCCCGGAAACCGCGCTGACCGGCACGACCTCCGCGAAATCGTACAGCCGGCTCACCGCCAGCAAATGCTCGGCCAGCCGCCGGGAATCGACGAGATCGACCTTGGTGACCACCGCGAGGACGGTCGCCTTCAACTCGGCCATCTCCGCCGAGATGAACCGGTCGCCCGGCCCGACCGGCTCGTCCGCCGGGAAACAGATGCCGATCACGTCGACCTCGCTCCACACCTCCCGGACGAGGTCGTTGAGCCGCTCCCCCAACAATGTCCGCGGTCGATGCAGCCCCGGCGTGTCCACCAACACGAGCTGCGCGTTCTCCCGGTGCAGAATCGCCCGGATCACGTGCCGCGTGGTCTGCGGCTTGCTCGACGTGATGGCGATCTTCTGGCCGATGATGGCATTGGTCAGCGTGCTCTTACCGGCGTTCGGCCGGCCCACGAAACACGCGAATCCGGCCCGGTAAATGTCGTCCGCCGCATCGCTGCGCGCCGCTTCCGCATGCCGGTGGGCCTTCTGAGCGTTTCCCTCCGCCATGTTGGCCGTACGCGTGGGCACCGCCGCCGCCGATTCCGGTCGTCCCGCTTTCTCGCCCGGGCGGCCCCCTTCCCGGCGCTGGGCGGCCCTGCCTTTCCGGTCGTCCCCCGGGCCGCCCCCTGAATGATGCGTCCGGGAACCGCTTTGAGCACCGTCCTTCCGCCCGGCCGCTCCCGCGCCCGAACGACCGCCCGCCGGGGCGCCGTCCTTCCGCCCAGCCACCCCCGCGCCCGAACGACCGCCCGCCGGGGCGCCGTCCTTCCGCCCAGCCACTTGGGCGCCGGAACGCTTGCCACCGCCCGTGCCGGAACGCAACCCGCGCCCGCTCTCGGCCGCGGCCTCGGCGCGCCGGGCGGCCCGCCGCTCCTGCCGCCGCAGTTCGTTGCGCTCGCCGGGGGTGAGCCGCCGCTCGTCGCCCGCGCCGGGCTTTCCCGCGTCGGGCTTTCCCGCGTCGGGCTTTCCCGCGTCGGGCCTTCCCGCGTCGGGCTTTCCCGCGTCGGGCCTTCCCTCGCCGGGCTTCTCCTTCATGCGGTGACCGTGCCCAGCAGCGCGCCGGTCGGCCCGGCCAGGTGGATGGGGGCATCGCCGGACAGGTCACGCACCGCCGCATGGCCGGCGCCGTCCAACTCCGACGCCTCGGTCACGACCGCGGCCGCCTCGATCTTCGTCGCGCCGGACGCGGCCGCCGACGCCACCGCGAGCTGCAAGGCGGTCACGGCGAGGCTGGGCAGCGTCACCGTCGCCGCGGCATAGGTGCGACCGTCCTGGTCGCGTACGGCCGCACCCTCGACCGCACCCACCCGCGCGCGTGCGCTTCGCGCCAGGGTGACCAGCTTGTTGTCCTCGGCGCTCAGCGCCGTGCCGTCGGTCGCCGGCACGGCGGAGGCGGGAGTCAGGTCAGGCATCGGCGGTCAGTCTTTCCTCGGTCTCGGTTTCGGAATCGGGCTCGGCGGGCCGCTCGGGCGGCGCGACCCGGCGCACCAGCACCGAATCGATCCGGTTCCGCCGGCCGGTCGTGCCCTCGGCGACCAGGTGCAGGCCGCCCACGTCGACGTCCGCACCGGGAATCGGTACCCGGCCGAGCGTCTGCGCCAGCAAACCGCCCACCGTCTCCACCTCGTCGGCGGGCAACTCCACGCCGAAGATGTCGCCGAGGTCCTCGATCGGCAGCCGGGCGGTCACCCGCACCGCGCCGTCCGCCAGATGCTCGACCGGCGGCCGCTCGACGTCGTACTCGTCGGTGATCTCCCCGACGATCTCCTCGAGGATGTCCTCGATCGTGACCAGCCCCGCCGTGCCGCCGTACTCGTCCACCACGATCACCAGGTGGGTGCGCGCCGACTGCATCTCGGACAGCAGGTCGTCCACCGCCTTCGACTCGGGCACGAAGGTCGCCGGCCGCATCAGCTCGGCCACCGCCTGCGCGGTCGCCGCCGGATCGCCGGACTGGGTGCTCCGGATCACGTCCTTGAGATAGAGCACGCCGAGCACGTCGTCGACGCTCTCCCCGATCACCGGGATGCGCGAGAAGCCCGACCGCATGAACAGGTAGAGCGCCTGCTGCAGGGTCTTCGACGTCTCGACCCAGACCATCTCGGTACGCGGCACCATCACCTCGCGGGCGATCGTGTCGCCCAGCGCGAACACCGAGTGGATCATCTCGCGCTCGCCGTGCTCGACCACGCCGCGCTCCTCGGCCAGGTCGACCAGCTCGCGCAGCTCCACCTGGCTGCCGAACGGCCCGTCCGGGAACCCCTTGCCCGGGGTCACCGCGTTACCGATCAGGATCAGCAGCGAGGCCAGCGGGTTCAGCACCTTGCCCAGCCAGCGGACCAGCGGCGCCGAGGCCCGGCCCACCGCGTACGCGTGCTGCCGCCCGACCGTCCGCGGGGCGACCCCGACCACGACGAAGCTGACCACGGTCATCGCGCCCGCCGCGACCAGCGCGGCCCGCCAGCCGACGCCCCAGCTGTCCACCGCGACCAGCGCGATCAGCGTGGTCGCGGTCAGCTCGCAGATCAGCCGCAGCAGGAGCAGCAGGTTGAGGTGGCGCACTACGTCCTTGGCCACCGCGGCCAGCGCCGCCGCGCCGCGCTGCCCCTCCCGGGCCATCTCGCCGGCCCGGGCCGGCGACACCGTGGCCAGCGCCGCGTCGGCCATCGAGGCCAGCCCGGCCAGGAACACCAGGATCACCGCGAGGGCGATCAGTTGCACGTCCGGCAGGCCGGCCGAGGTCTGGCCTGCCGCGAGTAGATGAGCGGGCTCCACGGCGATCAACCGGTCTGCCGGCCGGACCGCCAGGACTGCAGCAGGCGGTTCTGCAACGAGAACATCTCGCGCTCCTCCTCCGGCTCGGCGTGGTCGTAGCCGAGCAGGTGCAGTGCGCCGTGCACGGTGAGCAGGTGCAGCTCGTCGGCCGACGAGTGGCCGGCCGTCACCGCCTGCTTGGCGGCGACCTCCGGGGCCAGCACGATGTCGCCGAGCAGCGCCGGCTCGCCGCTGCCGGCTTCGCCCGGACCGTGGTCGACGCTGCCCTCGTCCATCGGGAAGGCGAGGACGTCGGTGGGGCCGTCACCACCCATCCAGCGGTGGTTCAGCTCGGCCATGTAGTCGACGTCGACGAGCAGGATCGACAGCTCGGCGAGCGGGTTGACCCCCATCTCGTCGAGCGCGTACCGGGCCACCGCGAGGATCGCGTCGGTGTCGACCTCGACTCCCGACTCGTTGGCGATCTCGATGGACATAGTGGTGGTCTTTACCCCTTGACCTCAGCGCCTACGCCCGGACCGGCCACCACTGGCGGCCCGCCCCGGCACGGCGTGAACGGATGCGGCATGTTGCTCCTGCGCTTCGTCGTACCGCGCATACGCGTCAACGATCTCCGCCACCAGCCGGTGCCGGACAACGTCGGCGCTGGACAGCTCGGCGAAATGCACGTCCTCGACATTCTGCAGGATGTCGCGGACGACCTTGAGGCCGCTACTGGTCCCGCCCGGCAGGTCGACCTGGGTGACGTCGCCGGTGACCACGATCTTCGAGCCGAAGCCGAGACGAGTCAGGAACATCTTCATCTGCTCGGGCGTCGTGTTCTGCGCCTCGTCCAGAATGATGAACGCGTCGTTAAGACTCCTACCCCGCATATAGGCCAAGGGGGCTACCTCGATCGTGCCGGCGGCCATCAGGCGCGGGATCGACTCCGGGTCGAGCATGTCGTGCAGGGCGTCGTACAGCGGGCGCAGGTACGGGTCGATCTTCTCGGTGAGGGTGCCGGGCAGGAAGCCCAGCCGCTCGCCGGCCTCGACCGCCGGCCGGGTCAGGATGATCCGGCTGACCTGCTTCGCGGTCAGCGCCTGCACCGCCTTGGCCATCGCCAGGTACGTCTTGCCGGTACCGGCCGGGCCGATGCCGAAGACGATCGTGTTCTCGTCGATGGCGTCGACGTACCGCTTCTGGCCGAGCGTCTTGGGCCGGATGGTGCGCCCGCGCCGGGAGAGGATGTTGAGGGTCAGCACCTCGGCGGGGCGCTCGGAGATGTTCTCCTCGAGCATGGTGGCGGTCCGCCGCACCGAGTCGACGGTGAGCGTCTCGCCCTTCTCGATCAGCTCGATGAGCTCGGAGAAGAGGCGTTCGGCGGTGGCGTTCTCGGCCGGGTCGCCGGTGATGGTGATCTCATTGCCGCGGACATGGACGTCGCTGGCGAGGGTTCGCTCGATGAGCCGCAGGATTTCATCCTTGGCACCCAGCAGGTTAACCATGATCTTCGGGTCGGAAACCGAGATCTTGGTCTGTACCCGCGCCGCGCCGCTGGAGCCCGCGCTGGAAGGGTTCGGCGTACCGGTCATAGGGCGGCCCGCAGGCCTCCGCCACCTGCTCTCATTCTGTGCGTCGCTGACACCGGCGACGGGTTCCGAAGGATCGTGCCATCGTATCCGCTCGGCCGTTCCGCCGCCGATGCCATTATCGCCCGCTCACTCGCCGTCGCCGTCCCACGCCGCGCCCCCGTCGAAGGCCTCCTGCACCCGGGTGAACCGGTACGTCGCCCAGTGCATCCGGACGATCGCCCCACGGTCATCACGAGTGAGCCGCAACAGCTCGCCGGCCTCCCGCCCGGAGACGGTCCGCAGCACGTCGGGCCGGTCCGGCAGCGGCCGGAAGACGGCCGGCGGCCGGTCGACCGGCGACCCGGCGAGCCGCCCCTGCAGCGCGCCCTCGTGCCAGGAGAAGACGAACTGGCCGCCCTCGCTCCACCAGACGCCCAGCGCCGACCGGTACTCGCGGGGCGCGGGCGGCGCCGGCCGCCACGGCTTGATCTCGGCCGGGTCGGCCTCCACGGCGATCCGCAGCAACTCGTGCACCAGCTCGTTGATCTGCCCGGCGGTGCCGGAGGAGCCGAGCACCGCCGCGCCGAGCCCGGCCGGCGCGCCGTCGCCGCGCCGGCCGTAGACGCCGGCCAGGAAGCCGGGCATGGCGCCGTCGTGCCCGACGTGCACGGCCCGGCGGGCCTGCGGGGCGAGTATCAGGCCGAGGCCGAAGCCGCTGGCCCAGACCGTCTCCTCACGGGGCGTGAGCGGCCAGCGCATCTCCTCGAGCGTGGCCGCGGCGAGCACCTTGCCGTCCGGGTCGGCGGTCTCCGGCGAGACCAGGAACGCGGCCCAGCGGGCCATGTCGGTGGCGGTGCTCCACAGCTGGGCGGCCGGCCCGACGCCGCCGAGGTCGGGCTGCGGCTCGGGGCGGGCCGCCTCGGAGTACTCGTCGACGAGGTAGCCGACCGCGGCCTGGGCCGGCCGGTCGGCGGTGGTGGCGGCCAGCCCGAGCGGGGTCAATACCCGGTCGGCGAGCAGCCGGTCCCAGGTGGTGCCGTGCAGCTTGGCGACCAGCTGGCCGAGCACGGCGAAGCCGAGGTTGGAGTAGTGGAACTGCCGCGCGTTGGGCAGCACCCGCTCGGCCTGGTCGAGCTGGGCGAGCAGGTCGGCGGCGCCCGGCGTGACCAGGGTGTCCCACACGTCGCCGGCCGGTTCGCGCTGGAAGCCGGCGGTGTGCGAGAGCAGCCGGCGCGGGGTGGCGTCGCCGTGCGCGGGCACGTCGAGGTACGCCGAGATCGGCCGGTCGAGGTCGAGCAGTCCCTCGTCGCGGGCCTGCATGACGAGCACCGCGGTGAAGGTCTTGGTGACCGAGCCGACCCGGAACCGGCTGTCCTGGCCGAGCGGATGGTCCGGGTCGCCGGAGTCGCCGACGGTCAGCACCCAGGGCTCCCGGTCGGCCCGGTGCAGGGCGACCGACAGCGCCGGGACCCGGCCGTCGGCCTGGGCCTTGCGGGCGGCGCGCTCGAAGCGGGCGGGGGCGCTCATCGACGGGCCAGCATCGGGCCGAGCGGCTCGCCGCCGAGAACGTGGCCGTGTACGTGGAACACTTCCTGCCCGGCGTACCCCCCGGTGTTGAAGAGCAACCGGAAGCCCTGCATGAGCAGCCCCTCGGCCTCGGCCACCGCGGCGCAGGCCGCCAGCAGGTCGGCGGAGCCGGCCGGATCGTTCTGGGCGAGCGTGACCACGTCGGCATGGTGTTCCTTGGGGATCACCAGAACGTGCACCGGGGCCTTCGGGTCGATGTCACGGAACGCGAGCGTGGTCTCGGTCTCGTGCACGACGGTGGCCGGGATCTCGCCCGCGACAATGCGGCAGAACAGGCATGTGTTGTCCACCCCCGAGATCTTAGGGTGAGTAGATGATCGCGACAGAGGACGTCATCAAGCAGCTCTCCCTCGAGGAGAAGGTGTCGCTGCTGGCCGGGCAGGACCTCTGGTCGCTGCCCGCGATCGAGCGGATCGGGCTGCGCTCGCTGGTGATGTCGGACGGGCCGATCGGGGTCCGCGGAACGGGGTGGGCGCCGGACGATCCGTCGATCGCGCTGCCGAGCCCGACCGCGCTGGCCGCGGCCTGGGACCCCGAGCTGGCCGAGACGGCCGGCCGGCTGCTGGGTCAGGAGGCGCGGCGCAAGGGCGTGCACGTGGTGCTCGGCCCGACGGTGAACCTGCAGCGGACCCCGCTGGGCGGCCGGCACTTCGAGTGCTACTCGGAGGACCCGCTGCTCAGCGGCGAGATCGCGGCTGGCTTCGTGCGCGGCGTGCAGAGGCACGGGGTGGGCACCACGGTGAAGCATCTGGTCGGCAACGACTTCGAGACCGACCGGATGGAGGTGGACGTCCAGATCGACGAGCGGACGCTGCGGGAGATCTACCTGGCGCCGTTCGAGCGGGTCGTCGAGGCCGGTGGATGGGGCGTGATGAGCGCCTACAACGGGGTGAACGGCTCACCGATGGCTGCCAACGGGCGCCTGCAGGACGACATCCTCAAGGGCGAATGGGGTTTCGACGGCGTGGTCGTCTCGGACTGGCGGGCCGCCCGTTCGACGGTCGGCGCGGCGCTGGGCGGGCTCGACATCGCCATGCCGCAGCTGGAGAACCCGTGGGGCGCCGCGCTCGTCGAAGCGGTTCGCTCCGGCGAGGTGCCGGAAGCGGTGATCGACGAGAAGGTCCGGCGGGTGCTGCGGCTCGCCGTACGCGTGGGAGCTTTTTCTGATCTTCCCGAGGTGGCCGGGAAATTGGACGGTGACCGGGTCGCACGCGAGGTGGCCGCCCGCTCCTTCGTGCTGGCCCGCAACGAGAACTACACGCTTCCGCTCGAGGCGGCCGGCCTCACCCGGGTCGCGGTGATCGGCGCGCTGGCGATGGACGCCCGGGTGCTCGGCGGCGGCAGCGCGCAGGTGTCCCCGCCACACACGATCTCCCCGCTCGAGGGCCTGGCCCGCGCGCTGTCCGGGGTGGATGTGGAGTATGCGGTCGGCGCCGACCCGCGCCCGTTCCTCCCGGCCCTGCACAGCCCGACCCGGGTGACCATCGCCTCGCATTCCTTCGCGGTCGACCCGGCCGCGGTCCGCTGGATCGGCTCGCTGCCCGGCGGCCTGGACACGGCGCAGGTCGACGGCCTCCGCCTGGAGACCACCTACCTCCCGGACGAGAGCGGCATCCACACCTTCGCGGTCTCCGGTTTCGGCTCGTTCAAACTCAAGATCAACGACCGGCTTGCGTACGAGGGCTCGCTGCACCCGGCCGGCACCGGACGTGCCGAACTGCTGCTGCTGCCGCGCGAGCAACGGGTCACCGTCGAGCTGACCGCCGGCGTGCCGGCCGAGATCGTCCTCGAGCAGTTCATCGCCCCCGGCGCCGCCCACTCGGTGGCGACCACGCTGGGCCACCGCCCGCCCCGGCCGGACGAGGACGGATTGCTCGAGGAGGCGGTCCGGGTCGCCGCCGAGTCCGATGTGGCCGTGGTCGTGGTCGGCACCACCGAACAGGTCGAGTCGGAGGGCTTCGACCGCACGTCACTGGCCCTGCCCGGACGGCAGGACGAGCTGGTCTCCCGGGTGGCGGCGGCCAACCCGCGCACGATCGTCGTGGTGAACGCCGGCTCCCCGGTCCTGATGCCATGGTCGTCCGAGGTGGCCGCGGTGCTGCTGACCTGGTTCCCGGGCCAGGAGGGCGGCGCCGCCCTGGCCGACGTGCTGCTGGGCGTCACCGAGCCGGGCGGCCGGCTGCCCACGACGTGGCCACGGGCCGAGGCCGACTGCCCGGTCTTCGAGATCAACCCGTCCCACGGCACGGTGTCCTACGACGAGGGAGTCTTCGTCGGCTACCGGGGCTGGCTGCGCTCCGGCAGGTCCCCGCTCTACGCCTTCGGCCACGGACTCGGCTACACCACCTGGACCTACGACGAGCTGGCGGTCGACGCGACCGAGGCGGTGGTCACGGTGAGCAATGTGGGCGCCCGCTCGGGCCGCGAGGTGGTGCAGGTGTACGTGTCCCCCACGACCCCCGACCCGTCGCGCCCCCAGCGCTGGCTGGCCGGCTTCGCCAATGTGGAGGCCCACTCGGGCGAAACAGTCACGGTGCGAATCCCGCTACCCCCGCGCACGTTCCAGATCTGGAACAACGGCTGGCAGACCATCCCCGGCGAATACACCATCGCCGCCGCCCACGCCGTCGACGACCTCCGCCTCTCGGCAACCCTGACGATCTGACAGCCTCAGAAATCGCCGGCGACGATGCCCTTCTTGAGCGCTTCCCACTCGGCCCCGGTGAGCTCGATCGTGGACTCGGGCCGCTCCGAGTTACGTAGAAACACGGTGTCGTCGTCCACCTTGACCTCGGCACAGGCACCGTCCGAACAGAAGCTGCTACGCCGCCAACTGGTCGACTCGCTCATGATGGCCTCCCCTGCCCTACCGAAAGGCTACCTGACCAGCAGTACTGAACGAAGACTAAGGAAGCGCGGGTGCGCAACGCTCCGAAGAACGTGCGCACCCGCGCGGCTATCAAAAGGGACGAAACTCGTCTTCCTTGACACTACGGATAAAATCGTCCCACTGGGATCGGGTCAACCGCAACGGGGCGCGCTCCCGGTTCTTACCGTCTCGCACCGCCACCGCGTCGCCGTCAAAAGCCACTTCCACACAGGCAGTGTCGGAACAGAAGCTGCTCTTCCGCCACAACATTGTGGACCGGGACATCGCCTTCACCTTCTCTCTTGATTGCTCAGCCACCGGCCGGCGGCACATTTGATACCGAAACTCAGGTGCGATCGATGCTCACCCGAAGCGCTGCGGCTTCGGCGCCAATAGCTCGGATGCTCTTCTCTTCATCCAGCGATTGGCGCCAAAAAGTCTCGAAGATACTACGAAAGTATTCGATTTCCTTCGGGTCGTGATCCATGGAGTCCTTGGAGAATGACTCCCTGTACAGTACGACATTCTCGATATCGCCGCGAGAGAGATCAAACAGGCTGAATTGTCCGACCAGGCCGAGGAACGCGCCCTCCTGCAATGGCGTGATGCGTATGTGCACGTCGGGCCGGCGAGCGGTCTCCACCAAGGATTCGAGCTGCCCCGCCATCACTTCGAGCCCGCCGATGTCTCGCTTGAGCGCCGACTCGTCGAGCAGCAGGTAGTACTCGGGGCCGGCGGTCGACTCCAAGAACCGTCGGCGACGCTGCATCCGAAGATCGAAGCGCACGCGCCGCTCATCGTCGGTGAGGCTGACCGTGAACCAGTCAAGCAGGAACCGGGCATAGGCGGGAGTCTGAAACAGGCCGGGCACGACAACCGGTTGATAGGAACGAATGGCAGTTGCTTCCGCCTCGAACTGCACTAGCTGCGACATTGCCGGGGTCACGTGTTCGCGGACGTCGGAACTGGTTGACCACCGTTGCCGGCGGGAGATCTGCGCATCCACCACGAGCGGCTCGATCTTGGCGGGATCCGTGACGCCGTAGAGAAGAAGCAAGGCGCGCAGATCCGTGATGGAGATGGCGTTCTCGCCGGACTCGATGCGTTGAACCTTGGACGTCGACCAGCCGGTGCTGGTGGCCACCTCACCTTGACTCAGGCCGGCCGCGTCCCGGGCACGACGCAATGCCAGGAGCACCCGTCGCCGCGCGACGGCTGGGGACTCGCCCGGGCCGGCCAAAGTCAGTCCTATCCGCTACCGAACGTGAGCCTGCCGCACATCAGATAGCTGCAACGCAGACTGCGGTACAGTATCGCGGCAGGCTCGCCGGGACGGGACAACCGCAGCCGCAGGTGACCTAACTGTGACGTTGACCTTCGTCCTCATGGCGCTCAAGGACTCGGCGAAGAGCACGGGAGGCCGCGTCGAATTGCTGGTTCGGAAGCTCGAAGACCAGCACCGACACGCCCCGGCGCATCGCCCAGAGCTGGGAGCAGGCACGGCGCTTCGCCGCCCGGCAGTCGGCCACATACCAGGCGCATGCCGCCGCGAACAGCAGCACCGCGATCGGTAACAGCCACCCGCCCAGGCGACTGGTCACGACCACCAGGACCAACGCCGGGCCACCCACGCACCAGCTGCGGCGGCCGGCCGCTGACGAGAGGCGATAGGCGCGGAAGTCGCGGAGGTCGGTGATGACCCACACCTGCCAGCCACGCGGGATGCGCACCCTGATCAGCCGCTCGTTGATCACTAGACCTGCTGATCGGAAGTAGACAGTCATGTCGTTCACCTCCTTCCGGGTGGGTCTTGCACCAACCCGGTTGGAGGGGAAAGATGGCGTTTGACACGGCGCCCCCTTCCCCTCTCCGGGGTCGGAGGCCCGAAGCGGCGCTCCAGGTAGGACTGGGCGCCGCTTCCTTTTGTCTGACCCCAAACGGTGACTCGGTACGGTCAGTATGCGGCCAATCGGACGTGAGAGCTAGACCGCAATCTGCGGTACCGCAGATAGAAAGCGCAACAAGGGCGACATATCGCCTGCGGTCGATGCCAATCGTGCGCGAGAGATCGACGGAGGGTTAGGAGCGGGATTGCCAGGCCGCCCACAGCTCCGCGTAGCGGCCGCCCGCGGTTACCAGCTCGGTGTGGGTGCCCTCCTCCAGCACCGTGCCGTGTTCGAGGACCACGATGCGGTCGGCGGTGGCGGCCTGGGTCAGGCGGTGTGCCACCAGCAGCGTGGTGCGGCCCCGGGTCGCGGCCAGCGCCGCCTCCTCCAGCGCCCGCGCGCCGGCGCTGCCCGCCTCCGCGGTCGCCTCGTCCAGGATCGCCACGGCCGGGTCGAGCAGCACCAGGCGGGCCAGCGCCAGCTGCTGGCCCTGGGCGGCGGTCAGCGGATGCCCGCCCTCGCCGACCAGCGTGTCCAGGCCGTCCGGCAGGGCCACCGCCCAGTCCAGCGCGCCGACCGTCGCCAGCGCCTGCCGGACCTCGAGGAAGGTCGCGGACGGGCGGGCCAGCCGCACGTCCTCGACCAGCGGGCCGGCGAAGACGTGGGTCTCCTGGCTGATCACCGCGATCACTCCGGGCGCCAGATCGTCGACGGGGATGCCGCCGGCGTACGCCGTACCGCGTTGTGGGCGCAAGATGCCCGCGGCGATGGACGCCACCGTGGTCTTGCCGGCGCCGGTGGAGCCGACCAGCGCGACCCGCTCGCCCGGCGCGACCCGCAGGGTGATCTCGCGCAGCACCGGCACCCGCTCGTCGTAGGCGAAGCACACGTGGTCGAGCTCCAGGTCGGCCTTGTCCAGCCGGATGTCGCCGGCCGGCGCGACCGGCAGCGTGCCCACGCCGACCAGCCGAGCCAGGCCCGCGCCGGCCTCCTGGATCTCGTCGAAGGTGAACAGGATCATCCCGATCGGGTTGAAGAGGCGGTGGAAGAGCACGGCCGCGGCCGCCGTCTCGCCGACCGTGACCCAGCCGGCCCGGACGAACCAGAAGCCGGCCGCCAGGATCGTCGCGAGGCCGACCAGCTCGGCCCGGTTGATCCGGCCGACGAAGCGGGTGAACAGCGTGAACACGCCGATCGACAGGTCCCGGGCGTGGGCCGACGCGCCGTCGATCGCGGTCAGATGCCGATCCTCGATCCGGTACGCGTGGACCGTCCGCACTCCCTGCAGGCTCTCCATGAGCAGCTGGGAGCGGGCCCCGATCGCCGCTCGTTCCCGGGCGTAGATCGGCGCCGACCGGGGCAGGTACCAGCGCAGCGCGGCCAGGTAGAGGGGCATGGCGGCGAGCCCGGCCAGCCCCAGCCGCCAGTCGAGGCCGAACATGGCGGTGACGCTGAGCGCGGCCAGCAGGACCGCCGAGATGACGGTGGGCAGCACCTCGGCGGCGGCGGTCCCGATCGCGGCGACGTCGGCGCCGACCCGGGAGAGCAGGTCCCCGCGCCCGGCCCGGTCGAGCACCGTGGCGGGCAGCCGGAGGGCGATGCCGACGGTCTCCTCGCGCAGCGTCGCCAGGATCCGTTCGCCGAGGCGGCTCACCAGGGCCGTGGTGGCGCCCGAGGCGACGCCGCCGATCAGCGCCGCGGTGACCACGACGACCGCGATCGGGAAGAGGGCGGCGGGGTGGGCGCCCTCGCGTACGAGATCGACCAGCCGGCCCAGCGCGGCCACCGGAAGCACCGACGCGGTCGCGGCGACCAGCCCGACGGCTAGCGTGACCGCCAGCTCGAGGCGGCGGCCACGCAACTGGGCGAGCAGCCACCCGCCGGTCTGCCCGGGCGTGGCGACGGGCAGGGTCATCGCAGCACCGCCGCCCGGTACCCGGGGTCGACGGCGGCTAGCGAGGCGTGCGTGCCGGTCGCGACGATCGCGCCGTCGCGCAGGACCACCACCCGGTCGGTGACCGCGAGCAGCGCCGGGCTGGTGGTGACGATCAGGGTGCCGAGCGTGGAGCCGGGGCTGTGCCGCAGGTCGCGGATGCCCCGGGCGATAGCGTGCTCGGTGACCGCGTCCACCGCCGTGGTCGGGTCGTGCAGCACGAGCAGCCGGGGCTTGGCGAGCAGCGCCCGGGCCAGGGCCAGCCGTTGCCGCTGGCCGCCGGAGAGGGTGGAGCCGCGCTCGGCGATCGCATGATCGAGCCCGTCGGGATGGGCGTCGACGACGTCGTCGGCGGCCGAGGCGTCGAGCACCGCATTCAGCTCGTTCTGTCCGGATAAGATGATGTTATCCCGGATTGTCCCGGAAAACAGCTCGGGATGATGGGGCGCGACCAGGATGTCCGGCGAACCGTCGTCGTACAGCAGGAGCAACTCCGACGGATCGGTCTCGACCACGACCCCGAGGCACTCCCCCGACGTCGGCAGGACCGGCGGATCGGCCAAGACGTCGACCGCCGGGGTGACCGAGAGCACCTCGGCGATCCGATCGGCCGATGCCCGGGCGGTGGCCAGCCAGGAAGGCGCGGCCGAGAGCGTCCGGAACGGCTCCCCCAGGAACGCGGCCAGCCCGATCACGGTGACCAACTCTCCCGCGCTGATCCGCCCGGTGAGCGCGAACCACCCGGCCGTGATCGCGATCCCGCAGGCCAGCAGCGTGCTGACGGTGGTCGACGCGGCCTGGAACCTACCCTGCGTGCGCGCCGCCAGCAGCGTCGCCCGCAACGACTCCCGGCTGACCGTGTGATATCGGGCGTCCGCCGCCTCCTGCGCCCCGATCCCGCGCAGCGGCCGTAACCCGGTGACCAGGTCGGTGGCGAGCGACGACGCCCGCCCGGCGACCTCCTGCCGGATGGCCACCCGCCGGGTGATCCGTGGCGCCGCTCGCTGCAACGCGATCAGCACGACCGGGGTGCCGAGCAGGACCACCAGGCCCAGCGGTACCGAGATCACGCACAGCCCGACCGCGCTGACCGCCGTCGCGACCAGCGCCCCGGCCGTCCGCGGCACGTAGTCCAGCAGGTAGGACGCGTGGTCGGCGTCGGTCGTCGAGATGGTCAGCACGTCCCCGGTGCGTACCTCCGCGCGCGGGTCGAGCACCTTGGTCGCCACCTCGAGCCGCAGCGCGTGCGACTCGTCGGCCAGCGCCCGCATCAGCTGCCGGGCACCGATCCGGTACGCCGTGGTGAGCAGCAGGAACAGCAACCCGAGCAGCCCCGCCCACTCGGCCAGCCGCGCCAGCGAGCCGGTCGCCACCGCCCGGTCCACCGTCTCCCCGATCAGGATCGGCACGGTCGCCTCGCACCCCTGGTGCAGCGCGATCAGCACGCAGCCGGCCACCAACCGCCATCGATTGCGGGCCACCGCCCGCCAGAGGATGTTCACCGCGTCCTCCCTTGCCCGGCGGCCCCTCGCAGTTGACCTCACGAACCACCGCCGTGTCCACGCCCGCCCGGCGGCCGGGATGCCGTCCCGACCATGGCGTGGCCGACCCGGCAGATCAACAAGAGCCCCTTTCTGACTCTCTGTAATGACGACCACTTTGACGCTGCGTAGTTTTCGGCTATAGTCGGACAGGTCCGATTCACCCCATATGCGCGGTGAGGCTGGTCGACCGTCATGACTCTGCGTAAGACTTGCCGCGAAGGGCTGCTCACCGTGACATATGACCTCGACGAAACCACGATGCGCCGACTCGTCGCCGCGGCCCTCGCCACGTACCGTGAGCGCCCGGGCCGCTTCCTGGCACTGGCCGTCGCCGGCGCCTCCCCGCTGGCCGACGTTGCCCGTACGGTCGAGCGAATGGTTTTCGAGGAAACCTTCGAGATGGACGTGCGGACGATGACCACCGAATACCGCCGGTACGAGGACGACAGCCTGTTCTTCCTGGTCCTCGACCGCCGGACCGGCCTGCCCGCCGGCGCCGCCCGGGTGATCGACGGCGGCGGCAAGACCCTCGACGACGCGCCCGCCTGCA
>Ga0307509_10006393_pt1 | contig 15874 bp, 14 predicted proteins | sample 10_EM_MG_FD_202245 | JGI IMG/M metagenome (GOLD analysis project Ga0307509, IMG submission 202245) | Populus trichocarpa ectomycorrhiza microbial communities from riparian zone in the Pacific Northwest, United States - 10_EM | ecosystem: Host-associated > Plants > Roots > Unclassified | place...
GATTTTTCCCATGAGGGGGTGAAGCGGGCGGTTGTTGGGATTAAGGTTTTGTTCACGCCATAGCTAGCGCTCCACGCGGTTTCTTGTACCTTAACAACGAATACATGATTTTAAAAAAAAAAAAAAAAAAAAAAAAAAAAAGGGTGACTGCCTCCTGGGACACCACCTGGATAACACCTGGGAACCATCTACAGGCATACTTTGACCCCCGGGTAGTTGTACTATGGTTAACAGTAGAGGGCTTGGGGCTGACCGGGGAAGCTGCAAGGCTTCCAGGACAACCACCCTAAAGCCAGTCCCAGGCTACCCCGTGAACTGTAACATTTACCATGGGTTATTAGTGGACTCTAGAGGTGTGAGTCTTGTCACGATTTAAGAGGGTCCCGCATGGTTGACTGTGGGTAGCGCCCATGCAGTCAGGCAGCAGGAGATTTCTTATAGTGGGAGCATGCAGTCAGGTTTAGAAGCTTAGTATAGCCAAGTATATTTGCCGATGGACTGCGTAGCTTCTATAGACGAAACCACCACTAGGCTAGTGAGTCCCAATGGATATTATCTCTACGGTGGGCATGTCGGTCGGCCACTGATATGCTACCGATAGGAAAGAGTTTTTGCTCATGCAGATGTAGTTGGACAGACATCACCGGAAGCACTTCCTATTTGTGGAGATAGTTAATATCTGAGCGGTCCGAGTGCCTCCGAGTGTTAGCTCACACTAGGCGGGTGAGTTGGACAGCCCTGAGCTGAGCAGGGTGCTCGCGAAAGGTCAGAATGGTTGACATGTGTCCTCTGGCTTTACATTATTCTACTTAACTAAAGCGAGAGACACCCTATTCTGATAACCAACGATCCTTGAGAGAACTTATTGAGTGAAGCTTTCAGGCTTAACGATATTAAGTTTTACCGCTTGATTCTACTTTGAATTATCTTTATTTTGATCCTTACTTCTACTTTGAGTCTTTGGTGCAGTCGCAATCTTAGGATCCGTCTTCCTACAGAGTGCCCCCGTTACAGTCTCTGTGGCATTAGAACTTATGAAATGGCTGACCATTGTGGTGGTTGTCTTTATAGGTACGATGGCGATTGCAGAGCTCGATGGCAGATTCCTCCACAGCCACTCCTCCGATCCTGGATCTGATTCCAGGAGGTCGTTGGGCTTGACACCAGCTACGCAATGGTATAAGGTACGTCTCTGTCGCATCAGAACTTAAGGAATTCGCTGTCTTCTGTAGAGGGTGTATTAGATCTCACGCTGGCGATATTTTACTCGACTGCAGATTACTCCACAACCAGAGGACGGATTTTGCTGCCCTTTGCGGGTGGTTGTTGGGCTTGATGCCAGCCTCCCAATGGTATAAGGTATGTCTCTGTCGCATCAAGACCCGTGAATTCGCTGTCTTTTGTGGAGGGTGTATTAGTGTCACAAATCGTGACTAAGCAAGGCAGATTTCACATGACTAATATTTATTAAGTCATAAGGTATGTTAAGGTTTTCACTATGACGTCATTTGACTCATAGATTTCACATGACTGCCCACTTGCGAGTCATTGGTTGATTATGATTGGTTAATCATTTCATGACGTCACGATTGTGACGTCATATGATGTAATGATTTCACACATGACTCGGATTACGAGTCATGGGTTTCACACATGCGACTCATATGAGCGCCTGATCGGGTTTATAGGTTTGGATCGAGGAACGAGGATGTGCGCAGTTGATTTGTAAGAATCAGCTGAGGGATTTCGCACCATGACTAATTATGAGTCATGGGGGCTATGCTATGTAATGGTGACGTGTCACCAAGGTTAGGGTTGTGGGAAGATGCCTATAAAAGGAGCTTGGTTCCGACCAAGAGATAGGATCTTCACCCAACCATCTAAGTACTTTTCTATACTCAAGATATTGCAATACGATTACTCTTTACTCTCTTTACATACAAGCCTCCTCTACAAGAGGCGACGCTCTAAGAACCCGGAGACTATTGTGATAGTCTCGACGGGTTGCTCAAACATAGGACTATTGTGATAGTTCTATCAAAGACGGCAATCCACCCATCTTACTATCTAACGATATAGTGTCCTTCGACGGATCGCTAAAAGACAAGCAAGACAGTTCCGTACTATCTGAAGAGATAGTCTTCCCGTAAGCCCTATTATAAAGTCAGGACTACTTACTTCAGTATACGACTATCGTTGCCTGTTGCACAACGACCTAACAATAGGATTGTTACAATTAGGTATCAAACTGGTGATATTTTACTCGACCGCAGATTACTCCACAACCGCTACACAGATTCTGATGCTCTTTGTCGGTGGTTATTCACCATGGAACAGGCTTCACAATGGTATAAGGTACTTCCCCCTGGGACCTGTATTCATGAAGTGAATGTACTGAATAGTGTGCTGGCAATCCCTGAGCTCGATGGCTGATTCCTCCACAACAAGTTGTCCGATTCTGGATCCAATTGCGGGAGGTTGTTGGGCTTGATGCCAGCCACGTGGTGGTATAAGGTACGTCTGTGTCATATCAAAACACATGAATCCGCTAGCCCTTTTGAGAGTGATTTTTCTCCCGGTGCTTGAACTCGATGGTGGATTCCTCCACAACCACTCCACCAATTCTGGATCTGATTGCGGGGAATTGTTGGGCTTGACACCGGCTACGCTGTGGTATAGGATACGTCCTGAGGCGCCAATTCCCCATTGAGCTACAGGGTCCTGGTAGAGAATGAAGGTGTCAGACTCAGAAGGCTTCTTATGACTTAGTGTTTCTCTGTGAATTGGCCTGTATATTCACACAATAGAAGACTACTAGTAGTAAATTTAACAGTTTGACGATATGAAATCTATTGTGACCCAGGTTAGAAAAAAGTAAAGGGGGAACCCTTCGCTTCTCTCAGGAAGATGTGGTCTGGCGTCAGGTGGAATCCTGAGTATTTGGTGGTACATCTCGTAGCATGCTGAGTATTAGGTGGTGCATCAGGTAGCATCCTGAGTATTAGGTGCTGTGTTTGGTGTGTCCTGAGAATTAGGAAGTCTGTCAGGTTGCGTCAGACGTGTTGTGTGGTAGGGTGGTTGCGTTTTGATTTACTATTTGCGTTCCAGGGTCAGGTGCATCAGGTGCACAGAATGCACAGAATGCAACGTATTATTTTTGCTAATGTTGTACTAACTCATGCCTACCGGTATTATACTAAGTATACTGGTCTAGCCTCAATCTGGTTACTTTTTGGTATACCATATGGGCTTGAGTTTAGTCTACTGTAGCTAACTATCTATAAGGTCGTTATACTGAATAGAGTAGAGAAATCAAATAAGTAGAGCTATAGTATACATAAAATCCCCCTGATTTTAGGAGACAGTTAATTATATGCCAGTGATAGAAAGATTAGCGGGAAAAGAAAGCAGAGTAGATAAAATAAAATATTATAAGAAAAATAAAGTATAAGATTCTGGTGTGAAGCATTTTTCTTCTTGCTATCATACAATCAGAATTTTATTTTTAAAATCTTATCTAATGTTAATAGCAAACTGTTTCAGAAGAAGGAGGAACTGAAATTGTTCCCTTATATTCAATTGACTCTGAGAGGCTCAGGTAAGTTTGGCCAGTATGGGAAAAAAATTTCAATTTTGTTTAATTTTGAGCTAACCTAAAAGGCAATTCTTCCTGTAATTCCTCTAACTTTGTATGATAGTATCTTTGCCGACATGTATGCTGTTCAAGTTCACAGCATAATTTGCAATGAAGACCTTTTTCGAACACAAAGTTAGACAGCCATAACAAGTTTATCTCTTCTATAGTAATTTTCAAGTAACCAAACATATTAAAAACAACTATAAGGTTTCAGGAAATTGATCTAATAATATTATATACTTTTTCAGTACTAAGGAGTTCCAATTTGGGAATTATTTGGTCAATGGTATAGACTTACAGAACCCTGACATAATATTCTAATATTATTATACTGTTTACCTTCCCCCTGGTAAAGTAACCCTATTGTGGGATGTTATATTAGGGCATACTATTTGCCATATGAGTAAAACTGTAATAAGGTCAAGAGTGACTGGTGTTTCTGGTGTTTGTGTAATAGAGAGCCCACTGTGCAAGAGGCTACCACAAACTGTATTTAGTCTCAGCTGCATTCTCTTTCCTCCATATCAACATCATCATTCTACACATCAAATAGTCAACACAGTTCGGTTGTTCTATCAACTTGGTTTTGGTACTTCTTACAACGCCAGCCTCACAGCAGCCTGACTGCTGGGCTTGTATTGTAGCAGTTGTTCCAGCATACGACTAGACCACCTTCATCACCTTCTCCTCCGCCATCTCACCTCTTCCTATCTCACTCAGCTCCACTGCCATCTCTGCCTACTAGCTCTGCTCTCAAACCCACCGCAAACACAAGAAAAGCAGGTTAGTAGTTGAGCATATTTCTAAGCACCCAATCTAATAATGTTTCTGAAATGAGTTTATGGCTAATGTTTATTAATTTCTATAAGAAATAATTTTTACCGACTGGTCTGGATATACAAAATGTCGATAAAAACCACCGGTGCTATTGAGGACCCAAAACATGTTGATCCATTCCTATGCGAACCAGTCACGGCAGACCTGCAAACAGGAATAACATATAATGATACCATCGATTTACTTCTAGAAAAGCGACGCCAAGAATGCCATCAGGCGTCAGTAAAATCGTATTGCTTCCTACAAATTTTCATCCGCAACAAAATTACTAGTATACTAACATACGTATGGTACATCATTCAGAACAATGACCATAGAAGATCAAAAAGTCAAATTCCAAAAAGCCCTTGAGGAATACCTCAATACCCTACCACCGAAAAGTAAGCCCAGCAGACTGGCCGGGACTAGCAGCTCGGAGGAGGTTATGGAACTGGTCAACGATACATTGAGAACTTACAAAAATGTTCCGACTATACGGGAGAACTTGCGCAAATTTTCAGCACATGTTAAGAAGTTTGACTCATGGTTGCAAAGGATGCCTAAGGCATTCCCGTACTCCGAAGTAGTTTATGGTGGGATCAAGATCCTACTAGAAGCAGCAGGCAGATTCCAAGAGGTTCGGGAGAGGGTGATGGAGGTAATTGCGCTCATACCTGACACCGTAGGGAAGGCATTTTACTATACTGGACTTTATCCTGTCCAGTCATTTGGCCCACTTCAAATCCGCAGCGAAGAGTTATATGTCGCTATCCTCAGCATTTGTGACCACGTATTGGATTGGCTTCTCAAGGCTCCTGCCAGTATGTTCACTCAGATTTTTTAATTCTTATTATTATAGAGGAATCATAACTAAATTTAAGATTGGTTCAATAGGGAAAATGTTCAAGGCCGTAGTGAAAGGGAAAGGCTACTTCGGGGACTTCGATGGAAGAGTCAAAAAAATGAAAGAGATTGCAACCCATCTCCAAGAGGACGCAAATCCATACCTGCACCAAATTATCAGAGACATAAAAGATGGTTTGTACCCTAATAGGAATGCACAGTACCCAAAAGATAATATGCTTTACTAACAAAAAGCCGGACAACTTGAATAGCAAGTGAAACCCAACATGTTATTCTGCGAAACCACGAAGAAACAAACTACCAGATTCTCCGGAATACACTTAATTCCAATTATACGGCACAAATCAACCTCCAAATGTTGAGTAAGGTTCACGAGATGGTGGAACGGCTTTCAAAAGCCTCTATGAACGCAGATCCAGATCCCAAGAAAGTACGCTGGGGGACGATTGGAGGCAATACAATCCAACATATTGCCCAACCACGAGGTTTGCAATATTCTTCTTTTATAGGACTACTCAACCTAATGCTAATAATATGGGAGAAATAGCTTATACAACGGACTTGGTCAGACTACTTGACTTCTCAGAAGCCACCCTCAAAGCCACAGCAACTGCAGCGTTCAACCGAGGCTGTAAATATTCCTCTTCTGAAGTCGCCCGCACTGACTGGATCATGAAATCGGACCCCATGCGAGTATGGCGTACAAATAACATTCCCTATACACTTTTAGTGAATGGGAATGGAGCTGAGTTGAGGATGTCACCACTTTCATTTAAAACAGCTGAACTAGCTCAAGATCTGCGGACATTGAAGGTTCCGGTTTTGTTTTTTTTCTGCGGCCAGGAAACCATTCCCCATGGGAACCCAGCGCGTCTGATGTGCAGCCTTACCGCCCAACTTCTAGGGTACTATGATTTCAATCTTACCAACACCCGAGAGCTTGACATAACTACATTGTTAGCGACAGGGCAGCTGTGCACTCTTTTTGAAAGCCTTGTGATGCAATTACCACATGAAGCATCTGTCTTTGTACTCGTTGATGGGATTACCTGGTTCGAGAATGAGGCCTATAAGAAGGATATGGGTTTCGTCGTTCAGAGGCTTCATGAAATTGCAAAAGGTGCTCATGCACTTTTAAAGCTATTACTGATGGCCCCTGGAAGGTCCCGCTATGTGGCTAGAGTACTTCAGAACTGTGGTGGGGGGGGCAGTGGTGGAGATGAGAGTAGTGAGGACGACGGTGGTGGGGATAACAGTGGTGGGAATGGCGGTGGTGGGAAAGACAGTCGTAGGGATGATGGTGCCGGTGGTGGGGATGGCAGTGGTGGAGGGGGTGGGGGGTTGGAGGAGAGTACCGACTGGACTGTTTTGTATACTCCGGCTCACGGAGGGGGCACAAAGATCCATGTGCCATATTGGAAAGGTGCATTCAGTTCAAGTCTTATGGATCTAAGGTGGAGGGGTGGACGGGAGGCTCGTGTGGTAAGGAGGGTGAGGTCACTGGAGGCTGTTTGTTCATTAGTGGCGGTGGATGTTGGTAACGATGATGACTATGGTCTGGAGTAAGGTGGAGAGACGGGTGAGTGGGACTGTCACCATGATGAGGGTGACTGGTGTTTGTGTGATGGAAAGCTGACTGTGTGAGTGGCTACCACAAACTGTATCTAGTCCTAGCTGTGTTCTCTTTCTCTCTATAGTATTAGTGGGGGTGAATGTTGGTCGCGATAGTGGCTATGGTCTGGACTACTAGTAGGGATGATCAGGTTTCTGAGAGTGCTTGTCTGTTTTTCCGCTAAAGTAGTTTTTTTCATGTCATTGTAATCAATTTCAAAATCATTTACAATGCTGGAATTTTTCAATTATTTTTTCTCTATCGTATATTTAATTTTCAACAATCTACCTTTTTGCCTTAGGAGTAAAATAAAAATATAACACTCCCACCACAGAGAGCTTTCTCAGAATAGATGTTATCGTCTCAAATTGGTCTACGGGGCCGACAGGCTAATTGGGGAGATAGCTGTACACCAATCTGTTCTAACTCCTGATAAACCTTATGGATTTCAGAAAAGCCGTAGCTATAATTTCGTGAGTTGTCTACCATTCAGGGTTTTTTGCTTGGCTCACTATTACACAACAAGCCCATATTATATTTTTAACCATGACTGAAAAAGGAGAAGATCATAGCAAAAGGCAATTTCCCACAACCAGCCCTCCCACTGGCATATTTAGCTATGAACTTTGCCCCTTCCAGTTAGGGACTCAATCTGCGCCCCTGAGGTGATGTCAAGAGCAAGTAAATTGGGCGGGGTAGGAACTCGTGAACTGGCTACCTTTCCGGAGTCGCCAATAACAGAATGCTGACGGCTTATCCTTATAATATAGTTCTGACACCTTTTGTTTCCCAGCTATCACATTACCACAATATTGAGGGCTTTGTGGGGCTGGGTAGTGAAGGGTGTGGAATTTGTCGCTACGATTGCTTGTGTATCATAGTGATGTGATACTTGGTATTTTATTGGCTTAGACGATGTGACTGTCTTCGGGAGTGTTTATGGGAGAATGGTCTTCAGAGAAGTATAAAAGGACAGTTTCCCAGCATCTGAGACCGAGCGAGACTAGAGCAGACAACTAAGAGGAAAACCAACGCGAGCAGGAGCAGAACCTTGATTGATTGCTTTTTCTTCTTTCATTCCCCTTGTTCTTTCTGCTGGGTAAACCTTAGGAACTTGGAAAAATACGTCCTCATAGTGGACCTTCTACAAAAAGCAAATCTAATCCGGTATCAAGGCCTCAATTAGCTAACTTTCCTGCCGGTCGCTGCCAGTAAGTGAAGCTTACCTAGAATTTCCCCTCTCTCAATGCCCTATACTGTTCCCTCGTAGCAGTGCGGTAAGTCAAGATAGCAGTTGTTTGATTGGGATGGTTGATAGGATAGGCTGTGACTAATTCCCTAGATTACACAGCAGTCACTAGGACCCAAAGGAGGCCGCATGCTGGGTCGCAGAGATAGGAGACGCAAAGCGATACCAATCTGAACGCTAACACCATGGCTGGCTGGTCACCGCTCTCCTGGGCTGTGTGGGGCCCACATGAGGTTATGAAGACACTACTAGACGAAAACGATGGCAGTCCAGATCTTGTCGACATGAACGGCTCAACACCACTGTCCTGGGCTGCCCGGTGGGGGCATGAGGTGATCGTGAGATTACTGCTGAGAAGGAACAACGCCAACTCGAACAGAGCTGGCAAAGATGGCCGAACGCCGCTCTCCTGGGCTGCTGAGCGCGGGCACCAGGGGATCGTGAGAATGCTGCTGGAACGAAACGACGTCAATCCTAACACAGCCGATGAAGATGGCCGAACGCCGCTCTCCTGGGCTGCTGAGCGCGGGCGCCAGGGGATCGTGAGAATGCTGCTGGAACGAAACGACGTCAATCCTAACACAGCCGATGAAGATGGCCGAACGCCGCTCTCCTGGGCTGCTGAGCGCGGGCACCAGGGGGTCGTGAGGATACTGCTGGAACGGAACCACGTCAATCCCGACCCATTTGACAGGTATGGTAAGACGCCGCTCTGGCGAGCTGCGTGCAAAGGGCATGAGGGTATCGTGGGGCTACTGCTGGAACGTAACGACGTTAATCCCAACGCAATTAACGAGGATGGTCAAACAACACTCTCGTGGGCTATACGGCATAGGCAGGAGGGGGCTGTGAGGATGCTACTGGAGCGGAATGACGTCAATCCTAACATAGTTGACAGATGTGGCCGAACAGCACTCAAGTGGGCTGTGCTGCATAGGCAAGAGGGGATCGTGAGGATGCTTCTAGAACGGAACGACGTCAACCCGAACACAGCCGACCACAATGGCCGAACGCCGCTCTGGCTGGCTGTGTATGAAGGGGATGAGAGGGTGGTAGGGATGCTACTGGAGCGGAAAGGCGTCAACCCAGACATAGTTGACAGATATGGCCAAACAGCACTCACGTGGGCTGTGCTGCGTAGCCGAGAGGGGATCGTGAGGATGCTACTAGAACGGAACGACGTTAACCCCAACACCGCTGACCAGGATGGTCTAACACCCATCTCCTCGGCTGCTATGTGTGGGTGCCAAGGGATCATGAGAATGCTCCTAGAAAGGAATGACCTCAATCCTGACAGAGCTGATGACGAAGGCCGAACCCCGCTCTCCTGGGCTGCCCGGTGTGCGAATGAAGCGGCTGTGGGGATACTACTGGAACGGAACGATGTTAACCCTACTACAGCTGACAATGATTGTATAACGCCTCTCTCCTGGGCTGCGCGGAGCGGGCATGAGGGAGTTGTCAGGATGCTGCTGGAGCGAGATGGCGTCAACCCTGATACTCCCGACAAATATGGTCGAACACCGCTATCTTGGGCTGCCGGGTGTGGGCATGAAGCGATAGTGAGGATACTACTCGAACGGAAAGATGTCAACCCCAACACAGCTGACAATGACGGCCTAACACCGATCTCCTGGGCCTCTGGGCGTAGGCATCCGGGGATCGTGAGGATACTGCAGGACCGGTATGGCATCAATCCTGACACCTACCAAATGTCGCCGGATACCGCCCTACTGGGGTGTCGGACTTAGGCATGAGCGGCGCTAAAGCTTAGGTTGGTTGATTGATCGATGGACGGATTGTCGTGTGATAATACCGACACTAGTGCGGAGATGTATTGATAGATTGATATTGCCAGTTTCTAGAGTTTGGCTTAATAAATAAATAAAAGGAATACAGGACTTTCGTAGCTAATTATCCCCCGCGCGGTGTTATTGCTCTTCCCTGCTTCATCCTGCGACATTGGTTTTATAAGGGTGTTTTTTCCTCCTCTTCTTGTGAATTGCGATCACGGTTTATCTCCTGTACGATACCCTATGACGGCAATTTTTTTACCAGATTGTTAGCGGAGATTAATATGCGAACCCAGGACAGGTTTAGTTTGAAAAGTTGACAGTACCGGTATCACGAGCTCTATACCATTGTGGCATATCCTCAATCGGAAACAAACAGTCCAATCCACCTTTCTCCTGCGCATAGTCAAAAACAACTTGATGAGTAAAGTGCACCAGACTAAACCGAAAGCCCTCCCAGTGTCCAATATAATGTGGAATAAGATGTGAGCGGAGGTATAAGATTTCACCTAATTTAATAAATAAATAAAATGTTAAACACTATAAAAGATAATAAGGACAATAGAGTGACGGCGCCCCGTGCATAAGTCAAATTTAGAAGTCAGAAGTCCTAGCCCTTGGCAGCTATGCCCGAGGTAACGCCTGAGAAAGGCAAGGAATACGCAATGATACAAGCTTCTTGCTGTGAAGGAATTTTCTTCCCTCTCAAATATGAGTCAAGAGTTTCAACTTCCAACTTCTGACTTTCATTCCTGAGCGGGGGCCGTCACTCTATTATTAATATTTAAACAAACTTACCAGCAGCGAGAGGTATGGAGATACCTAAAGTAGGAAGACAAACATTCCCACCATTAAAGTTACCTAATGGCACGATTGCACAAAAGCCACGGCAAACGTCCATCAGATCAACATGGAGATTGGTTTGGGCATTTAGCACAATCGATCTAGATGCCCAAATACCAAAAGACCTTTTCACTTTAGAAAGGGTGTCAGAGACTGGTAGCACGCCATAGACTTTGTTGTATATATCCCAAATCTCGGGGACCACGACCTGAAACATAGATTCCACAAGGCCTGTCAGCGGTCTGATGATATCAAGGAATTTATACAGTGCTTCGCCCGTATCGCGAGTGGCATTCCAGGTTGCTCGAGGACCTTGAGCCAACTTGATGTCCGATATTTTCGCATCATTTTGTGCCGCGGTATAGAAGTGTAAGTGATGACATGTACCCCCTGCCCCGTTAGGAGCAGGAACAGATGGGCCACCAGCACGATCAGCCCCGCTCGTCCTATCTTTATGCCGCGTATCGTCGCCGCGACAGACAGGGTTACTGGCCAAGTAGCGAAAAAGGCCTTGCTCAACGCTGTTTCGCAGCTCGTCCGGCAAAATAGGTCTTTCGAGTCCGGGTTTTCCAGTGGTTCCCAGCTTAACTGCGAGGATTTCCCCAAGGCCGTCGACACTATTAGAAAGTCAGTACCCGAACTATTTTATTTGATCCCTTAGTCCGTAGGTGCGCCCAAGAAATTGGTGGAATATGTCTGTCAGAAACCATAGTACGGTCGCACCCCGCTCTCCCGGATGGCCAAAGTCCAAGGAATTTGTCCGCGACAGCAAATTATCCGTGACAGCAAGTTAGGTTTTGGTGCAAAAAGTTTAGGGATCTGGAGAATTTCATCCGGGACAGCAGGGGATCCGGTAGAGTGAGGCACTGGGCAGCAAGGTGCGACCGCAATTCATTTCCAGTTAAGGGCAGTCTTCTCAGCCGTTCAGGGAACCCGAAGGGCCCGGCAGGGGGGGCTATCAGGGGCCTAGGACGAGACGGGACGGCGCAATGTACTCGCGGTGTCGAAGCGTTTTTTAAAAAGGCTGCTACCGAATACGGCCGAAACCCAAGCAAAAAGCTAAAGTTTTGGTGGTACGCAGCGGCAGTCTTCCCCAAAAACACCTTGACACCGCGAGCACTCGCACTTGGGTGCCGGGGTTAATCCGTGAACACTTCCGTAGTTTGTACGCAGCTAAGCCTTTAACTTGGGAAAGAGAAGAAATTCCGTGAACGCTCTGCGACTCCTCATTCGCTAGGGGGGGTATTTATGACAACTTGACCAATACAGCAGCGTTCACGGATTAATCCTGGTACCCGAGTACATAGGGCGGCCGGGGATTGTGGGTGACGGCAGAGGACTGCGGGGGGCTGTCGGTGACTGCGGACAACAATCGGGGCGACAAGGGACCGCCCAATAAATCCTATCCACGCCCCGTTGAGAACACTGATTAAGGAAGAATACTTTCCAGATCCCGTCATTTCCTTAACGAGATCTCTTGGGCGCAGCACCTGACGGACTATGAGATTGGTTTTTGGTCAACTTACCTTGTAGTGGTACCATCGCGAATGATAGTATTTGCACTGTCTATAACGCGTAACGTTGGCTCATTGCCTTCCTCATACGCGTTTTGTTTGCTTTCAGCTGGCTGCCGTTTAACTGAATCACGACAGACAGCATTCATATCAAAGCCTGATATAACCTCTGTTTTAAAGTTGTCTACTAGCTTCTCCATTGACTTTCGATATTCTCGTAAACGTTGCCCACTTAGGGGGAATGGCTTCGGAGTCTGACGTAGTTCTGAACAATCGATTAACCCATTTTCGGACAAATATTCCCACCATTTGCCATCCATCCTGGGTAAAGAAGCTATTCTGTGTACTATTTTCACATTAGTTTGAATCACAAACTTTAATTGATGAGGCAAACCTGATTGAACTTGAACCTAAACTGTTGGTGTTGCCGCAAGGAAGATTGGATGGGAGTAAGGAGGCAAGCCGGAGGGGGGAGGGAAAAAAAGGGTTGTCTGTTTATTTGAAGGTCGACCGCAGCTATTGTGGTTTTCCGAAAGGTCGCTAAAGGGGCCCACGGCTCCCTTTTTTCAGAACTTGATTGCGCAATAGCATCCACTAGGGGCGAGAAACCCTTTTCAATACCATGCATTCTCGTGCATACCTTTCCGATACAGTAAAAACTGAAATAATTGGGAATCACGCTAGGACGTTGGAGTTGCCCCTCCCGGCAAGGTCTGCTATATTTTTTCTTTTTCCTTGTCTTAAGTGAATGCTGAAAGAGAATCTTCTCGCTGTGCTCTTCTCCCCCTAATCCAAAGGCGGGAATTCTGGACGCCCTATCGCCATTCCCGTTGGCTCGGTTGCCTTAATTTAACTTTAATTCGCTTTAGCTCCAATCCGACTTTTGCCGGATTATAAGTTAAAAATTCAGGAAGGTTCCATAATTGAAACATGACAAAATTCTAGGTGTATCAACCGAGAAGCTTGTGCAAAGAAAGAATAAAGGATATAAAAGTGAGAACATATAATTCGGTGACCTGCCTTTTCTAACAATTTGTGGGCTGCGGGGAGTCATTTACATACTTGCATTCCCATCGCGTATTGGGAATCAGGTACATAACGTCATTCCCGCGGAAACGGCTCTTCACCTAGATCCGGCTCGGCCCTGATTGTGCAATCGGTCTCACTTCATGAGGGGGTCCTAGCACCTCTCCGAGCAACCTGCGATTAAATTTCAACATTATATACTTTCTAAAAACTGTAAGCCATCACCAGAAATGAATGAAAACTATAGGTGAACTCTAATTCATGGAGTTTAATACTCCCACCCATAATTAGTGTTTGCCCCTCAACCTGATTGCTTTCTGGACACCCCCCCTATCAGATCCACCTATACTATCTCCACCGACCTCCAGTGCTTCCATCCCCTCCCATAAGTCCTCAGCTTCATCGAATGAAGATAATAGTGGAAAGGTTGGAGCGACTGTTGGTGAGATGGAGGAAGAAACAGTATTGAACCTGGTCCGCTTTTTTGGGGTTGGAGGCCAACCAGGCTGGGGAGATTCTTTTTTTTGCTTTTCGGGCTGCTTTGACAGCATCAACCCTATCTCGCTGCTCCGCAATTGTATTACTGTTTCTGAAGTCACTACCGTTGCCTGAGTTAGCTTGCGGCGGTCGGATGTCTTTGCCTTCCTCTCCTGCCCTACCAATTGTCCGTATTGGCCATACGCTTCCTCCTCGACAGTTTTGTCAGCAATTGTCTGCTGAAAGCCCTCGGACAGGCCAGACAATAGTGCCTTAAGCTTCAGGGAAGAGGGGGTAGTGCGTGTTACCAGAGATATCACGGTTCTGGTAGCGTGACTTACAGCGCGGTGCGTTTTTCGTATGTAGATACCGGCCGTCTCCGAATTTGAGACATTCTGGTCCTTCCGCTTTACATGTCCCACAGCCTGATGTGGATTGAAGGGGAATATTCCCACTGCCTCCCAGGCACTGAGAATATTCTTTGCTGTGAATGCAAGCCTTTGGGCTGGCATCAAAATTCTGCTTTTTTTATAGATTAATATTATTTGATAAGCCTATTGGGGGAATACTAACGGTAAAAACTCCTCTTTATTCATGCCTGCATGCCCTTTCCGAATAAACTCATCCAAACCATTACTATAGTGGCGCTGTAAGGGGCTAAAAAGGCCAACATCTAGGGGTTGAAGCAGGTGAGTTGAGTGGGCCGGCAAGCACAGAGGAATAATCTTTGCATTTAAGCAAAAATCGAAAAACTCCCAATTAAAGTGCAAGGTGTGGCCATCTAGTATAAGTAGCCAGTACTCATTCCCTGCACTATTAACCAGTTAGAACAGATAAGTATGAGTAGACCTATATATAATAATAACCTAATAGAAAAGACTTACCTCGCCCGTGTTTCAATATCAAATTTTTCCCTCAGCAACCGTAGTCCCAGCTCCTCATTGCTCCAACCCTTCTCCGACACACCAAAGGTAGCCACATCATTTCTTTTCAACTTGGCATACCATCCCATATAATGGGCCTTCCCTTTGTTAATTATCATTGGGTGTAGTACCCGCCATCCCCAGACACCGCTTCAATCACTGTTACCCACTCCTGTGACCCATCCTGGGTTTTCTTTACCCACCGTGGACCCTTTTTACAGATGACTTTGCAACGCAAAGCCACCCCCATCATGAAACCCTTTTCATCCATGTTGTAAGTATTAGATTGCGATATGTTGTGAAATTTAATTAGATGTTGAAGCTAGATACATAATTAATAGTTACTAATACATGCAGTAGCTTATCATGATCATCATGATACCTTATTGAAATAGTCTTTAAAGACTACCGGATCATTCGCAAGGGCCCTCTGACGATCCAGGCGTGTGCTTAGCTTTGTAGCCAAGTTGGGGTGCCGGTTAAGGAAACGGGTTATCCAATTTTTCCCTAAAGACCGGCCCTTAATCCGCCGGGCCACAATCGCCTCAGCCATACTCTTTACAAGGGCCATCCGGCAGGATGCCCCCACTCATCTAACCTTTCACACCATCATACAATAGATTTTTCTTCGTACTCCGTCAAGACCAGCAGCTTGCGATGGCCTACCTCGCGGGATACCCTTCCTTGCAGCCTTCCCCGTAATGTTGGGTAGGCCACCCCATGCTTCTCAGCCGAGGCAGGGATAGAGGGTGCATCACTATGCTGGTAGTGATATATCGCCTTCTGGAGGGTCGCTTCGGCTTCGCTCTTCTTTCTTTCCTTAATAACTGGCATTGCTGAAAAATTAAACTCTTTTTGTTGAGATTAGCGATCTCCAGACCCCTCGCTAGGGTGAGAGGGGTAGGGTTCAACAGCAGGCTTGGCGCCGAGCCTGATCCCTGTGAAGACCCGCATCGCAGGGAAAGACGTTACTATTAAAATTTTATGTCTTAATATGGTACGTTAACAAAATTAACGGCGCACCAACGATCAGGAAAAATTTCGGCGACAACAGCACTTTCCCACCAAACCTACTATTGTCGCGATGAATTAAAAAAAGTAAATGCGTAGTGGAATAGAT
>Ga0307509_10006394_pt1 | contig 15871 bp, 19 predicted proteins | sample 10_EM_MG_FD_202245 | JGI IMG/M metagenome (GOLD analysis project Ga0307509, IMG submission 202245) | Populus trichocarpa ectomycorrhiza microbial communities from riparian zone in the Pacific Northwest, United States - 10_EM | ecosystem: Host-associated > Plants > Roots > Unclassified | place...
AACCGCTCAGGAAGTCCTCCAGGCGACCACAGAAGTCGTCTCGGAGGTCCGTGTAACATTCCCATAATTCTCTTGACCTTATACGAATGTTCTCCCGAAAGGTTACCCTGCCTAGTAGAGTACCTCAAAGCTACTCAACAGTTGCCTAGGCCTTATCCTAGGTTTACCAGCTATTTGTATAAAGTATACGAGACCATACCACCTCTGGTTACCTCTTGGTATACCATTTGGGCTAAGGTGATAGTGATTGTAGCTACCTATCGTAGGGTCGTTACATCCAGACGCGGTGGACGCAAAATCTAAGTAAGGTGCTTCCAGTTGCAAGATAGGTACATGTGAGGCAGAATTTAGCCTTGCTGATGTAAGGCTGTACGATGCCTGAGAATTCTTGTATCAAACTGAGTAGAAGATAACTGCTCAACCAAGTATATTGAAAACTCTGTCTGTCATATTCTGATCTCTCTAAGTCCGGCAAGATACAGGTCTTTAAATATACTTTTGATACTCCTCTTTGCATCAATCCTTCCAAACACTCTCAAGTATCAATTGATATCCAATCTATAAACAAACAACAAGGCTTACAAACTTCCGAAGTTCATATCCTAAAACAATACATAAAACAAATAATAAGACTTACAAACCACCTGAGTTTGTATCCTAAAACATACATAAAACCAATAACAAGGCTTACAAACCTCCTGAGTTTGTATCCTAAAACAATACATAAAACAACTTCATACCTAACTAGGTAACCTGTACCGGTTACATCTACTAGGTACAATTGTTACAAGATTACGGGCTATGATCTCAAATTACTGTATGCCAAACACCCGCTAGACTAACATCATTAGAAAAATCAAAATAAGGTTACTCGCGCCAAGTTCTCTTTTAGCCAATTCTTAGCTATATCACCAGCAGTAGTGCCCTACATTGCAATCAAGTCAATTCACTTATATTGGATAGTTAACTTAGCCATTATACTAAAAACATAAAATTAAAAAAATCAGTGAACGAGATCTCGGGGGCCATAATTAATTGCGGCATCTATGATTCTAATTACCCTCCATAGGCTAGCTATAAGTTAACAATTTCGCAAGCCATCGTAACAGATCAGCAAAAAGCCCACCCTCATGAAGATCCAACACACACTGCCAAAAGGACCCACCGGCCTGGCTGTATACCCGTATACCATCCCAGCCAAAGGACCCTATCCCCTTCTTAAGCACTTTTTATCTTTTTAAAAAAAGAAGTCCCCCTAGATTAAGTCACCGAATTACAGGAAGTGCAAGAGTTTTTACGGTGAGTGCTCTTTGTCCCATACCACACAAGATCTCACAGCGTATAGTACAAAGCACACTTGTCCTTGTCATACATGGACTAAAAACAAAAAGTGCTGAAGCGGAAATCAATAGCCGTGCATCTCTATACTGGACCCGCCAGCCATACCGGCATACCGATATGATAAGTAGAAATGGCATCCTCCCAGGCCAAACGGTAATAACATTCGGCACCAGCAGCCACCCCCTCCCACCACTCTTCCAACCGCTCCCCCCAAAAACGCAAGTGATGCCCTATGATCCGGAGACCCCCCCCACCAACCGCGGATGCGAGAACTACTTACTATGATACTCTACAATACTTCATACCGGTACCGTAAATTTATTCCTCAATGCTAACCTTGTTCCAATCCAACCTACCTTACCTATCTCAAGATAACAACCCCCGACCAAAAACTAAGCATGCACAACCCGCCCATATCAAAATCCCCCCCCGCCCCTTCTCCCAGAACAACTGGCAAACCATTTCAATTGTGGAACAGGCTGTCATAATGCATTCTACCCATGCACGCACGACAACGTCAGGCAACATGAAGTAGAAAGTGCTCGAGTATACCGTACTTGTACGGCTACTGTACTCGAGTACATTGTGCGATTGCGATTACAATGTGGTCTGACAAATCCGACCGACTGGACCGAGCGAGGGCTCTGGCTAGCTGGCTGGCTGGATGGTTGAAATTGGTTGTGGAATCCTTGAAAAGTAAATTGGGCGTGTGGATAAGTCTTGTACAGTCCCGCATACTCCTACAGCACCAGCACTCGAGCAGAAGTGCTCGAGTAGAATTTTGCAGGTAGGAGCCGGTACAGCAGTACTCGGGTACATGGGGGGAGATTCAGATAGATTGGTCGGCGTAATCTATATGCGCACACTCGCTTGCTGGGCTGTGGTGGCAGGGCGGTCCAACCTCCGGGCGTGATTAACTCTCTGCGACTCGCTAGGCTGTCTGCTGTCTTTTATTGCCGACGTCATTTGAAGCATTTTGCAGAAAAAATAAGTTCCCTCACCCTGCACTCCATCAAGTGTATGCCAGGTTGACAAGCTAAGATAAAATACAGATTCGAGCATCCAACAGCCGCCGTTTTCACTGTGGAATTTTCATTTCCCAGCGCGACGGGGCATCGTGTCAGAGGCATGCAAGCCGAGGTATTGCTCCAGCATTCGATTCAAATCTGACCAACTTCGACATACCCCAGAGCAAAAAAAAACAAGACCGAAACCTACATAGGATGTTTGCATTGCATCGCCACCACGACCAGAAGTTGGTGATGATAATACAATAAGAATCAAAGAGATCAGACATATACCATGCAAAAGCTAGCCGCTAGCTCCAAAACATAAAAGGGTAAATACGGTAAGGGAGAATAGAATCAAGAGGAGAAAATTTATTAAACACTAAAAGGTGATTGAGCCGACTCAAATCGAGCTCAGACTGACACTTCCCCACTATTCTTCATTGTAACACACCCTTTCCTCCATCCATAACTGCGGAACAAAAGGAAACGAAGAAGACAATTTAAACAGTTGGTGTGGTTCGTGAGTGATTAGTAGCATGATTCTCATCAAGGGGCCTGTTGAGAGTGTACTCGCCGACCTTGCGGTTCCCAACACTATCGTACTGGCCACCAGCCAACCTATCACCGAATCCCGTATTGCCAGTCCCAGTGCCAGTGCCATGCCCATGGTAATCGTTGGCATGGTATCCACTATCCCGAGAAGCGCCACCAACAGAAGCAGTCTCACGGCCCCGAGTAGTGCGGCGATGAGCATACGGCGACTTGCGAGTGATTAGCTGAGGTTCCTGGAGGTCTGATGTTGGGCTAGCCGAGCCGATGGTAAAAACGTCGCTACCCCATCCATCTCCGCGTCTAGAGAGCTCCTTGTACTCAGTGGCCTTGGCCGAGATGCCTCCGGGAAGGGAAATGTTCTTGAACATGGAGTCGTGCTGGGTGACCGCGACGTTGGCGTGCTTGTCAGCGACCTTGGCCTCAGCCTTCTTCTTACGGTTGGCGAGCTCCCTCTGGGCAGCCTGGTAGTAGCGGCTATAGATGTTCTGAACATGCTCCGGGTCGGGGTTTTCCCTGATGTCACGTTCTATCTTCTGCTCCTCTTTGTAGATTGCATATGCCAATTGATCAAGACGACCGAAAGCATCCTGGATTTGCTTCTCAAGGATCTTCGTGATAGCAGGCTTTATAACACCCATCAACATAGGCTTGAAGAGAGCGAAGAGAATTTTGTGGTTCGACTTCTTCAACTTGATCCTGAGGGTGCTGATACCGACATCGACTCTTTCAACCTTGAAGAATCGGGCACGGTCGAGCTTGTCGGAAGTTGCCAGCTGAAGCTTGAAGTTAAACCCATCACCTCCGAGGAGAATATCGGCAACACCAGTATCGGTGATGGATGGGAACCCCTGCTTCTTCTTGATATAGTAGCTAACGTCTATCCCGAATTATTATAAGCACAGGTTCAATCCATCTAAGCCGGGAGCGATCCAACCTACCTTTAATATCACACTGGATTTGGGAAGCAGAGATCATGGCGGTGTGGCTGTGTTCGCTGGAAACAGTCTTGCGACCGAATCTGAAGTAATTATCATTGCCCATCTCAAGGACATTAGGCATCATGTTGTCAGACTCAATGATGAGGTTTTCGATAACGGCATCGATCATCGGATCAGAATACTCAATTCTAGGGAAAGGAATGTAGCGAACGCTCTCAAACAGTTCGGGAATGATGATTTGAGTGACGTCCTTGACAAGGTGTTTCTTGAACGCAGGCCTGCCGTTTTCGTCGTTTCCAAGGTCATTGAACAGCTTCTGCATGGCTCGCCGGAAGCGCTGGTTGTCTGGGTCTGCTGCAAATTGATCACCCAAGAATCTGAATTCATTGGCGACACGATCTGTGTGGTCACGGTAGCGGTTGCGAAGCAAGAAATTGCCGTGATCATACAAGCGATCGTACTGCTCGGTAGACTCATGGCGCATGATATAACCCTCCTCTTTGAGACAGGTACGGATGTAGTTGTTGACGGCCCGGAACCAATCCTTGAGCTCCGGGTCATTATCAGCATCACGGTAGATATCGTTGATGGAATCGAGCAAGTCCTCAGTACTAGTGTAATTCGCGAAACGCTCAAGAATAACCTACATCCGGTTAGCTACAGAGTTATACAGAATCATTAGAGCATGTCGTAAACCTTCAAGCTCTTCTCGGCACTTTGGAGGTGGCTGTCCTCGTGGGCACCCTTGACAGTTCCGCTGCTATCTCTAGCAATACCCCTGGTGTGGCCAGTGTAGGTCTCGGCGAGTTCGAGCAATGTGTCGATAGCCTGCTGGTAATCTTGGTGGCTTTGGATCTCGACAACCATCTTCTTCAATCTGAAGATGACATGTTCACGACGCTCCTGGGGCAACTTATTCTGCATGTAGTTGCTGGCGCGTTCCCTGTACTCGCGCACCCTTTGTTTCTGTTCTTCCGGGACGTCCTCCTCAGCCCTCTGACGCAGCTCCGCTGCACCAGCACGAACACCGCTGCTAGCATCTATGCCACTAGCGGTACCGTTCTGTTGGTCGCTGGCCGACCGAGCAGTTTGGGCGGCGTTTCCAATGGCCTCCCGAGCCTCGCTGCGAGGCACTGGCTTGTTTTGGCTGAGCTGGTCGCGGACCTGATTCTTGAAGTTTTCACGGGAGAGATTTGGAGCATCGTGCCATTGGTGATCAGGCGCTGGGCTGTCCATCTGCCTCAGCTGATCTTCACTGGGACCAATGCGCGAGGCAGATTTGGTAGCAGCATCGCCGGCAACGTCGCGGAGGAGGATAACAGCATCGTTGAGGAGCTTGCGGAACTCGCTAGAGGATGAAGCCATTATCAGTGGGTTGTCATGGGATGTCACTCGTGAACTTACCCATTGGTGATAATTAATTGACCCAACGTTCTAAAACCAGCTCGTGCCTGCTCAGCGTCCCTATTGGCCGCTTCCTTCGACACCGGGACACCGGGTGCAGACATCTGCGGCCCTCCCTTAGCACCAAGCTGAGTGGTATTCCAAACGAATTCCTGAAAAACTTGATCATGATTCTTCACCAAGATGAGACGCTTCGCCTCCTCAACGACTGTTCGAAAGTCCTCTAGAATGACCTTGCCCTCGGGCGACAAGTCCTGGTTGGGGGATCTTAGTTTGCTGTGATTTGTGAGAGAGGAAAGTGCGACGTCGATTTGTTTGTTTGACGGCAGCCTGCCATTCTGGAAGCCTATTGCAAGGTTGGCACGCATTTGAAAGTCAGGGTTACAAACCAAAAGACAACATACCACTGTAGATTCCGTAAAGCCGAAGTTTGTTCTCGACATCTCTATCCCTTTGTTTAGGGTCAACGGGTCTGTTTACCCCCGAACTCATGCTTAGTTTGTGGTGAGCGACGTCTGGTGCGGTAGCAATGCGAGTGGGAGATAGGGAAGTATTGAATTATAACAGATCCGCAGTAGGCGAGCACAACGTATGATAGTAGGGAGTTTCTAGGGAGTGTCGTGTGAAAGTACAAATCTGCAGATTTTTTTTCTGTTTGTAAGGGCTGGGGTGGGGTGTGAGAAAGGGATTCCTGAGGAGGGCCATAGGTTTAAGTACTCGTACTGGCAGTCGGAGGGCGAGGGGGGGAACCAGCAAGGAAAACAAGATGGGGGGGGAACAAGGCACCGAGGGGGGGAAGTCGCTGGGTACGAAATGATGGACCGGAGGATGAGTAGAAGAAGCTGTGGGGATCAGAATATTCACCAGCAGGCAGAAGGAACAGAGCACCGTTATTCCCTGTTAGCCTGCGCGCAATTGAGCCATCGAGTGATAAGACAAGACAGAAAGCAAGGGACTAAGAAAAGGCATTCCGTAAGTGGATGCCGTCATCATTACACATTCGCCGTCAAAAGCTATCAGAGCGATGATGGGTGTGGCGCTGTTAGAGTGTTGAACTACCGCAGTCGATCACAGCTGGGAACCATAGATAAACCATAGATAATTCAGTAGACTATCAATGGAAGCCGCTTCCACTGGCTAGAGATGAACCACCCTTTATACCCTTTGTACTCGGTACTTGTACTCGTACGTGCCTGAAAACAGGTTAAGAGATATACGAGTTTCAGGATTCACCTTCGGGGGAAAGTCTCTGATGCTTTGGGGCATTGCATGTTCTTGCAGTTCACGGTACTGGTGATGGTAGCCTACCGCAGCTACTTGTATTCGAGTAGAGAACAATACAAGTACCTGTAACTGAGGACCAATTAACCAAAAAAGCGAGCAAAATAATATTGCTACTTGGTAATACCAGGGATACAAGAAAATTAAAGTTAACGTTAGGGTATGGACGTCACCGATTCTCTGCCAACCAGCCAGCCCTGTTCACAGCCAAATCCAAAAGAAAAAAAACAGTGACGCATAGAAGGCATCACTCTGTGCCCGTCCAGCACCCAAGTGCTTGAATGGCCATTGTCCTATGTGAGACTATCCTACCCCATCTGGAAGATCTCTTAGCCACAGTTCAGCAAGCCGCAAGGATTGTTTGAACCTCCTTTGTGGCGTCATCACCGCACTCATCTATAATCACCTGCAATGCCTCAGAGTCTCGGGACCATCGAGCCATAGTCTACCTCCGTCATCGGAATCTGGCCCTTTCCGATGACCGTGAATACAAACCTCAAACCACAAGACAGTACTCGAGTAGAGTACCCAAGGTTTCCCCTAAATCTCCCGCAAGATGAAGATCCATCAAGTTAAACCGCTAACACAGGTTAGATTACCCATTTATTTCTCAGGCAAAATTTCCAGCTCTACTCGTAAGACCCAGGAGAGGTCGAAGAATCAACGCCAAACCCCCACCAGGTAGACTATCATAACAACAAGAGCACTCCTCCTACCCGCCGACCGATCCCCGGCGCTGTCGGTTTTGAGACCCTAAACCAAGAGCTAGTCTAGGTCCCAGCACAAAAAGGCCCTATCTCTATTTGCTTCAGATTCACCACCGTACCCACACGGGAGTACGCGTGCAGTACCTGTCTACCCCTATGAGGCCGTGGCCCCAGGTGGAAGCAAACAAACAAACCTCTAAGGGTGGTAGGCAGTCCATCACACGGCACACCCAAGTAACTTGAAAGAACCCAATGGGATCCTTTCAAGTTAATTCCTGCTAAAATCATATGACATAAACGAAACTGGTGTTCCCAAACCCCCCACCACAAGCACGACCAACTACGCGGTTTTCAACTACGTATTCCACCAAGAACTTAATCCCTAGGCTAGAGACTTACCAGTCCCTCTGGAATATACAGTAAGTTAATAGTTGAGGGTGATACAGGGATGAAGAACAATCACCCAGTTATCGTTCTGATCATGACAACAGTGTGTTTTACTCAGCCTGAGGACCGACCCTCCCTTTTCCCAGCGAGCAGGGGGGAAGTACTAGTACAATCACACGCACAACAATGAACATAGGACCGAAAACCTCGGTCTAAGATGAGATGGTTTCAAAAGGCAGTTACCACATGTAACCATTTCCCAAGCCACAGTGTCTACCATCACTCTTCAATGTCCCCAATACACCATCACCAATTTGAATGCATCATGCAGAGGACCTCCAACCGTAAGAGGAGAGTCCAGTACCTGAAATCCATATTCAATCGCCCATGTATAATGCCACCTTTATACGTTGATTCTTGTTCTCAGGAAATGCAACCACCTGACTGGCCATGATCCATTCCGAGTGCACTCACTCACTCACTCATACCCTCTACCCACAAAACAACTCTTTATCACTTAATACCCATGCCGCCAAATTTTCATCCCTAATTCCCGTCCGAAGCTCGGCATACCTGGTTTCGCATACTTCCCCTAGCCTAGTGCACTCCCTTCAGGGACTTCAATTCTTATTCTCGCACAGCCCTTTCCCCTTAGCCATCCCCTCATACCAGACATTATAACCGCCAAACACCTTCCAAAGCACAGCGCCCAGGTCTCTCCTAGGGAAAAGCAGTCTCTTCCCCGTGGCCTCCATCTTCCTCCCCCCTCCGCCCTCCCAGTTCCTCCAACCAGGCACTTCCTCACAACGATATCCTAGAACTAACACTCTCTCCTTCTGCAGCTCCTTCTTTAACTTGTCACACAACTTGACATTGCCGTGCGTTGGAGCCCACGTCACGTTAAACCGTTTATATACAATCCTAAACTCGTCGAGACAGGAAACATCCAGATGGGGCCGCTCATCACCGGAGCCTAAGGAGCCTGGTGTTAAATGCCCATGGGTGTAGGGCAGTGGCGATGGCCAATGGTCGATTTCCCAGAAGTGGTGAGGTGGTATAGATGGGTTAGTAGTAGTAGTAGCCACGAGCGTGGTGAGGCTAGCTGTTGCAGTTGTGGTTATTGTGCGGGTTTCCACTGCGAAGGATGCTATGGGAGTACGAATTAGCGAAGGGGTGTGCCTTACCGTTTACCCCGAAAAGGAAATCTTACTGGATATGGATCTTTTCAGGGCATGTTCGAGCTCTAGGGTTGGCGCTAAGGATTATATTACACTGGTGAGCAGATGATGGTGATGATGATAAGCTGTCTTCAAACGGGGTATTGAAAACCTACAAACCGCAGCCAACTCCAATGCAGGTTCCAGTCCTAAAGTTTCTGCTACCCATTGAGCAGGGATGAGTGAGTGGGTAGAAGGGAGCAGACCCGCTCACAGTTGAGAACTCACCGGCTGCCACCGTCTCAGTGGTGTTAACCTGAGTAACCACAACCTGAGGAGGAGGAGGACTCGTGCCCAGTGATTGGGACTGGCCAATTCCGACTGTCCCATTTGAGGGAGCATTCGAAGTCCCACTGTACGGTGGTGCGGCCGTGACATGCCGGCCCAATATGAGGATGCCGAGGATCCCCGACAACCGGGGCCTCATGGCTCAGTGAGAAAATGTTTATAAGGTAAAAAGGGTAGATAGAGGCAATTTTAATGGCTGGTATGGTTGGAGGCCTGGATTATGATTGGAAGAGGAGGAATTACAATAGATATATAGTTAAGGCCATATCTAGAAACGCCCTAAAAAGGTCGTGAATGAGGCGAAAGAAATGTGCCATATATGGTAACAGATGTTTTCAGGACTACATCAAGACGGTGTGGAAAAGGGTTAGTACCAGAGTCAAATTGGCATTGAAGCTAGAATAGCCTAAAGAGAGAGAATGAACATCAAGTAGGTAATCATATAACTGCATAATCCCCTCATAGTCTTGCTTCTTTGGCTAGCTTCTCCCCCGACCATTTTCCCGCCAATCTTGAATCTTATCAATCCCATAGAAGAGCCTATTATTCTACTTCATCATACCATTTTTGCAACAGATATTAAACTTAGCAAGCTCATGTGATACTGCATCCTATCTCTAATCTTAGGAGCCCTATACCCTGACAATCTCTATCGAAACTTGAAGAAACTAAACGGAAAAGTTATAATATGGCCGCTTCGCCCAATAAACATACCCGTATGAAGAAGAAGAAGAAAATAACATCCCAGCGAGAAAAATGGCATTCTCGTTTGCGCGCTAGACAGGTCCCAAGTTTGCCAAATGTCACCAGAAACATGTATCATACAAGCTTCGCAGTAGTGATATTCCGATACGAGCACAGCACCTAGGGCATGCGTAAGGGTCTGTCGAACCACGATCTGGTTTGTGAAAAATTACGCTTATGTAACGGCGAATTATCCAACTAGATAACCAAATAAGTAAAATGCCACAAAGCGGAACCGTTGTTTGTCCCTTCCGCTTTCGCCAAACAGGCTCTTACGGTTCCCCTTGCAAAGAGTTTTATACGAGTGATATTTCATGAGCTTCCGCAACCCCTCCGCAAATTCATCGCACAAACATCCCGAGAATTGAGGTAAGATTACTTTTTCATCACCATATTCTATCACAGCCTAGCTGTTTTTTAAAGTCCAAACGGGGACACCCTTGTATAGAAGAAGACCTCCGAGCGGCCGGCCTCGATGATATTATATTACAGTAGGTATACCACCTCCACGCCAAGCCCACCAAACAAACGGTGCCGCTATGACTTTCCCTTCTTCTTCTTTTTCTTTGTCTTTGAAGCCTCCGGTGCTGCCGCCTGTCCAGGAATCGGCGTGCTTGTGCCCGGCGCAGAGGGAGCTTCCCCCGCCGGAGTTTCTGTCCCAGGTCGTTCGTTAGCCACCAGTACCACCGCGCAAACCATAACCACCCAGACAGTGAACAGGTTCTTACCTATAACTGCAGGCTCTGGAACTCCAGCCTGCTGCCTTCCAAGCCTACTCAATCCGGCAACCAACCGACCCACAACCGCAATCTTAGAGGTCCGAAACTTCACAAGAGCGCCGGAAACAGGATCGTAAGTCTTGAGAGTAAGCTTGCCTTTTCCAGTTGGAGCAGCGTGGTATGAAGTCGTTATTCTAGTCTGGAAGAAAATTTAGTCCCATACCACGAATTAAACCCTAGTTAAACATACCGTCAGGGGCCGAGCTTTTAGTAGCAGCAGAGACTCATCCACAAATTCCTGGGGGGTTTTGGTCAACTTCATGATGCCAGTTGCGAGGCCGGGGATAGGCGGGGTGTCAGAGGGATAAGATTCAACGGGTTGTGTAAAGCAGCAGGCATCATCACCAAGCCGGGTAACCAGGATTTTCCAGTTGAGCTGACCGGATTTCAACTTTGAGCCTCAACATTCCTACCCCCACGGAAGCTACAGATGAGCCTAACGTTTTTCACGCGCGAGCTGGCTTTCCACCTTCTTCACTTACGAACTATAACCCCGAAACGGCATGCATGGACAGAGAACACATTGCGGATTTAGTCCACCGGCTTAATGATGTCGAGCTTGCGGTGCTGTTATCACTGGTTGCTAGAAAACATTGTATTCTCACGACAGAGCCAGAGTGCCTGGAACTTTTGCGGCAGCAGATTGAGCTAGTGAGTGTTTATTTCAATTCAAGTCTTGGGCCCCTCTAATGTTTTGGCAGCTCGGGCCAGCAGTGTTCGGACTTACGGTGGCGGTTGTTCGGTGTACCCCTGATACCACTCTAGACGACTTTATAGAACCATTGCTACTTGATGATACTCGACTTTCGTCCACCTCGCATGGCATATCACCTATGAGTAACCGTGAGGTAGTCTAGCTCTTCACCCCTTGTTTTCTTTAGCTTATAGCTTTTAGTCTGGAGAATCCCACTTTGGCCCTCGAAACCACCCAAGCCTTCTACGAACCTCATCACAAGGTACTCACGATGAGAGTACAAGTGGTAGCCGTAAGCTTGCCAACATTATTATCGCCCAGGACCTCGATCTCGCAAGTAACCAGGTCCAGACTCAAGCATTGGAGGTAGGCTAGATAATCGGAGATGCCAGAAGACGCTGAAACAAGCTAATACCTAACAGCTTATCAGAACCAAGCGATTCTACACAAGGAAAAAAAACTTTCATTACGCCCCCGATCGATTTCTCCTGATTGCTTTGCTCGGAAAACCTAATGACGAGTCCAGCCTCTCCAGCCACTTGGTGATTTCCAAATCCAGGAATTAAATCAAGGAGGAAGCTGATGGTGGTATAGTGCGATTATTTTTTCATTTCCCATCATCACCCTTCCGACGAGGGATTCCCAGAGGAGATCGAGCGGGAAGCTGAGTCGGAGCAATCTGATGTCGACTCCTTAGCCTCTGTTGTTATCCGAAAGGTGTCAACAACTCCACCTCCCTTTGGAGGTCCGAGATTCCCACAGGCCAGACAGAATATCCTAGTCCCTAAAGATATAGTCGATACTATAAAGTCAATGGCGGACGATGTGACAGTTGGCGTTGAGATCAGGAGGTATATGTGCGATCTAGTCGTTTTCCTGAGAATGCACAGAGCAGTAGCCGGTGGGGTCTCTACCAGAGCAACGAAGGATTTTGAGGAACTAGTAAGGTAGGCATCCCGACATATGTACTCTTGCCCGTTAGTCCTCGAGCACCCTTTATAGACTAGGGAAAAAAATTTGCTGACGTGACTTAGATGCCTTGCGCCGCTACATAGCCTAGATTTCGTAACCCCATCGCTGGCAAGCCTTGGAGTCTATAAAGTCTACAGCCACCGCATTGAGCTCGTCCAACATCCCGATGGCGAGCGAAGCATACTCTGGGGAAGTCGGCCAGGCGCGATTGCAAAGTATTTGAGGCACGCTGATGTCCAAGGGGTCCTAGATGAAGTAGTCACCGGAGTTAAGGTGCCCCTGTGAAGCAGCGGATAATCCCCAGTCCAAAGAGTGATTATTAGTGTGTCATAAGCACCTAGTTATCAATGGTAGACAGTTAGGGAGAAGACGCATGTTATATTCTGTAAAAGTGTATTGAGGTAGATGTACTGTATATAGAATGCTTGTTCCGTAATATGATACCATTGAAAAAGAGGCTATCAGCGGCAGTCCATATGCACTGTATTACGGACCGGACCGGACCACCTACCGCGCTCACTAAGACGAATTTCCACGCCCCAATTCATCTTTTATGCCACGCATTTCACCTGCTCTCTCCCACGCTATCACAATACCGGTAGTATGCCTTCAACACACAATTCCGGACACTTTTTTTTCCCCCTTCTTTTAATTCTCCTTAAACGTGTGGCCATGAGATTGGGGGGACAGGGTAGATAGGCCGGAGCCGGATCTGCAAGGGAAGTTCTCGCGTGGGAAGGCTATTTCCGTCAGGCGGGACAAGCCGAGGCCCGCCCCGTTGGTGCTTGTTTGTCCCCCCTTCTGTCCTCGCATCCCGGCACCCAGAAAACAACAACCATTGACTCTAAGGCAAAATAGAAATAGGGAAAGGGTAGAGGGGGAAAAGTGTACACTTCATCCATTCATTGGTTTGAACCAAAATAAATATTTCCTCCTCTGCCTTAACGGTCTCTGTATGGCATATATCCCGGTCGAGAGATAAAGCCAATGACCAATAAAGTTGCCAGAGTGGAATTGAGTGAGTGACGGGAAAAAAATTGGGAAGGCCAGAACAGAGCATACAGCAGAGTGTACCGTGGAGTGGAGAAAAGCAAACGAGCTCCTCTAGGAGTACAGCGAGCGTGGCTCCTTACACCAGTTTATTTATTTTATCCACTACCGAGCCAGCCTAACAGCCTTCACCTACCTCTCTCCTACCGTACGTACTCCTTCTGCTCCTGCTCTCTCCCACGACAATTCCTTACAGCAGCCCTTCTCTTGTTATCCTATTCGGCGACTGCGAGCTAGGCCTTGTGCTCTTGTGTTGTGCGGTGTGGTTTCTTCCCCATTCCTCCCCCAACGACTATTACTACTGAGATACCTTCACGGTAGTCTTAGAAGACCGATCAAACTCTCCCCAATCCATCGCATCCATCTATTATCTCCCCCAAACCCATCACTGTAAACTGCCTTCTCCCCCCTCCGTACGAAAAGGCATCCAGAAAAGCACTCCATTGCATACCCACAACCGCTATCACTATCGACCTGCGACTACCTATTGTCACCCCTTCCACTATCGACATCGCACTATCAACAACAACCCGACATTCACCCACCTTCGCTTTTTGCGCCACATCCCACAAAACCTCACCCGGAAGGAAGGAGAAAGATCAAAAAAAAAAAGTCTAATTTAATCACCTAATACTATCTATCGTATCTATCCATCCACCGGACTTTACCTTACACATACACGAACTCCCCATTACAACCTGCGATAATAATAATAATAAAAATAGAAGAAAAAAAATAGAAGGAAAAAAAACAACAACAAAAAGGCACACACATATGTCTCCCACACCCTTCAAACTCCCCCCAGCACACACGGTCCCAACCCTCTCGACGAGGAAACACATCGAGATACTCAGCGCCCTGTTTGAGCCCTGCCCGGCGCTCAACACGCTCGCACTCGAGTACCTCGCCGCCGGACCATTCGAGAGCTACGATGATCTCGTCGGGATCGTGTATGGGTTGCTGGCGGATCTGAATGGGAGCAAGACGCCCAAGAATACGGAATGGCTGCTGAAGATACTCGCGGCGCATCCGAGGCTAGGGGCCAAGAAGATTGAGAGCGAGTCGTCGGCGGAGGAGCAGGCTAGCCTTGCCGCGGCCAATGCTGAGGAGGAGGAGGCTCTCAAGAGATTGAATGAGGAGTACGAGAGGAAGTTTCCTGGTGAGTTTTCCCAAACTTTTGGCCCTTTTTTCGACTTTGGATTTCTACTACATCCTATTTTTACTTGATTCATGGCTGGCTTGATTTCGATGGCTGCCGTGGGGTTTGCGTTTCGCGTCTTGTGTTTCGAGCGAGAGGGGAAAAAGATTTTTTGAGATCTGAGTTTGTGGTTTTTGGGCTAATGTGAGGTTGTTTCTGCGGATCGATAGGAATGAGATATATGTAGGTCACCGCCCGCCCAATTGCTCAACCCGGGTCATTACGACGATCACTCCAAATACGAGTTAAAAGTTTCGCATAAACTAACCCTTGAGGTAAAAGCACCTTTGTCAACGGTCGTAGCAGGCAAATCATCATTAAAGATATGGAAAAGAGAATCTCTCGGTGGGATTTCGAAGCTGAGAAAGAAGAAGCCATCAAAGTGCCCTCCGCCCTTTCCTATCACCCTCCTCCTCCCTTCCCTCCTCCTCCCATTGATTGCTGCCCCCTTCCCTATCTTCGTATCCCCTTCTCCTTATCCCCCACTATCACTACAAACCCCCTACCTCCCTGGGTACTGCTACGAGGGTAACTAACATACAAAAAAAATTGGAATACATGTAGGCTATGTGCGACATTGCTAGGGATAGAGCCAACAAACTCACCCCCAAAAAAACCGTATGAAGTACAAAAGCCACTAGAAAGAGTTATGACAAGAACAAATAAGAATGACAGAATACAGAATTTGACGAATCCCCTCCCAATAAAGCGCAATGAAGAGGAAAAAAGGAAAAAAAAAACGTTGTACATATCCGGAAAGCGAGTGAGAGAGAAAAAGACTGAACAGCAATTAGAAAGGAACTAAAAAAAAAAACCAGTTTTTGCTTTCTCCCAAAAAGTTGGCTCCATTACTCCGCGTCTCCCAAATGACCAGTTCCCGTTACCCCACTCGAAATATCAACACCACGAATAAAAAAGGAATACAGAAAAAGACATCTAACAAAAACCCTCCCAGAACTTTTCATCAAGTTTTTTTTTATTTTTAATTCCCATGTTTCTTTGTTTGATATACACCCGATTCACTCATATGCCCAGGCCCATGCCCTGTCGCTGCCAATCCAATTCCGATTCGCTGGGAGGTGTTGGTGGTCGCCGATGTTTTGGGATGCCGTAGGGGTCTGGTACACTCGATAAGTCTGATTTATGACTTTTTTTTAAGTGCTGCAAGCTCTTTGAGCCCTTCACTTTTCGAGGCTTCACTATATATGCCCCTTGATCTAGCGGCGGGTGGAACTGGGCTACGTGATTTCGTTTGGGGCTCGATTGGGCAGCCGCTGCAATCCTTTCTCTGGATCGTAACAAAACAACA
>Ga0307509_10006395_pt1 | contig 15871 bp, 12 predicted proteins | sample 10_EM_MG_FD_202245 | JGI IMG/M metagenome (GOLD analysis project Ga0307509, IMG submission 202245) | Populus trichocarpa ectomycorrhiza microbial communities from riparian zone in the Pacific Northwest, United States - 10_EM | ecosystem: Host-associated > Plants > Roots > Unclassified | place...
AAATCCACCCCTTTGTTATTATGTTTACTGGGGCAAATAAGGGACCTATTTCAGGCTCCGGGCACCACCCAACTTAAGCAACGCCCGGTCTTGGCAAAAAAATGTATAACTTGAGATAATACGGTACTGGAGTAAGGCCAGAAGATATCAACTTTGAGTAATACCTCGGGTGTAGGACGTTGCCTGCCAATAATATGTTCTGGGGATCCTAATCCGGCGAAGTACAGTAGGTGATCTCTTCATCCTGGTTCCAGCCAACTCTCTCCCCGGTGGTAACTGTAGTCTAGTTCTGTTACCGGCAATGTGCGAAGGTGGAAAGGGTGAGTTCGTCGCCCCTGTTCACACCACGAGCAACTCACCAATCATAAATATCAAATACTTCTACACTCTTTGTCTGAGAGGTAATAGGAATTAGGAAATTTGTTGTGGCGTGCGTGAGAAAATGGGATTTGATCGTGGTGAGAGCAGGGGTGATGTCCACACCCCTCTCATCTTTCACTCACAGCATTAGTTCGCCACCGGAACAACAAACATCTAATTGGTCCCTTTTACTGCCGCGCTTCAACTTCCCCTCCGAGCGACGGGGCGGGTTTCAGGTACCGTACGGTAGTGCGGATTGGCGTTGGTAGAGTGCAAGGAGAAGGTGCTAGTCATCATACGGAATGTGTTCGGCACACCGAGTTGGGGAGAAAATACCCGTTGGGGGAGGAGATATTTCATTAATCTACCGGTATGGAACCATCATTCCTGGAATGGCTCTTGACGGGAAGCGTGTAGATGGGGCGGTATTATTGTTGGGGGTCTACTCGAGTAATGGATGGGTGGATCGTCTACGGTGATACTCGAGTAGATCGTGAGCCCCTCCCATGGTCTAACGGGATAACGTCGAACGGGTCGGCAGTGGGGTGATCGATTTGCTGCCGCATTGCCAGGGCATTATAATACTCGGGCTTGGAATGTAAGACAGCTGCAAAAAATAGCCCCTGTATGTCTCGGTTGCAAGTCTGAGATAGCCCAGTGAGGGCTTGGAAGCTGGGTTCTGGCCGCAGGTGCGGTATTCTCTCCGCTCCACCTTCTTGTATCAGTGTGCCAGATTCACAAGCGAGCTTCCCCGTAAGTGCCATAGGGCCTATGAGAGAAACTCTGTGACGCCTCAAATACTCTACCGGTGTCGAAAGAAAGGAACACCGCATAACGCCTGTGCCTTAGCGATTCTCTCCCAGAGTTGCCGGGTAAACCTTGGCACCCAGAAAATAACCTCTTGGCGCTTTCCCCGGCGGTGCCGCAAGGAATCGTGCAATATAGCGACCAATGAGAGGAGAGGAGCGCGGCTCAACCCCAAAGTAACCATATGAGATGGTGCATTAGAGAATTTTCAGGTATTTGGGACGTTCAAGTACTACGCGAGGCATGCGGTCTTTCGCCTGGGTTCATGGGACTATGGCGGACTCGCTAGTAGTGGTGTTAACTCCAGGATTAGGGTGGGCGAGTTAAAATGTCGGTACAGTATCATACCTGGTATGGCTGCCTTCAAAAATCAAACAAATGCCTGGAGGAGAGCTGGCGTTTTGACCTGCTTCGCCCCTGGTACTGTACTCTCAGGGCTTCATGCAAATGAGCTAGCTTAAGTTGCAATTATGCGTTGAGGGGTCCAGCTTTGATCTCGCTAGACTCCCGAAATGGTGGTCGCTCATCCTTCCTGCCCTTTTTTCACAGATGGGTACGGATTTCGGGGTGAGGAACGCTACCCCCTTTGATGCAACATCGGGCCTCTCCTCACACGATCCAACGAACATGTATAATTATATTTCCAAGTCTGCTTTCAAATATTTTATTCCATTAGAGCACAGTACCTTACTATTTGTCCTAGATAGACGAGGGGGTGAAAGGATGGCTGGTACCGAACGACCAACTTTTGATTTCCGGTCATGGTAAAATGCTGCCGCGGCCGACTATTCTCTGGATTTTGATGGAAATAATGGCCGGGGATATGAAAAATATATTCAGCGAGGAGGATCGTGACGCAAGGCGTGATTTTAAGGGAATTTGACAAGAACCCCATCATCTCCAAGTGCCTAAACCCCGAAGAACTCGAAACGGATCAGGAGATCAAGGAGAACAAGGTATCGGATCAGTGTATTGCCCATCTCCACTGGTTTCTTGTGAGAAAATGACAATGAGAAAATTCATTGAGACTGATCCGCAAGTGTATCTCCCGTTAGGGCGCTGAGGCTAAGAGGGTGCATTTACCTTCCTTGGGGCTGGGGGAAGCGGAATTGAAATGGGATGAGGAAAGCGTGATTGGACTGCACCGCTGGGCTCGTCTTCCTAGTGATGTGAGGCATATGTACTGATTAGGCTATTATGAACAGCAGCATCAGCAGATTCGTTCTGATGTATTACAAACTAAAGACAACGAACCGTCTGGTTTATCCCAATGGGCACCGCTGTGGACTAGTTGTAACAGAGCATTGCTTGTATTAAAATGTGAGGATTATTTGATTGCTACACTGGAATATCTATTGTTTCTATAAGAGTATTACTCACCTGAACGCGGGAGTGCTTGTAGAAGATTTCTCCATATTTTTGCCGCTTTAGCACGTCCGAGACTACAGGGAAACTGTGGAGTAGCTGCGGAAACCTTCACTACTAACCGAACCAATTGAGATAGAAACTCGAAAAAAGGGAGGTAATTAAGAGTTTTAAAGCTCTGAATCGTTTAACCAGAAAAGAGATCTCGGCTTATGTGATCAACTAAGTTGGGTACAGAACTAGAACGAGTCCCGCGATGGCGTACCAAGACATAATGCTTCCGACAATGAGTTCAAGGCGAAAGGTGAACAAGTACCAGCCAGGGGTAGTTGACGAAAGCCGAGCAAATAGGGAGCAGAACTCGAGGCCGGAGGATGGTGTGTTCAGAGGTCATGGAATACTAAACGAGAATTGCGGAATATTTACAGGGATGAGCAGTGCTGATGCCCAGGAGGACTTTCTGGCAATCCTAGAAACAAAGGGTCTTGGGGAGACCGATGTAAACTTCAAATATAAAATTGGCTCGTTATCCGACAAAGATACTGGGGGGGGCCATAGCGAGGGTTCACAGGAAAGGCTGTGGGATTGTGCCTACAAAAAGGGAAGATTTGCTCGTGGTATTACTAGATATTGAAATGCTCAGTCCTAAAAAAAGTAATCCACTAGCGTCTATGAAGGAATAGAGACACCTTAGGCCTGGTGTGGAAGGGAGGCGGAAAAGGAGATAAGCACCATGGACACATTTGTGGACTCAAGAGAGTATTTTGCTCTGTTGATTAAGTAGAGCCATCGGGCGTGGAGCTTCTTTTTGGCGGGGGTACAGGATATCTATTAATCTAGCAAACAAACCAAGAGCTTCCTATATCCTATATGCGCCTCCTTACACCAGTTGCTTTTGAACGCACTCCCCCATTAAAGGTTCTTTAGGCAGGAACGTACCCACGTTCCCTGATCATGATCTCAGCAAACTCACCGAGAAGAGCAAGATCAAGTTCAATTTTAGTGGTAGGATTGATGCCTGGGGGGCAATCCCCCGGGTAAAATTCCTCGAACGAAATCGTCGGATTTTGGTGAGGGGTCGCGGGTGAAGGAAATATCTCCTATAATCATTAGACACATTAATCAAGTGATTACCGTAGGGGTAAGTAGCCTGAATATTCATTTACGTAGTGATCAAGTAGCGATGGACTCCCATCTCGATTGGCACGAGATATTGACAACACCAAGCGTACACGGGAGTTCCTGTCTGGTGGATAGAACTTGGCTAGGAGAACCACTCGGACAGGATTTCTCAAGCCCATCTGCCACAATCTAATATCTTCCATGAGTCTCCTACCTGACTCAGCCCATCCCGATTCCAATACCACCGTAGGGAATTCTGCCATTTGTTTAAAATGAGGGCCAACGCGGGGAACAAACGTAACATCGGCCTCTTTAAAAGAGTCGGAAAATTCGCCAACAAAATTATCGTATTCTAGTAAACATGATTAGTTTTGATGCACAATTTGATGATACTCTTGGTAGCCACAAACCGGGAGCACCCATGACCATCATCGTATTGTCCCACGCATCAGGAATGATACCACGGCGGGAGGCCCTATTGAGAATTGTGTGAATCCAGCTACCCACGCATTCGTGCATCTTTGATGGCATCACGATTTTCAAGATCTTTTCCCGAGAAAAGAAATGAATGCTATGAGAATTAGTTGATGGAGAATAGAGAAAACACTTGACCTGCAGTATGCTTACCGAAAACCATACCCTTCCATATTACTGAAGGGACCTTGTAGTTTTCCCTAACCGCATTGAAGTGTTTGATATCAACATCATCAATAACGAGCAACTCTGGTCTACGCATCTCTATTGCGTTCAAAATTTCGTCGAGGATGTTTTCGGACATGTCCCGGCGGTTATGGCGGCTATACATCCAGCTGCTCATGATACGTTGAGAGAGAGGGTGAGAGGGAGCTGATAGTTGTGTTACCGGTTGAGAAAGTAAAAAGGTTTTGGGAAAGGTGGCGCCTTCAAATTCGCTACCTGAGACAACCCTGCAAACAGCCTGTCAGCTCATAATAGGTTTTGCGTGACCGGTTAACAGAATTGCGAATAGCAGTTAATAAGATCCAACACGTCCATTAGGCCCATCATATATCACGTTGGGAAAACGCTGATCCTTCTCAGGAGCTTTTTGACTTAGAATCCTGATATTAGCGCAGATAATTCCATGAATTTGTACAGTATCTATGTATAGAAAGACACCGAAACCAGGCACTCCTTCATTGACGTTAGTGGATGGCCTCTTTTAGGACTGAGCATTTCAATATCTAGTCCACTCGTGGCGGGGACTATGTCAGTTCGGGGGTTATGTCGGGAACGCGGATACGCAGGGGCAGTATACTTCAGTACTTGGTACAGACTTGGATACCCAGAGTGACGTCAAATGTTAATTCTTGTTCCTACACACACTGTAACCTACTCCTAAGTATCTCGAGAATCCCAAGTGGAACTCTGGAGATACTGATAGGATAGGAGGGAAAGTCTTGGTGGAATATCTTTACGAGATATAAGGAAGATGAGGGACACATAGAGTGACCATTCAACTTGTAGTATATTAAAGACGAGCGTTCCTGTGAGGCTTGAGAGACTGAATCCTTAGGGGATAGCAGGCTCTTTAAATACAAATAAAACATAACCAAATATCCTGTGCCTAACGCAAACACTTACTATGCTGAGATAGTATCGAAGCAAACAACTAAGTCCTAGAACATAGGTATAAAAGCAACAGGATGTAACTAACAAAACAAGTAATAGAATCAAACAATAAGGGATCGCTACTAATGTACTAATCCAGTAGTACTAGTAGGAAAGCATAAGTTTGCCTAAAGGGTACAAGGATAGCAAAGGGTGCTATAAGCGAACTGAAGAGTAAATAACCCAATAGGAAACTATAACAAATAAGGAAAGTACAAGGTAAGGAGAGCAGCGCTGCTATTGTAGAACCTAAATAGGAAACATCCAACATCAGGTAGGTACAGTAGCGAGAACAATAGGCAGATTCCGTTACACAAACTGTGTATGTCTCCTCCCGACATCACACAGGAACCGACAAAGCTTCCGCCCCGAGTTTAAAGCCACGAGCAAATCTTCCCTTTTGGTCTGCACAATTGCACAGCTTTCGCAGTCAACAATCGTTATGCCCCTCTAGTATCTTTGTCGGACAACGAGCCAATTATTATCTTTGAAGTTTACACCCCCTCCAACCTTGGGTTCCGTTTCCTATTTGCTTGGCTTTTGTAAACTACCCTTTTCTGGTACTTCTGGTTCACGTTTCGCCTAGAACTCATTGTCGCGAGCATTATCTTGGTAGGCCCCTCACGGCACTTGTTCCAGTCCCGTACTGTGGGGTCTTATAGTAGGTTCGCAGTTGATAGTGCTTACTTAGCTAGCTAGTTCCTCATTTTACTCTATCAATAGGTAGTTGGCAAGCGAGACGATTGGGTGAGCTAGGGATTACGTAGTTTACATGTAGTTTAAGCTTTATAAGTCACGATCGGTAGATAGTACACGGAAGGAGAAAACAACCCCAGGCAGAGAACGAAAAATCTCCACTCTTTTGTTTTCTTTCTTTCATTCATCATTGTGACTACTGAGAGTCATCTACGGTATCATCGACTTCTGGCTGTGCGAGCGGTGATAGCCCCTCCCAGAAGTAGATTTGGTTTCTTTCTCTTGCTTTCCTTTTCTTTCATTGTTTTCATCCCCGTATAGTGGTTTTACTACTATCTATTCGTACCCGGTTTAGGACCGGGAAACCCCTTCTCAGTACCCAACTTAGTTGGCCACATTAACAGAGATCTCTTTGGTTAAATGATTCAGAGCTTTGAAACTCTTAGTTACCTCTGCTTTTTTCCCGTTTCTATCCCAATTCGTTCTGTCAACCGGTAAAAGCCCCCGTAGATACTCCACAGTTTCACTGTGGCCTTAGATGTGCTAAGGCGGAAAAAATATGGAGAAATCTCTCTACAAGCACTCCTGCGCTCAGGTGAGTATTGCTCCTGCGGAGACAGCGGGTATTCTAATGTGGCAGTCGGGTCTTAATACCCGCAATGTAATACAAACAATACTCAAATTTAGCCAGTACACAAGCGTGCCTCCTGAGTAGTGATGGGCACGATCATGATCGAGGAGACCCTATGATCGAATGATCGATCAAACTGGGGAGCACTGATCGAGTGATCGATCATGGCCAGTGCTCGAGCATGGTCGAGCATAGTCGATTATCGTCGACTATACTCGAGTATCATCGATTTTGTCCCCTTCAGAGATTAAATATCCATTCAATATGGATTCTGAGTATTTATACCGGTATTATAACAAGAACAGGGGATCCCTACCCGATTGTTCATTTAGTGTATCACGGTAATTTGCGGCAGATCCAGAGTGACAACCCCTCACTTTATAGTAAAATATATTTATTAAAAGTAATTAGTGGTATTGACTAGCTGCCATAGATTCAGGACGATGGGAGTGGTGATTATGATAAAGTCAGTATGGAAGATGGTAGTTTGTTCAATAATATTTTAACTATAAGTAAAGAATATCACCCATCCGGGCATACAATGTTGAAGAGCTAAGAGGGTAAAGTCTGGCTGAAAGAATTGGTATCTAGTGTGTGGGTAGACTCCCTTAATATAAGCTCATCGCATCACCTAATCACAAAGATTAGTAGAGTGATCGGTCATGAACCAAGATGCTCGAGCAGTACCCGTGATTGAGCAAATAGATCAGATCATGCATGTTCTGCTCGATCATCATCTGATCGAGAGACCCCTATGATCGAGGTGATCGAGCATACTATTGATCGAGCAAAACTCGATCATGATCTGATCGTGCCCATCACTACTCCTGAGAGAAACCAGGCTGTTCGCTATCTTGAGTTTGTAATGCATCACAACAGTTCTACTGATGCTGCTGTTCTAATAGTTTAATCAGTATATATGCTCCACAGCGCTCGGAAGACGAGTCCTCGTTATTAGAGTATCTCGAATCCCACACCATTGATTTCAAGTATGGTACAGACTTTGCACACAGATTGTGCATTCAGCATAGTCGTATCCAGAGCTGTGATATATATTCCAACATGGGTCTTGCACGCGGTCGAACTTGAGCTCAAGGGAATCTCAAACTTGCTAGCGTCATGGCAGACAGGCAAGAATAGAATCTTGAATTGTGGAAACGTTTGTGGTTAGCGATTGCCAAGGGGGTAACCCGAGGAGCAAAGGATATCGATTTTTATTAATCCACATCCACCAAGATTAATCAGCACTAAACGAAGCAATCGAGTTCTTCAAACGCCGCGAGCGTCTCAGCGGAATTTCCGGTAAGGGTGATATTATAGCCTGGGACTTTTCTACAGGTTAGCACTGAAATATCCAGAGCTTGTGCGGAAAGCATCAGAGATCACAATAGCTCTTCCGCTCCTTAATGGTCAAAGTATCTAGACGGCAAGACAAGCCATTGAAGTCATGGCCTCCACTAGATTCCACCCCTCTGTACAAGTTATCCCTAATTTAGATGTGCTGCAGGATGACCCAGTTGAGCTAGCTTACCTGTGGGAAGTACAAGTAATACCGGTAGTGGTTAGTATTTCCGCCTGTTGGTTAATTTTGAGTGCCGACGACTGCGGTTCAATTCCCTGCCAAAGACATATTTTTTTACATTGTGCCATGCTTTCCTTCAACAGCATGAAGAAGTTACAATAGTGAGTTTGCACCAGGAGATCTAGGTCGTAGGAAAGCAGATTATTTTCAGTTAAACTAAAAGTCTTGGGCACCTAGGTGGATTGTGAGACCTGGGAGAAGTGTTAAATAGGGCATTTCAGACTTGGGAACTTGATTGCCGCAGTACAATAAGTAAGCAGTGAAACAGGACACTTTGACCATTTAGATGTTCTCTAGTATTGCGATGGAACCTAGGGAGATATTCCATTTATGAACGGGGCACAAATGACATCCTTAAATTTGTTGCCTCCCCAAACTCGGATACCCAACTCGCGTCCAAGATCGTGCATATTAGCCTACTCATTCGTGCAAGCTCATTCTCCACTTAGTTCTATTTTCTGCTAACTACCTAGTTTCTTCCCAAGCTTAGTATTTATGGAGTGCGTTGATCTCCATAGTAAATAACTGTCGGGCAACTGGTTACATGCAATCTAAGTTTGGTGAAAAGGGGCCTTGATCAACGTAAAAACTCGACAAAATCCGAGGCTCGTTACACTACAACTTAGTTTGCGCGTACAGTATATCGGCGGAATTGAGCACACAGTCTTGCACCTCTTCTACGCCGGCTTAATCTCCAAATTCCTGCGCACGATCGGAATGTGGCCACCAGGTGGTGGCCGCAAAAACCAAGGCGAGCCCTTAAAACGGCTCGTTTTCCTAAGGAGTAGCTACTACAGGAAACTCTCTGGTTAACTTCTCTAATTCCATTTAGTTTCTTCCGCAGGGTGAAATTTTCTTTTAAATTGTTTTTTCACAACCTCCTTGCTTGGAAATTGCAGCGCCGCAAGGAAGGCCTTTTTTCTATCCGTACCTTTTGGCAAGGGAGATAATAATAATAATATTATTGTATAATAAATTAATCAATAACGAATTAAACTATAAAGGATTTCGAAATTTTCTTTGACAGGGGGAAAAGGGTTAGTTTGGTATTAGGATACGCATTGAGAACATTGTTTTAAATATTGAAGCCCATTTTGGATAGACAAGTTGGGAGGTTGAAAATTAGGCATTTTTCTTGGTTGCTTATAAAATGTGGGCGGAAAGGAGTTTTACCCGAAGGGGAGTTTCTTTCTCACAGGGCTTGAAAAGGGAAATTTACAGCCCCTTTTAGTTTTAGCTTGGACGGAAAAATATATTTCCACGTGCCTTGCCGTATCCGCCGCTACAAGTACCAATAGCAACCGTTCAACTGAGCTCCTGAGACCAACCAATAAGCGAGGAACTTTTATCTTCCGGGATCACCGTGGGAGTCGACAATCGAGCTCTAAGTATAATAGGTTTTCCCCAGCACTTTAAACAACCGACTCATAAAATGAGATTTCTATAGGGACGCCCTGATGTCCGACTAGGGCGTAATTTCGCATATGCGTGGCGGAAGCCATATCGGTAATCGAGCCGTGACAGGAGGCAGCAGGAAGGCAAAGGGGAGGGGGTCGGGGGAGGGACTCTTCGGAACATCTCAACAGTCAATGCGATGCCTAGCCTTCAACACTGCAGCTGTAAAAGGATGACCATTTTCGACCTCTGACGCGTAAGTTACTGCTGTGCCCTGAAGAAAGGAGTTTATCACATTTTATCGGATGTGTATCTTGAGTGGAGATTTTGCGCCTCTGTTTTAGGTTTTTTGTAAGAGACTGCTTTCACGAGGTCTCATATGTTATTGTTATGGCTTTTTGAATGCCCCTTTTCGCCTTTGATTTGTGTTTGAGGCATGTGGGGAGGGGGGTGATCGAGGAACTGTTGTTGGGAGCTTGTTGGGATGGTAGATCGAGAACCGGCACGGGGGTTTGGAGACGAGCTCAGACTTGGCATCAGGTTCGCTTCATGCTGGGTACAGTGATTTTGAAGAGTGGGCGTGCCCCAACAGATTATGTTCGCGTACTCGGATACCGGTATGTGCGCGGATCAGAGTAGGTTAGCAGACTATAAAGTACTCGTCGTGTCGTGACGTTTGTGAAATGGACCGGGCTTGGCTTGCATGGAGGCGCAAATAGCCCAAAAGAACTCCAAAAACAGTTAGTTTAGAATAAACAGTACTGTGACTAAGCCTGGTCCATTTCACAAACGTCACGACATTACAAGTAGATAATTGGAGCCCAGAGTTGGGACTTCGCGTGATAAGAGCCTGCACCAGATGCAGGAGAAGAGATCCCATATCCCGAACCTCTTGGGGGCGCCGAGGATCAGCTTCCTTCTAGCTCAGGACTCTGTCGCATGTGATTCGGTGAGTGGTGCGAGGAGCGGGGAATCCTTTTGGAACATGAGGGGATCCTCCGGTTGTAGGCTCAGGGAAAGTGTTTGACGCCTGGGAAAATTTTTGGTAGAGGGATATGTCTTAAGGACAGACGAATTAGACGAGTGATAACCTATGATTATTGACAGCCTCACGGGAGAATATCGAGTTGAGGCACTGGTGTGCTGGGCGGTGTTGTGAGTAGAGGCTTTCAAAGTTAGGAAAAGTTGGTTTTTTTATTTCACTTTTTACATTTCCAAAATATGTTAGCTTGGCGCATACAAAAGCGGTTAGCTTACTACTACTTCACCTTGCCATATGTTTTTGAATACGTTGCTTAGTGTCTGGGATCAACCCTCACCCCCGCCAGATCCGAGAGCGAATAGATCCTGGGAACAGCGGAGTTTGTGGAGAAAAAACTCTGAATAGAACCACTTAAAATTGGCTTCTCTTTTGTTCGATAAACCTAGCTTTTGATATGAGGGGTGTTGGCTGGGGATGGTAGGAGGAGTATTCGGGGATGGGATACTACACTTTGGCATGTGTTGTATAATATAATGCTAGGCAGAAGAAGTAGGCAAGAGTGTCGGTTTTTGGTGTCTGGCACTGATGTACTCAAGTAGAGATTACAAGTCTGAAGTACCATCAGAACAGAACTTTGCCTAAACTAAGGGTTTCAAGCAAACTATACACGTGTGTTTGGGCTAAGAATTGGCACCCGTTTCCACTTTCCATGGGTCCGAGTAGCTATTCCGGAGGATGTGCGGGGTTTTCCGACGGAACCGAGGGTGGATGGGGGTAGCCGCGAGCAGGGAAATGGGGGGAAAATATCGGAATATTACTCTCTATAAAAGTAATTTTCCACGACCGTGGCCAGAACTCATCTGTCTTGGGGCATTTGGGGGTAATTTGCTAGAGTTTTTGGTATCTGTTACAACCTACACCTTTTATCTCATTTCAGTTCTGTTGGAGAGTAACTAATAAAATTTAATCGTGAGCACACCGGTAGAGTGGCCGGGATGGCACTTTACCGATGTGGAATTAATTGTTGAAAAAGTATAATCGTAGTCTTCCTTATCTCTTCCGTTATTGCCAGTAAACTAATACTGGAGTATATACGGAGCATAAAGGAATCATCCTGATCCTTCCGTAGATCATTACATGTATCTGTTCTCCTTGTATGCCTCTATTCGTGTGTTTGATCCCGTGATGGCAATGGGAAGAAGCGTCTGTAGAAACTTCTCCGTAGATAATTCCACCTCCGGAATGGAAGAGTCCGCCCTTGGCATTCTGGTGACCTCCACAATGAACCAGCCCACTCCTTCACCGATCAGCTCTCGCAGTCGGATATATTAAGATATTATGGGCTAACACGAAGGAGCAGGCGAGAGCAAGTTCCTTGTCTTTACGTAATACGGAAGAGCTCGGAAAAGTCGCCACTCCGGCTTTGGAAACTACTGGGGTGACCAAGCTTTTCTACTCCAAAGAGGGATAATTTAGAACAGATCCTGTGGTGGTTGACGGATTAAGCTATGTTGTAGGGTAGCAATGAAACCATAGAATGGGGCGATAGGAGTGTTCTTGATATTCTCCTTTAGGTGTTCCGGCGGTGGACATCAGGCTTGCATGGGGTAACTAGAAAATTCTAAGCCAATTGATGAGTAGTTGAAGGAAACAGTACCATTAAAAAGGGGACAGGTGGAGGGAGATCCTGGGGCTAGCGCAGAGCATGGCATATGGAAGAACTCTAAGAGAGAAGAAAATCTTTGACTTGAATTACCCTGTCCAAGTGAGTGAAGGAGCCAAATGCTTGATAGGAGTATTATGCTGGGGAAATTCGCCCCCTCTATATGCCGACTGTGGCGCCTTCCTCGCTCCCGTTTTTTAGGAGCAATCTGCTAAATTTGCCATTCACGGAGGTTTGACAGTCACCACCGGACAATGTTAAATTCTTCCCAGGGAGGTCAGTTCCAGTGTTCACAACTGTCTCATCGTGAGTACCGGAGGTAGGGCTGATGGACGATGAACCATAGTCAGTCATTTGTTGGGTGATCGGGGGCTCTGCACTTGAAACTCGAAGGGCCGGAAGGAATGTGGGCTGTGAACCCCGCAATGAGCTTCGCGCCCTCATACTCCCCACCCGCCTCCCCTATCTTACATTACTAGACGAAAATATACATCTTGCGGTAGGACACGGCATGGTATATCGCTCGGAACGCGGATTCATATTGTAAAACCCACCTAGCCTATGCTACCCGTATTATGCTCCACTCGATGCATGCTTTGGGATCTATAGGGTTAGGGATATGATTACTGGCAACTGATTTCTTGGACTATGGAAGGCGCCTAAACATTACTACTAATTGAGGGAGGAGATGAAACCTAAGGATTTATCCCCGAATTAAAGGAAAATCCACAAATTCAAGCTCCGGAATCCCCACCCAGTTTATTGATCACAATTGTTTGACTGGGCCCTGGAATGGATACAGCCAGGGCAGGAATCATGAGTGGTCACTCACACCCCCCCCCGCTTTCCCGCATCTTGCCAGTCGATCCTGGCTTGGCCTACACTCCTACCCTTACCCCAAAGCACTGTCTCACTTCAAGGGTCTGCACCCTATTGGGGGCGCTGGTCATTCTTGTTCTCACAATAGTCAAAAATGTAGGTCTTCGGGGGCCAAATAACCAGGCCAGGGGAAATCATTCATAAATAATGTTCATCGCTACAAGATGAGATAAATGGGAACAAGAGATTTGATTTCGGGGAAGTCATTTATTAAAGGTGTCGATAGACTTTATGAAAAAAATATTGGCCTAGTGACATCCATAAACGCACTCAGAGAGCTCATAGAACAACAGGCATAAGTTAGGTGGCACCACTGGCCAATTATGAAAGCATGCAAACATATTGGTCCAAGGGCACAATAAACTAAAGCCAAAGTATCTCAATACCTTATATCCGATAAACCAATCCGATATGGTTGAAGAAGCTGGTCTTAAGAACTGCCTCTGACCCAGCCGCCGGCAAGCCCAAAGCTAAGAGGAGTGGTGTAACAGTGTTCCCTATAGCGCTTGATTTAGACTAGATCACCTTTCTCAAAAGTTGAGACACTTACCATCGAGTCTTTTAGCATCTGCAAGAGTTCTCGGAGAGCCATGGACAAATAGTCCATTGACACCAAGGAATGGTACAAAGCGCATGCTATCGTGATTGGCGCGCCGGTTTGTGCGCAGAGCAAGCCTGTTCTTCTCCCTGGGGCCAGTTGCACTGTTTGTTAGTTACTTCCAGTGAACCCAAGAGTACAGTCCGTCCGTCTTTGGCTATGGGCGGGATGCACTACGGACTGGGATGGATGCCCGGGACGGACGGCGGTTGTGGCGTCCGGCCTGATGGTTGCCCTGGACGGACGGTGGGGACGGCAGGTGTCTTAGAAAGCGCAATACAATAACCGAAATGGGTTTCCCTCATATAGATAACAGCCAAGCCCTACAGGGCCCTACAGATGACGACCGGAAGAACCCTTACTAAAGACTGCAGGGCCCGGCCGTCCACCCCTAAGATGGCCGTCTTATCTAGATTCGGACGCTTTGCCCTGCCGTCCTTACTCACCCTATCCAGGACGCCCGGGACTACAGTTGTGGCGGGCCCTATAGGGCCCCCAGGACGTTTGGGAACACTGGTTACTTCAAACAGAAACAAAGTATGAGGCCTGCTTACTTGAGGGGAATAGTATCTCCAAGCAAATACATCACCTGGAGCTGAGGATCTATTTCTTGCCTGAGGCATTCTATTCTTCGTTCGAGGTGAGCCCTCGCATGCATTTAAGACACAGGGAAACATAATTAAAAGTGTTGATAGGTTTTAGGAAAACAATACAGCCTAGCAACATCACTAAATTGTTTCGGAGAGCCTGTAGAACAGGCAGAAATGGCGCCGCCGGTCAATTCAGGAAGCATGCAAAAATATTGATGCGAGGTTATAACAAATTAAAATAAAGGTGACCCAATACCTCATCCCCATTAAACTAGTCTGATATAAGGGAAGAAGCGGGCTTTGTAAACTGCTGCTGACCCAGACACCGGCAAGCCCAAAGACAAGAGGAGCTGCTTCACAGTGTTGCCTATATGACTGGAGTTAGATCAGATCTTCCTTCCATAAAGCTTAGATTCTTACCATTAGGTTTCTTGGCGTCTCCAAGAGTTCTTGGAAAGCCAGAGACCAATCGTCCATTCACACCAAAGAATCATACTAGGGTTGTGCTATTACGATTGACGCACTTGTTTATCCGTTGGGCAAGGCTGTTTCTTTTCCTGGGACCATTGTACGTTAGTTACTTCAAATACAAACAAAAATATTTGAGGTTCTTGCCTATTCCTAACGGTATATTTGGGCCCTTGGTACACCTCGCATGGAGCATCCATTGCGTATTCGAGGCGATCTACTCTTTTAAAGGCGGACTGTTGTTGTCGGAGGATGGGTAGTTTGAGAGAGACCTTGGGCTCTAGCAGAAGAACAGGCCGTTGTTGTCAAGGCGGGTTGACCTGTGGCATGACGTCCACTTCCTGCTGAAGGGTGGTTTGCTCCACGTTGACTGGACGCAAAACGAGTACAGATTGAGCTTCTGGGTTCAAGGTTGGAACATTTCCGATAGAGGTGGCTTGAGTTGCACTGTTACAAGATCCTTGCGCTGTGATTTTCATATCGCGCTCTGGAGAACTCTGGACCCTGGGTTGTCCCTGGATGTATGCCATTGAAGAGGGTTAAACAAAGAGTGTTGAATGTGGTTGGATTTAGAGAGTTAGGAGATGAGAGTTGGATGATAGCAGTTGGGTGAAGCGGTTGAGTCGAGGGAGTTAAATTTCAGGCTCTGAGTTTCTTAAATAGTTTCCTGCACCTGTGTGAATTTGGTTGTGTGCTGGGCGTGAATCAAGGATACCACTGCCACACAGTTCCAAGGTGGGTATAAATTCTCGCGAGACTCGATAAGACCTTTGTTGTGGGGCTACCGGTCCCTGCATTTAGGCAAATGCAGGTCACAAAATAAAGCTAATCGATGGTTAAATTAGGTTAATTAACAAATGAATTACCAAAGGGCTTCCAGCAGGAATTTGGGCAAGATTTAGAAGTGATCGTCGGATGCATATTTTCCCACTGAAAATTCGTGAAAGGTTGTCACAAATCGTGACTAAGCAAGGCAGATTTCACATGACTAGTAGTTACTAGTCATAAGGTATGTTTATGTTTCACACTATGCAGTCAGTTGACTCATAGTTCTCACATGACGCGCACTTGCGTGTCATCGTTATGTTATGATTGGTTGATGTT
>Ga0307509_10006396_pt1 | contig 15867 bp, 15 predicted proteins | sample 10_EM_MG_FD_202245 | JGI IMG/M metagenome (GOLD analysis project Ga0307509, IMG submission 202245) | Populus trichocarpa ectomycorrhiza microbial communities from riparian zone in the Pacific Northwest, United States - 10_EM | ecosystem: Host-associated > Plants > Roots > Unclassified | place...
CGAGCACGGCGCGGACGGCGTGTTCGCCTCGGTCAAGCACGGCGAGGCGGATTTCGGGATCAACTACATCGGCATGCAGGAATCCGATGTCGCGTTCACGCCGCTGCTGAAGGAGCCCTTTGTGCTGGCCTGCCGCGCCGACCATGCCCTCGGCGCGCGCCGAACGGTGCGGTGGGAAGAACTCGCCGCATGGGACCAGGTCCGCGTGTCCCACGCGAGCCGCAACCGCGTCTTCATCGACCATGCGCTGGCCGACCTGCCTGCGCTGCCCAGGCCGGTGTGCGAGGTCCAGCACGTCTCGACCCTGATCGGCCTGGTGGAAGCGGGGCTGGGCGTGGCCATCGTGCCGCAACTGGCCGTGCCGCGACGGCCCGCCTCGGTGGTCGGCATCCCGCTGCATCCACCAGTCACCCGGACCATCGGCCTGATCCAGCGCGCTGGCAGAACCCTGTCACCCGCCGCGGAGGCGTTCGCGAAGCTGCTTGTCGAAGCGAGCCGCGCGCGCCAGCGCGGTCGCGGTCGTTGATCGGGGTCAGTCGTCGCCGAGCTTGGGCCAACTGGGCTGGCGCTTCTCGATCGCCGACTTCAGCAGCGCCGCGCTGCGGAAGACACGTGCGCGAACTTGCCGTACGGCAGCGTCACGAACAGCGCCATCACGACGCCCAGGTGCACAGCGAGCAGCCACTTAGACATGGTCGACTACGGCTACATCGTCGACACGTGCCACCGTCGGCTCGCTGCATGGGAGCAGTCGTCCGAGCCGCATTTCGGCGGAGGAGAGGCAGACGGACGTAGGCGCGATCGCCCCTGCTGTACGCTCTTGCCTCAAGTGATGACCAGCTCCGAAGATCGGCTCACTATTAACGCGAAGCTCTCAAGCGAGGCATCAGACCGCCGCAAGCTCCTTCAGCGCGGCAATGACCAGACGCACAGCGAGCGACGACTGTCTTCTTGTCGCGTAGAAGGCGTGGTGGCCCGTAAATGTCGGGAACCAGTCCTGAAGCACCCACTTGAGCCGGCCTGACTCGACGAGCGGCTCCGCGAGCGCTTTCGGAACGTATGCCATGCCGAACCCCATCAACGCCGCATCGAGCATCTGATACGCGTTGTTGAAGACGAGCTGTCCGCTGACCTTCACTTCGAGACGCTTCCGGCCCTTGCGCAGTTCCCACGGCATGAGTGCGTCCTTGGTTGGAAGCCTCAGGTTGATGCAGCTGTGCCCGGTGAGGTCGTGCGGCGTCGCGGGTGCGGAGCGACCCTGAAGGTATTTGGGAGCCACCACGATTGCCAAGGTCTCATCCGGCGCAATGCGAACGGCAACCATGTCTTTCTCAACCTGATCGCCAAGTCGTATGCCGATGTCGAATCGCTGTTCGACGATGTTCGAGAAGCCGTAGTCGTTGATGAGTTCGACACGCAGCTCGGAGTGCTGGCGTAGCAAGGGCTGCAGCTTGGGCCACACATACTGGTTCGCAGCGTAATCCGTAGCCGTGATCCGTACCGTTCCGACAGGCCGCTCGCGCAGTTCGACGACAGCGTCGAGCTCTGCGGCGATCTCCTCAAGCTTGGGTGTGACCGAATCGAGAAGTCGCTGACCCGCCTCCGTGGGAGCGACGCTGCGTGTCGTTCGCGTGAGCAACAGCGTGCCAAGCCTGTCTTCGAGTGCACTGACAGTTCGACTGAGCGATGACTGCGATACGTCCAGCTGCATGGCTGCGCGAGTGAAACTTCTCTCGCGAGCGACGGTCAACAGCGCAACCAAGTCGTTCAGATCCTGAGCGGCCATTCATGCTCCTGTGCATAAGTGTTTGCCGATTTTGCCATCTAGTCATCGCTGGCACATCGGACTAGATTTGCCATCTGTCGCGAACGCCCTGCGTTTGGGTGGATTCCACCTTCGGGCGAGATGCCCTCGAGCCGGTTGCGAAAGACGACCAGTCCGCACTATCACCGTACAAGGAACAGAACATGAAAGTCACTCGTAACGGCTCCAAGCCCTCCATCAAGGGTCCCGCTTCCTGGTTCACCGGTTCCGTCCGGATCGACAGCGGCTTCCAGGCCGAAGAGGAAGGCCGTTCCGGCGGCGCCATCGTGACCTTCGAGCCTGGTGCGCGCACCAACTGGCATACCCACCCCGCCGGTCAGACGCTGGTCGTTCTCTCCGGCCTCGGCTGGACCCAGTGCGAAGGTGGCCCGCGCACGGAGATTCGCGCTGGCGATGTGGTCTGGTGCCCGTGTCGAAAGCGCCACTGGCATGGTGCTTCGATCACGACGGCGATGTCGCATCTGGCAGTCACCGAGATGATCGATGGAAAAAACGTCGAGTGGATGGAGCCGGTGACCGACGAGCAATACCAGGATGGCGCGCTCGTCACCGAGTAATTCGCCAGTCGACCTCGCGGCAGCGCGAGAGGCGGCGCGCGTACGGCCGAACTTGAAGAGTTCGTTAGTGCAGCTCCCGTCTCCGCAGGGCGTCACAGGTCCTTCACCGATGAAAGTCAACTCATGTCTCAACAAGATGTCTCAGTAGTTTCTCCGGCGCTCGCGCGCTACGAGAGTGAAGTGCTGTTCAAAGGGGTCTGGGTTCGTCCCGGCTTGTCGCAACGCGACCGAAGCATCATTACGCTCGCAGCCCTCATCACTCGCGGCCAAATCAGCCAGCTCGCGTCCTATGCCGGTTATGCGTTGGACCACGGCGTGACGCCGAAGGAAGTGTCCGAAGTCGTCGCCCATCTGGCTTTCTATGCAGGCTGGGGAAATGCCGCGTCCGCTGCGGCACCCATCGCAGGCGTCTTTGCCGAGCGTGGGATCGGAGTCGATCAGCTTCCTCATGCGTCACCCGACCTATTGCCGCTCGACCAGGCTTCGGAGGAGCGTCGCTCACGCACGGTCAGCGAGACCGTGGGGCCCGTTTCACCAGGCTTGGTCGAGGACACCGGTGCCGTCCTGTTCCACGACCTCTGGCTGCGCCCCGATCTCGCGCCGCGCGATCGAAGCATGGTGACGGTCGCAGCCCTGATAGCCAGCGGCCAGTTTGCCCAGGTCGCCTACCATCTCGGAAAAGCTATGGACAACGGCCTCACCTCACCCGAAACCTCGGAACTGATCTCGCACCTCGCCTACTACGCTGGATGGCCGAGCGCGTTCTCGGCCGTGCCGGTCGTCAAGGGTGTGTTCGACAGCAGGACGAAGTAGCAACCAACCCAACCGCCATCGCAATCGATGTGCCCAGGTCGGGAAGCGCGCCATCGGTCGGTTGCGGTTCCCCAGCATCGGTGCTGAGCGGCACGCGCTGCTCGGTCAGCGTACGGGCCGGCGCAGGCGGGCTGTTCGGCATGTCAATGCGGACCGTTCCGGCGTGCCGATCGTCGAAATCCGAGCCGGCGATGTCATCCGGTGCCCAACTGGTCACAAGCACCGGCATGGCGCTTGTGCCAGCACTGCCAGGATGTACATCGCAATTCAGGAAGCACTTGACGGAATGAACGCTGAGTGGATGGAGCACGCCGCCGATGAACAGTACTTCGCAGGACCTCCAGCGGTACGTCAGAGTGACCGCAACAGAGGCCGGTAACGGTGGGTGTCAAGCACGACGCCGCTACGGATTGAAGCCCGACTCCGGGACCGCCGCCGATTCCGCCAGGGCATCGATGATCACGCGCAACTTCGGCTGGATATAACTGGACCGTGGCCAGATTGCGTGGATGGGCATCTCGCTCCCGGCGAATTGCTCGAGAACGGGAACGAGCGTCCCGCTGCGCAGGTGCCCGGCCACAAGCCAGGTCGGCAGCTGACAGAGCCCACACCCTGCGAGCGTGGCGTCGACCATTGCGTCGCCGTCACTGAATTCGTGCCGTGCATGGACCTCTTGCAGCCGGTCCTGTCCTTCGTCGCTCTGGAGCAGCCACGTGGCCCGTGGCTTGCGGCGCCAGCCGATGATGCAGTCACGTTGCATCAACTCAACGGCTGTTTGCGGCATCCCATATTGCTCGATGTATTTGGGAGCGGCGCAGATGAGCAGCTTCTGCGTACCAAGTCGTCGGGCAACCAGATCGCTGTCGTCGTCCAAGGCACCGATCCGCACAGCCAGATCCACGCCTTCGTCGACTATCGCCGACGTTCTCTCGGTGAACATCACCGTGAGATCAAGGCCGCCATGCAACACCGGCAAGCCGGTCAGCACCGGCATGACGTGACGCCGGCCAAATGCAGCCGGAAGGTCGATCCGCACCCTCCCGACAGGGGTGGCTCGGCCAGCTGCCAGACCCCTCTCCGCGCCGTCCAGTTCGCCCAGGATCGTCAAGCAGCTTTGAAGATAGGCCTCGCCCTCGGCGGTCAAGGTCAGGCGCCTGGTCGTGCGGTGAAGCAGCTTCGTTCCGATTCTTGCCTCGAGACGGGACACGCTCTTCCCAATCGCCGACGCGGTGACATCCAATAGCGCCGCAGCGGATGTGAAGCTTCCGGTGCGTGCTGTCTCGACAAACTCCGGAATGCCGTCAAACCGGCGCGTGGGATCTTTCATTCAGGAACCAGGGGACGAGATGAATGGAATATTTCATGGATTATCACTCCGTGCGGTTGTAATTACGATGGCGCTATTGGAAGGAGTCATCCATGTCTGCCATCGCAACCCCACCATTGAGCCAGCCGACAGCACGCGCATCGGTCCTTGACCACCCCGGCCACCGAAGCCTCTTTGCGCCAGATCAGCTCACCTTCGGGCTGATCATGCCGCTGGAAACCTACCCGAACACCCCGGCGCCAACCATGAAGGACCACCTTCGGATGGCGCGCCTTGCCGACGAGAGCGGATTCAGCGCGCTGTGGATGCGCGACGTACCGTTCTACGACCCAGGCTACGGGGACGTCGGCCAAGTGTTCGAATCACTTGTGTACATCGCCGCGCTCGCGACCGTCACCCGGCACATCGCGCTGGGAACCGCGGGCATCGTCCTGCCGATCCGTGAGCCCAAGATTCTCGCAAAGCAGGTCACATCCATCGACCAGATCTCTGCCGGCCGAATGTTGCTTGGCCTCTCCAGCGGGGACCGACCAGCGGACTATCCCTTGTTCGGCATTGATTTCGAGACGCGCGGTGAGCGCTTTCGGGAAGCATTCGATGTCTACAGGGCAGTGACCGAGCAGAAGTTCTCGCGATTCACATCCGTCCACTTCGGGCAATCGAAGGGTCACCAGGAGCTCGTGCCCAAGGCCCCGTTCGGGCGGACACCGACCATTGCGATCGGCCGGGCGCAGCAGAGCTTGCAATGGATCGCCCGACACATGGATGGCCTCATCGCCCCTTCGCCCCATCCTGACGGTCTGCCGGAATTCGTCGAGGAGTGGCGAAGCCTGGTTCGCGCCGCCCACGGCCCGGAGGCCTTCAAGCCCCTCGGTATCGCGGGCTACCTCGATCTGGCCGAAGAGCGAGACCTGCCATTTCAGCGCTTGAGAGCCGGGTTTCGCACCGGCACCAAGGGATTGGTCGACTTTCTGGAGTTGGCGAAGAGTGCGGGGGTCAATCACGTGGCATTGAATCCAAAGGTGAGCCGACGCCCCTATCTGGACTTGATGTCCGAGCTCGCCGAAGAAGTATTGCCGCACTTCCCTTCCCTGCAACTGGGGCGGTAGACAGAGCCGCGCATAGTCACTGCTCTCCTCCCGAATCAAATTTGCGAGCGGACCACATGCTCGGAGGAACACGGCGCGGAGGGCTGCACGGTCTATCCGCTGCATTCGCCGGCAGCGATCAGCGCCTGAACTCCGGCAACAGGTCCGGGCCGGGCACTGGTCCTTATCTCAACTTCAACCAAACGAAGAAATCATGGACGGAAAAATCAAAGAGCTTATCGACATCGAGGAAATTCGGAACTTGCGTACGTTGTACGGGCATTGCCTGGACGGCAATCGTCCGGACGGCTTCGATGAAGTGTTCGCCGTCGACGCGATCGCAGACGCCGGCCTCGGCGTGTGGAAAGGCCGCGCCGAGATTCACGCTGGCCTCGCGGGCGCCTTTAAGGCGTACGACCGTGACAACCAAGGCATCTACCCATTCATCCACGCGGTGACCAACCACTGGGTCAAGCTGTTGGGCCCGGACCTTGCCGAAGGTCGTTGCTACCTGATCGACTTCGAGACGGCATCCAAGTCCGATCCGAATCCGTTGTTGCTCCTGGGGATCTACGCCGACGAGTACAAGCGAATCGATGGCAAGTGGCGAATCAGCCGGACCCGGCTTGAGACGGTCTGGCCGCAACGCAACGGCGGCGGAGGCACGCCCGGCAACGACATGCCCCTGCCGGAGCGCGCCGCCATTTAGGAAACGGGAGACACCAACTAGAGGAGAGCGACTATCTGCGCAGCTCGGGCGCCGCCGGCGTCATCGACCGCGCGCTGGTGGACAGCACAGGCAGGCGGGCGAGGTCCTCGATGATCATCTTCTGGACCACTTTCGGCGCCATGTAGGCGGCGAACAGCTGCGATATTGCCGCGTTCGAAGGTGGCGGCGAACCGGGCAGGCGTCGTTCCCGATCACTGTCAAGTCTGGTCATCGAGCCTCGCTTGCCCTTGGGGCAACTCGGTCGAGCGCTGCAACGCATTCGGGGCACTTGCAGGAGTTCACCACCCATCTTCAAAAGGTCGTGCCAGGGATCGTCAGTGGATCGGCGCCTGCGAGTCGCGACGGGCTTTGAATCCCGCTGACCTGAGGTTGGCCCGGTGGCGATCCCCTTGCACGCGATGTCGGGCGCGGAACCGTGTGTGGCCTGAGCCTGCCGTCTCCACGATCTTCTGTGCCGGCGTACCGGCTCCGCCGAAGCGCTTGGCAATGACGGTCGCGAGCCAGGGTTTGACATCCTCACCAGCCGGTGTAGACCTTGTACATGTGCCCTACAAGGGAAATGCTGGTGCCACGCCGGACGCCATTGGCGGTCGGGTAAACATGATCTTTGACGGAGCCAACAGGTCCGGTCCGTTTGTGCGTTCAGGCAACCTGTCGACGACAGGTGGCGCGCTCGCAGTACGACGAACAAGGCGAGTGCAGAGAGCCTTGAGATCGGCCGCTTCGTGGCCCAGATGCCAGGCTTTCGAATGAATGCTCGCACCTACTTCATCCGTTCGACCCAGGCCAACGCGTCCTTGTACGGCGCCAAATCGACGCCCCTTCGCCAGCCAATGCCGTGTAGCGGAAACATGCGAAACCACCAATCGTCGGTCGTGCAAGTTCCAGGAACCCGCGATTGGCCAAGTGATCGTCCGACCCCGATTCAACGATCTCAAATCCCGGCCCTCTATCACCCTCGTGCAATATCAACCTTCCAGCGCAGCGGCCCGTATCCATTCCCGAAAAGCCTGCAACGGCGGGTAGCCAGCGCGGCCTGCCGGCCAGGCCAGGTAGTAGCGTTCCGAGCTTTCCATCGGCGCCTTCACGGCCTCGACGAGGTCGCCGCGCGCAAGTTCTGGCTCGATCAGGAAACGCGGCAACAACGCCACGCCGAGGCCTGAGATGGCGGCCTGGGCGGCCATCGCGAACTGGTCAACCAGCATCCCGTGCACGTCGTCGATCTGCACGCCCTTCGCCCGGAACCAGCGTTCCCAGGCATCGGGCCGGCTCACCAGATGGAGCAACGGTGCCTTCGAAAGATCGGCAGCCTTGGAAAACTTGTGGGCCCGTTTCAATTCGCGACTGCAGGCCGGAACGACAGTCTCGTTCATCAGCAAATCGAGTTCCGCGCCCGGCCAGTCGGGCAGACCGAAATGGATCGCCGCGTCCACAGTCTCCACCTGGAAATCGAATGGTGCCAGTCGCGTCGTCAAGTTGATCGTGACGCCGGGGTTGTCGGCAATGAAGCGTGGCAGCCTCGGGGCGAGCCAGCGGGTTCCGAAAGTCGGCAGGATCGCCAGGTTGAGCGTGCCACCCCGAGGGTTCGCGCGGAATCCGAGCGTCGCCGATGCGATGCGCTTCAACGCGCCGCGGACTTCCTGCGCATAGGCCTCGCCGGCACGTGTCAGCCGAACCGTCTGGCGCTCGCGCACGAAGAGCTCTGAGCCCAACTGTTCCTCGAGCGCCCGGATCTGCCGGCTGACCGCGCTTTGCGTCAGGCTCAGCTCTGCCGACGCCGCCGTGAAACTCTGGTGACGAGCCGCCGCCTCGAAGGCGCACAGCACCGTCATCGGGGGAAGAAATCGACGCGGAAGGTCCATGGGAGATCATTCTAATTTGGCATGACATGAGACCAGATCGTCGTTTGACCCCTGCGGTTTCTCCGAAGGAGAATCTGACATCCACAGGAACCCAAGTGATGCTTGAGCAGAATGACCGCAATGCAGTTCAGCGCGATCTGTCTGCGCACAGGTACCTCCTGCACGCCACCCCCATGAGCGCTCCGAACGCCATCGCTCCCGATGACATCCGTGCGCGATTCTCACGTGCCATGTCCGAGATGTACCGCCAGGAGGTACCGCAGTACGGGGTGCTGCTCGACCTCGTCGCTGACGTGAACGCGTTGGCGCTGGAAGATTCCCCGGCGCTGAAGTCGAAGCTGGCGCGTTCCGGTGAACTCGACCGCCTCGAGGTCGAGCGCCATGGGGCGATCCGGCTCGGCACCGCGACCGAGCTGGCCACGATGCGGCGAATCTTCGCGGTGATGGGCATGTCGCCGGTGGGCTACTACGACCTTTCCGTTGCCGGTGTGCCGGTTCATTCCACGGCCTTCCGGCCGATCAGCGACGAGGCGCTGCTCCACAATCCGTTCCGCGCCTTCACCTCGCTGTTGCGCCTGGAATTGGTCGACGATCCCGAGTTGCGTGCAGAGGCCGCACGCATCCTGTCGCAGCGCAACATCTTCATCGACCGGGTGCTCGAGCTGGTCGACCAGTTCGAGCGCGGGGACGGGTTCACATCTCGGGAGGCCGACGAGTTCGTGGCCGAAGTGCGAGAGATCTTCCGGTGGAAGACCGAGGCCGCCGTCAGCGAGGATGTCTATCACCGGCTGCACGAGGCGCACCGGCTGATCGCCGACGTGGTGTCCTTCAAGGGGCCCCACATCAATCACCTGACGCCGAGGACGCTCGACATCGATGCCGCGCAACGCGAGATGACGAAGCGCGGGATCGTCGCCAAAGATGTGATCGAAGGACCACCACCGCGCCGCCATCCGATTCTGCTGCGGCAGACCAGCTTCAAGGCCTTGAAGGAGGAAGTCGCCTTTGCTGACGATCGGGGCCAGGTGTCAGGCACCCACACCGCCCGCTTCGGCGAGATCGAGCAGCGCGGCATGGCCCTCACCCGCAAGGGGCGCGCACTCTACGACGAATTGCTCGCGACGGTCCGCGAACCGGATGGCGCCGGCGGTTCGGGCCAGGACTACGCCGCACGCCTGCAGCGTGTCTTCGAAGCGTTTCCGGACGACCTGACCGTGATCCGCGAGAGAGGCTTGGCGTTCTTTCGCTACACGCTCACCGAGGCCGGCCGCGCCGCAGCGAACGCGCTGACCGATCCGTTCGAGTTGGACCAGTGCATTGCCGATGGCCATGTCGCCGCCGATCCGTTGGTCTACGAAGATTTCCTGCCGGTCAGCGCGGCCGGCATCTTCCAATCCAATCTGGGTGGCGCCGAGCAGAAGAGCTATCACGCAAACTCGGCGCGACGGGTCTTCGAGACCGCGCTCGGCGCCGAGGTGATCGACGAGTTCGATCTCTACGAGGCGACCGAGCGCCGATCGATCGATGCGCTGCGCGCGCAGCTCCAAGTCGCAGCTGCGCGATGAACGGCGATCCGCGTTCGCATGGCCTGTGGGAGGCTTCGGCGCCGCCGGCACCGGCCACGCGCGCGTTGCGCGACGCAATGACCGTCGATGCGGTCGTGGTGGGCGGCGGCTACACGGGCCTGTCGGCGGCGCTGCACCTGGCGCGGGGCGGCGCCTCGGTGGCGTTGCTGGAGTCGGTGGACATCGGGTTCGGCGGGTCCGGGCGAAACGTCGGGCTGGTGAATGCGGGGATGTGGGTGATGCCCTCGGCACTGCCAGGCGCGCTGGGCGCGGAGCATGGCACGCGGCTGCTGACCCTGCTGGGCGACGGCCCGTCGCTGGTCTTCGAGCTGGTGGAACGTTTCAGCATCGACTGCGAACCGGTGCGCAACGGCACGCTGCATTGCGCGGTGGGCGCTGCCGGGCTGCGCAACGTCACCGAACGCGCCGCGCAGTGGAAGGCGCTGGGCGCTCCGGTGCAGTTGCTGGATGCGAACGACACCGCGAACAAGACGGGCACGCGGGCCTATCGCGGCGCCTTGCTGGACCTGCGCGCGGGGACGATCCAGCCGCTGGCCTATGCCCGCGGCCTGGCCGCAGCGGCCATCGACGCAGGCGCGCGGCTTTTCTCCGGGAGCCCGGTCGCGTCGGTCGAGGACCTGACCAGTGCATGGCGGGTGCGCACCGGCAGCGGCGGCACGGTCGACGCGAAATGGATCGTCGTCGCGACGAACACCTACACCGGCGCCGACGGCCTGTGGCGCCAGCTCGATAGCGAACTGGTTCGGCTGCCTTACTTCAACATGGCAACTGCGCCGCTCGACGAGCGCTTGCGCCAATCGATCCTGCCGGAACGGCAGGGCGCCTGGGACACGCGCGACGTGCTGTCGTCGCTGCGCTTCGACCGCGCCGGCCGGCTGGTCTTCGGCAGCGTCGGCGCCTTGCGCGGAACCGGCCGCGGCATTCATCACCGCTGGGGCCGGCGCGCCCTGGCAAAGCTGTTCCCGCAGCTGGAGGGCGTGGACTTCGAGCACGAGTGGTACGGCTGGATCGGGATGACGCCCAATGCATTGCCGCGCTTTCATCGCCTGGCCCGCAACACCGTTTCGTTCAGCGGCTACAACGGCCGCGGCATCGCGACCGGCACCACCTTCGGGCGCGAGCTCGCCAGGCTGGTGCTGGGCCAAATCACGGAGGACGAGCTGCCGCTCCCGGTGACCGACATCGCGCCGACGAGCTTCCGGCGCACCCGCGAGGCCTTCTACGAGGGCGGTGCCCAGATCGTGCACGCCACTGAAGCGCGATGGTGAGCCAGTGCATGCAGAAACACCTGACCGAGCGCAAGAACGCTTCGGACATCATCGTGGCGCCGACGGTCGGCGAGCTCTCAACATTCACTCCACCCGACGCAACATCATGAGCACGCCTGCAACCCTCACCCAATCGCTGTTCGATCACCTGGGCATCTCCGGCAAGCTGGCCGCCGCCGGTTCCCTCGTCGTCCGCTCACCCATCGACGGCAACCCCATCGGCCATCTCCAGCCCACCACGCCGGCCGGCGTCGAGAGCGCCATCACGGCGGCGCAGCAGGCCTTCGCGGCGTGGCGAAGCGTGCCGGCGCCGCGGCGCGGCGAATTGATCCGGCTGCTGGCGGAAGAGCTGCGCGCCGAGAAGGAGGCCTTGGGCACGTTGATCTCCATCGAGGCCGGGAAGATCAAGACCGAGGGGCTCGGCGAAGTCCAGGAAATGATCGACATCTGCGACTTCGCCGTTGGCCTCTCACGCCAGCTGTACGGTCTGACGATCGCGTCCGAGCGGCCCGGTCATCGGATGATGGAAACCTGGCACCCGCTCGGCGTGGTCGGCGTCATCAGCGCGTTCAACTTCCCGGCGGCAGTCTGGTCGTGGAACTTCGCGCTCGCGATCGTCTGCGGCGATTCGGTGGTCTGGAAACCTTCGGAGAAGACGCCGCTGACGGCCATCGCGTGCCAGGCCTTGTTCGAGCGCGCGGCCCGGCGTTTCGGCGATGCGCCGGCCTCGCTCTCTCAGGTGATCCAGGGTCGGCGCGAGGTCGGCGAGGCGCTCGTCGATGATCCGCGCGTCGCGCTGCTGTCGGCCACCGGCAGCACGCGGATGGGCCGCGAGGTGGCGCCCCGCGTCGCCCGGCGCTTCGGCCGCTCGCTGCTCGAACTGGGCGGCAACAACGCGGTGATCGTCACACCGTCGGCCGACCTCGACCTCGCGGTGCGCGGGATCCTCTTTGCGGCGGCCGGCACCGCCGGCCAGCGCTGCACCACGACGCGGCGCCTGATCGTGCACTCGAGCGTGCGCGCCGCGCTGGTCGCGCGCCTGAAGAAAGCCTACGCGGGCCTGCCGATCGGCAACCCGCTGCACGAGGGCACGCTGGTCGGGCCGCTGGTCGACGCGGCGGCGTTCGACGCGATGCAGTCGGCGCTGCGATCGGCCGCGCAAGAGGGCGGTGTGGTGTTCGGCGGCGATCGGGTGCTCGCCGACACGCTGCCAGGTGCCTACTACGTCAAACCGGCGATCGTGGAGATGAACGCGCAGACCGAGACGGTGCGCCATGAAACCTTCGCGCCGATCTTGTACGTGCTCGGCTACGACTCGTTCGACGAAGCGCTCGCGCTGCAGAACGGTGTGCCGCAGGGGCTCTCGTCGGCGATCTTCGGCAACGACCTGCGCGAGACCGAGACCTTTCTCTCGGCGGCGGGCTCGGACTGCGGCATCGCCAACGTCAACATCGGGACCTCGGGTGCCGAGATCGGCGGCGCGTTCGGCGGCGACAAGGAGACCGGTGGCGGCCGCGAGTCGGGCTCGGACGCGTGGCGCGCGTACATGCGGCGCGCGACCAACACCGTCAACTACTCGCGCGAGTTGCCGCTGGCACAGGGCGTTCGATTCGACGTCGCGTCCGATTGATCTTCCGCGCCGCCGCCCGAGCCGGCGGCCTGGTCACGTCGACGGCGCGGCGTCCATTCGTGCCATGTCGTCGACGTTGCGGTTGAGCCGCTCCGACAACGACCGCAACACCGTCACGACCGCCTGCGTGGCCTTCGACAAGGTCGCGTCCTTGCGGATCGCCAGCCCCAGGTCCATCGATGGCGCGCCCTGCGAGATCTTGGTGCGGTAGATGCGCCCGCCGTCGTGCGACCAGGACCGGTACACGAGGTCCGACAGGATCGTCACGCCGACGTTTTGCGCGACCAGGCTGCGCACCGCCTCGATCGACTTGCTCTTGAACACCACGTTCGGCTTGAGGCCCAGGGCACCCCAGTAGCGTTCGACGGTTCGGACATGGTCGTCCATGTCGAGCAGGATGAACGGCAGCGGCTCGATCTCCTTCAGCGAGACCCTGTCGCGTGCTGACAGCGGATGGCCCATTGCGGTCCACAGCCTGCGCGGCGAGCGGTGCAGTGTTTCGCAGCGGATGCCCGGCACCAAGGCCAGGTTGGAGACCAGCAGCAACGCGAGTTCGTAGCGCCCTTCGTGCAGCTTCGACTCGATCTGCTCGCGCGGCTCCTCGATGAACTCGAGTTCGATGCCTGGCAGTTGGCGCTGGATCGGCAGCAGGATGCGCGGCAGCAGGTACTGCGAGATCGTGTCGGTCAGCGGAATTCGGACCCGGCCGGTCACCGCAGACGTCGCGGCGCGCGACTCCTGCACCGCGGCATCCAAGGTCGCGAGCACGTGTTCGGCGTGGCGCAGAAAGGTTTCGCCCGGCACCGTCAGCCGCAGCCCGTCGGCATGGCGCGTGAACAGGCGGACTTCCAGGAGCGCTTCGAGGTTCTTCAGCGAGGTCGTCAGCGAGGGCTGGCTGACGAAACATCGCGTCGCTGCGCGTGAGACCTGACCGGTGTGCGCTGCGGCCACGAAGTGCTCAAGTTGGCGCAAGGTCACTCGCATTGAGCGCATCTATATTGCTCTATCGAAAACTGAGATTGTACGGAGTCGGGTCGGATTCATATCATTCGCGGGCACGAGCAAAGGCCTCGTCCAATCCACTGTCAACAAAGGAACGTCCCATGCCGCCCGTTGCCCAACGCGTGACGTCCGCCCCGCCCGAAATGGCTCTGGGTGATCAGCAGTTTCCGGGCCCACGAGGACGCGAATCGCTACTCGCCGGTTTAGGGTTGAAGTTCACCGCGTGGGCCGAGAAGTGGTTCCCGGATGCCTACATCTTCGCCGCGCTCGCGCTGGCGGTCGTCGCGATCGGCGCGATGGCCAATGGCGCTGCGCCGCTGGTTGTCGCGAAGGCCTTCGGCGACGGGTTCTGGAGCCTGATCGTGTTCTCGCTGCAGATGGTGCTGGTCGCGGTCGGCGGCTACGTGGTCGCGACTTCGCCGCTGGCGGCGCGGGCAATTGCGTGGGTGGCGCAGATTCCGTCGACGGGCCGCGGGGCGATTGCCACCGTCGCGACGATCAGCACGGTGCTGTCGCTGTTCAATTGGGGCATCAGCATGATCGGCAGCGCGCTGATCGTGCGCGCAATGGCGCGCCGCTCCGACCTGCGCATGGACTACCGGGCCGCCGGCGCGGCCGCCTACCTCGGCATCGGCTCGGTCTGGGCGCTCGGGCTGAGCTCGGCCGCGGCGCAACTGCAGGCGAACCCGGCGTCGTTGCCCAAGGGCGTGTACGCCATCACCGGCAGCATCCCGTTCAGCGAGACGATCTTCCTGTGGCAGTCGGGCACGATGGCCATCGTGCTGATCGTGGTCTCGACCGTGATCGCGCTGTGGTCGGCGCCCGGCACGGCCTACGCGGTGACCGCGAAGGACCTGAACATCGACCTGTCGGAAGGGCAGGCGGCGCCGGTCAGCACCGAAAAGCGCCGCCCCGGCGAATGGCTCGAACAAAGCCCGCTGGTCACGCTGGTGATCTGCGCGCTCGGTTTCGCATGGCTGTTCCAGGAGTTCAAGAGCAAGGACGCGATCGTCGCGATCTCGAGCCTGAACACCTACAACCTGCTGTTCCTGATGATCGGCATGCTGTTGCACTGGCGCCCGCGCAGCTTCCTCGACGCCGCCTACAAGGCGGTGCCGGCAACGGCCTCGGTGATCATCCAGTTCCCGCTCTACGGCGCGGTCGCCGCGATCATGACGCTGGCCAAGGGCACCGACGGCATCAGCCTGTCGGACCGCGTCGCCCACGCGTTCGTCAGCGTTTCCAACGCCGACACCTTCACCGTCGTGATGGGCGTGTATTCGGCGGTGCTCGGGTTCTTCATTCCGTCGGGTGGCGGGAAGTGGATCATCGAAGCGCCTTACGTGATGCAGGCGGCCAACGAGCTGAAGATTCACCTGGGCTGGGCAGTGCAGGTCTACAACGCCGCGGAAGCCCTGCCGAACCTGATCAACCCGTTCTGGATGCTGCCGATCCTCGGCGTGCTCGGCCTGAAGGGGCGCGACATCATCGGCTTCACCTTCCTGCAGCTGCTGTTTCATCTCCCGCTGGTGCTGCTGATGCTGTGGTTCCTCGGTCAGACACTGACTTACGTGGCTCCCGTGTTCCACTGAGCCGATGAAGATCTGGACCCGCGACGAGACGCGTTCGGCCTTGCCATTCGATCGCCTGATCCCGGCGCTGAAGGACATGTTCAGACACGGCTGCGAGGTGCCGCCCCGGCACGTGCACGCGCTGCCCGCGGACGGCGGCGAGAACACCGTGCTGATCATGCCGGCCTGGCAACCGGGCGGCCTGCTGGGCATCAAGACCGTCAATGTCTTTCCCGGCAATCAGCGCCGTGGGTTGCCCGGCCTGCATTCCCTCTACGCCCTCTTCGATGCGGAGACGGGCCAGCCACTGGCGATGCTCGACGGCGACGAGATCACGTCGCGCCGCACCGCAGCAGCCTCGGCGTTGGCCGCCTCTTATCTGGCGCCGGCGATGTCGCGAACCTTGCTCGTGGTGGGCAGCGGACGCGTCGGCAGCCTGCTGGCCGAGGCATACCGAACGGTCCTGCCGATCGCGCACGTGATGGTCTGGAGTCGCGATGGTGCCGGTGCGCAGGCGCTGGCCGCACGCCTGCGCGCGCAGGGCATCGAGGCCCGCGCCGAAACCGACCTGGCCAGCGCGGTGGCGCAGGCCGACGTGGTCTCGTGCG
>Ga0307509_10006397_pt1 | contig 15864 bp, 11 predicted proteins | sample 10_EM_MG_FD_202245 | JGI IMG/M metagenome (GOLD analysis project Ga0307509, IMG submission 202245) | Populus trichocarpa ectomycorrhiza microbial communities from riparian zone in the Pacific Northwest, United States - 10_EM | ecosystem: Host-associated > Plants > Roots > Unclassified | place...
TTAACAAATTTTCAATATGGTATCACTACTAGTTGTGTAGATAATAAAATATACATTTGGTGTTCCAGTGGTTGCCATGGTGAGCGGCATCTGGGTACTGAGCGGGAACCCCGTAAATTACGTTATACATGAGCGGAGTGCAGGATTTCCTATGTTTAGTTTGCTTATTTTGTTTACTTTGATTAGTTTGATTGTTTTATTTAGGATCACAAGTGAAAGAATGGTCAGGTAACCTGAGCATAGCATTGCGGCAGTGTTATGACTCTTAGGTTTCATGTGAGATCACAGGACATGCAGGGCAAGGTGCACTGCCCAGTAATGATCGTGGTTGAAGGATATCTGAAAACTATCGCTATAGAGGAACTCTTGTATTTAAACTCATCTCCTGGCTAGCAGGCGAACGGCAGACTTCAGCAGACTCCTGTTTTAAGAATATACTTGATTGAACGGCGATCTCAGAGGTTAACTTACCTTTCAACTATTATCTCTCTTAATCCTCGAGCTCTCTGAAGCCTCCCTGAGACCTAGCGCTTGCCGGTCAACCGCTCGCCCTCTATTGTACCTTTTTATTAGTCTGGAGTCAACCAATTACACATATGCGTAGTAAGCAAGACTCCATATTGATGAAGAGGAATCGTAACGAATGGACTGATATGTGGAAGCACTGTCAGAAATAATCATGGTGTTGCGATTCGGAAGTTAAGTGAGATAACAGAATTGTCAGGGTCAAATGGTGTTTGCACTTTTTGAAAAGACGTGAAAACTATTAGTAGATACTTAGTTAGTATAAAGACTAGGTATAGCCCATGACCACTCAGACGCGGCATATAAATATTGAGGTACCTCCCAAGCTATTTGAACATTATCAAGCAACAGAGAAGAGATCTTATCAATATAAAATGTTTACGCTAGAGATCATTTATTACTCTACCTACTGCAATTTCAAGTTATTGAGCCTTCCTAGACAATCTCTGTCTACCATAAAGATTATTGGCCTGAGTTATCTTGGAAGTCTTAAGATAGGCTTCCGCCTAATACATGCTCTACAATGTAAGGCAAATTGGCATGTGAGAACATGTGGGACTGCAATGGATGGTGGGGGACTGCTGGGAACCACTGGGGGCAGTGGCACATTGTAGGGGATGGTGGTACTAGAGGTGATAGCAGGGACGGCAAGTATGAGATATTCCCCATAGGGGGTGGCAGGTCCCCTAGTACTGGGCAGTGGGTGATAGGGCAAGTTTGGAAAAAGACTGGAATAGATGGCACGATTGTTAGCTCTATTAGCTCTACGATATGTTGAGGTACAGCTACCCACTTAGGTCATGTGTATGGGTTAGGTCTATCATTGGTTGTGCGGGAGTGGGCTTGGCATGGGATTTCCTTTAAGTAGTCTTCTCTCTTGTACGACTACTCATTAACGAACATCTCACCTCACACACATATCACACACACATCCCAACAGGTTATGAGCCTCTGCGTGTCCCACGCTCTACGAAAACAGAAATTGTGAAGTTCGAAGGTCGGTTTGCTACACAACAGTACCTCTCGAATAATTTCTTCCTGTTCGTCTGGATTGATTGATCAATTGGTTGATTTCGTTCATCTATTGCGCTTTAATTTCTATCGATTTTCTATCGGTCTTTTACTCTCTTTCATCTTACGGATTTATCTATTGGTCCATGCATGCATCCATCCATCAAATCGTTTGTCTGTCTGTCTATCTATCTCGACAATGACAGACTCATACGAAATCAATGTCACCTCGCGGATGACGTTTCGTTTTCTCGGTGATAAGAACTTTGGCCAATGGCGGCAGAGAATGGCTAATCAGCTTAGCAAATTGGATATGTGGTAGATCGTCTCGGGGAGGGAACCCCAGCCCGACACTACCAGTACAGAACCAACCATGGTTAGTGCTCTCAATAAGTATCGACACAAATGTTACCGGATTACAGCTAAAATTCGCACCTTGATGAAGCCACAGAATTGCGCTCAGTATAACACCGACGGCTATGAAGAGCACCCTGCTCTGCTTTGGGACAAGCTCAATGCAAGACACAAGAAGGCTTTGGGTCTAGAGATTTACTATTTTTGGAGATCATTGTTCGATTGCGCCTACGACACTCCCGGAACTGCAGCAAAGTACGTTTATGAGTTGGAGAACATCATCGAAGCCCTACGAGAAGCTGACGAGGAGATCATGGCTCACGAAAAGACATTCTACCTGCTGAACGGACTGCCTCAATCCTGGCGAGAATGGCAAGACCTACAAGCGACGATAATACAACCCGATAAACCGGACGACCTCATCGCAGCTACTAAGGCCAGAGAATCTACTCTCAATTGAGATAGGCTGGCTGACAGTAATGGCGTGACCGTACTTGCAGTTCAAGACAGGAACAACGGTTACCAAGGGGGTAGGAGGAAGTTCGATGGACAAAGCTCGAAGGGTGATTCTGGGGGCGATGCGCAAGGTGCTGGGATGTCGGTTACCTGCTATTATTGCCAACAGAAGGGCCACTGGAAGAGCGAATATCGAAAATTCAAATACGATCAGAGAAGGGGTGTTGTGGCACACATATCCCAACAACAATATGCTCCACCGCAGTCTTTCTTTAGGACAGACAGACTACCCCGTTGAGAAAGCTGCTAGGCATATGATATGGGCTTTTGGTTTTGTCAATACAATTTGTATGTTGTTTCAAACCTTTGTAGAAATAGTGCAACATCTCCGTATTTAAAGTGTCTGTCCTTTTGACAGATGTATCAAAAACCCCCATTTTCGGCTCACGGTGTTTTTCTTGGCAAAGGCGCGTGAGTAGTATTTGCCACTCTACTAAGTTGGGCTAGACCTCTTCCCACTCAAGACTTTGCCTCAGGTAGCTTAGCCGACCAGAATGAACCCCTACAAGCATCTGAAAGGCCGCAACACCAACAACCTACATGACGGCTACCTTTCAGCATTGCGGAAGACTTTCTCCTGGTTTGTGAAATTATTAAAGACTCGGGAATCTTTCTTACATTGATGCTCGAGTAGAATAGTCTGTAAAGTTACCGTATCTTGGGGATCCCGTTTCCCGGCCATTGGTGGCGCAACAAAAAGTGTGCATCTAAGACTGGGTGGGGGGCGCAACGGGGTGGCATGTCATCTCACAGTAAAAGCAAATCCGCCAAAGCCAAAGCCCCTACCAATAGCAACGCCACAGATGCACGAGCAAACCCAGACCCTAGTGTTTCCCGGGATAGACTCCTACAGTGCAAATCGCTTGAAACCTTCACCACAAAATGACCCGCACATGAAATTGGATGGGTATCCTCAAAGTTAGGATTTTAGAACAAAAAAAAACCACTGAATAATAGCCGAGATCTAGCACTGGGAACCATCTGCTTTTTTTCTTTCTTTCTACAAGTGAGAACTTGGGGAGCATATGCAGTTTCCACTTGAAGATTTTGGGAGAGTGTGAAGCAGGTTCCCAGATATTCGCAGCATACGACACTAAGTAAAAGTGCTAGGTACTTGGTCGACTGGTGGGACTGCCATTGTACTGTATTGACACTGAGAGTGTTAAGTAGGAAGCAGCAACCTCTTGCCGTCGCCACTCATTCCGTTTCATTCCTGGTTCATGCCTTCAGTGATTTGCACCGTACTAGGAGCGGCTAGACTTCGCTCCATTGGGTGTGAGCATCGGCTAAACAATTTGAGCTCGCGAGATAACCACAGCGCCTTAACCGTATCCTCGCTAGCCAGAAATCTAATCGTTGTCTACGTTAACCTACATCGAAGCAAAGGCGCTAGTAGAATTTGTATAAGTCAGTGATTATTTATACGCGTATTCTCGTTATACTGGAAAAGTGAGCTCGCTTCACCTTGGAATAGTTCCCGTATCGTATCACACTCTGCTACTTCCAGCACTGCCGAAAAACACCACACCGCATAAACGGACACCACTACTTATCCTACTCCCCACTCCCCAATTCGCCAATCGATTAAACTGCACGGTAGCCTGGGCTCTGTAGCCCTCTATTATCAACCTCAATGGGGGCATTCCTGCTAGGGCCCTCTTACCCAACCGTCTTGTTCTAATATTTTTGCGATATTCCCAGACTGTGTCCTATCAGCCAGCATCATTTCCCCATATGGGGTCCAAAAAGTGTTTACCTAATTTTTAACCATTCCAATTTCCCGTAGTTTAACTAGACGGTCGGGGGGTGGCACCGTTTCGGAGATGCGTTTGGAAATCTCAAAATCTAGACGCCACGCTATGGATGGTAAACACCATCTACCACATCACCCACTAATACTTGTACTCGAGTATGATACTTGCCCTTACGCCTCTAAATATCGAGCTTGGCTTAAACGTCACCACAACATCAAATTGCTGCGAGAGCGGCCGATAGATATATTAGTCAAATGCCTTATATAGGCGCAGAGGAACCAGAAAAGTTCGTGAAATTTCTAATATCTCTTACCAGACCTAAGTGACTAATATATCTATCCGCCGCACTGGTAGACGGCCATCTAAAGTCCAACACAAACCAGCATTTATCATACTATCACCCCAAAAATACCCAGGTGGACGGAACAGCCCGAAGTTATCATCTCTTTGGTTCATATGTTTTCGTCCTAGAGTGAGGTGCTTCCAGTCCGGCAGTTGGAGTGCCTTTTCTATGTTTTATTAATGCGTCCATGGGTTGATTAGGAAGGTGCACTGTATTAATGGGTAACCTTTCGGGGGTGGCTTTGGGATGTCCTTTCCCATGGATTTGATTTATGATAACCTATCCTCATTGCAAATTTGGGTACGGTCTTTATATTGTTGGGAATTGCCACAAGAAACTCTTATTGTAATATGCCGACGTTACATGATCTGAAAAAAAAAGAACAAAAAGACCGAGCAGACGAAAATATCTATATATAGCTTGTCTATTACTCAGGGAAGAGGGAGAGAAGGGGAAGAAGAAAAGCTGCGTGGGAAAAAATGTAAAAAAGGCAAGGGGAAGAATTTGCAACTTGAGGAGAGGGAAACTAAACATTATAGGATGAAAAATCTAGGCAGGCCTGACCGCGTGTGAACGCTGATTGTCACTCCACTAAGTTCGACAGGTAGCTGCACATTTGCGTTATGATACATGTGCATCCCCACCTTATGGGATTTCTTTTGCCTGCAAAGTGTAATGCTCAATGGAGATTTCCACAAACAACATTCTCTGAAAGGGGAGGAATGGTGGTGGTTTGCTCGAGGTGGGATCTCGTAGGCCTCAAGTCCCACTGGAGGTTACCTCTTCGTCGTGAGGCTGTAGCAATTCTATCACTCTCTGATGACCATACCTGGCTGCGTGCATTAGCGGTGTTTGGGAGCGATTGTCTGACTTGCAGGGCGTGACATCTTCCCGTTCGAGTAGCAATTTCGCCACCCCCTCATGGCCGTACTGGGCAGCATAGGAGAGCGGTGTTTGGCCCCGATTATCTGGCTTGTCGGGCGCGACACCTTCCAGTCCGAGTAGTGATTTCACCACTATCTCATATCCATACTGAGCAGCACGCGAGAGCGGTGTTTGTCCCCACTTTGCTGGCTTGTCGGGATTGACATTCTCTTGTCCGGATAGCATTTGCACCACTTCGACATGTCCATATCGTGCAGCATACGAGAGCGGTGTTTGGTCCCAATTATCTGAGTTATCGGGGTTCACATCTTCTTGTCCGAGTAGTATTTGCACCACTTCCTCATGTCCATATTGTGAAGCATATGAGAGCGGCGTGCGGCCCAACATGTCTGGGTTGTTAGGGTTGATCTTTTCACATCCGAGGAGTATTTTCACCACTCCCACATGCCCATTCAAAGCTGCATAGGAGAGCAGTGTCCTGCCCAGATCATCGGACTTGTCGGGGTTGACTTCTTTATGCTCGAGTAGTATTTTTGCTGCTCCCGCATCTCCACTCATAGCTGCCTGCAAAAGTAATGTTGTGCCCCATGTGTCCGGCTTGTGGAGGTCGACCTCTTCACACGAGATGAGTATTTTTACCACTTCCTTATGTCCTCTCTGAGCGGCCAGCGCGAGCGGTGTTCTTCCAGTCATATCTGGCCGGTGGGGGTTGACTTCTTGCAGTCCGAGTAGAATTTTCACCACGCCCTCACGTCCATGCTTAGCAGCATGCGCAAGCGGTCCCTGGCCGATATCATCGAGCATGTCAGGGCTGACCTCTTCTTGTTGGAGTAGTATTCCCACCACTTCCTCGTGCCCCTCCCTTGCGGCTGACGCGAGGGGCGTTCTCCCAAAATCATCTTGCCTGTTCGGGTTGACCCTTCCGCTGTCGAGTAGAATTTTCACCACCTCCTCATGGCCGTTCTGAGCCGCCCATGCGAGTGGAGTGTACCCCCAAAAATCTCCAGCGTCGAGATCATAACAGCCCATGTCTATCAGAGCAGTCACAAACTCAATAAGTCCGAGAAACGATGCGTAGTGTAGCCCAGTGAACGAAAAATGCATACCCACAGCAGTAATAGCTCGATGCCCTGCAGTTTGCAAAAGCAATCTGGTGGATATGTGGCCATCGCATTCCTGGAGCAGCTGCAGTGCAAGTGATCTTGCGCGGTCCGTGAGTTCCCATTTCGCGTGGACTCCCCAGTATTCTGAGCAATATTGTAAAAAGGGCGTGTTACCGAAGTTATGAAAACGATCCGCTGGAATAGCCTTTACCTGCTCGGAATTCAGATAGGTCAAGCAGCTCTCGGTAATCTTCGAGTGAGGTTTATTGAAAACATCCGATGCGAATAGATACTCCTGTAGAGTAAAGTGGATCAGTCGCACAGTTGATGCCTCCTTATCGACAGTGATAAGTCCTTGGCAGCAGCTCACTAATGTCGACATTGAAGGGATGTTGTCGGAATTGAAATTCGTGGAGCCTAGCTCAATTGCGAGAGCGTGGCAGAGCTCATGCGCCTGCAACGGCCGTTCCGCATAACTAATCCACATCAAAACTGCAATCCCGAGTCTCGATCTATCTCCATCTTGCACCTTTATCCGCTCTATCGTCGCACCGTAAGCATCTCCTAGTCCTAATCCACCCGATACCTCCCTAAGCCTTTCTCGTCTTCGATATATTGTCGATTCTTTTAAGATTGCCTCGATGCTTAAGGAAACGAGTAGAAACCTAAATCTATTATTAGTAGATCATATCAGATGGGGTTCTTTGCCCCTACGCACATTTCTGGTATATTCTCTGGGATCTTCTCCAGAATTTCTGCCTTCAGACTCTCATCCATGGCATCTGGTGTCTCGTCATGGCCTAGCCTAACGCGAAGGTATCTCCGGATATCGCCTCTGGTTGAACTCACAGAGACACTAACCACTTTTCCGACAAGACGGCTTTCAACCTCGGCTCGAATATGGTGTCTTCCAGTCACAAATATCCGGATTCCTGGCGATTGCTCCAGAATTTCTTTCAGAGAATCAAGGAGCCTGAATCGTTCCACTCCAGCACATTCATCAAGGGCGTCAATACATATAAACGTTGGCCGCTCGGATGCGATGGCCTGCAGCATCTTCACAAGATCAACCAGCTGCGGCCTGCACCCACCAATGGTCTTCTTCTGCTCTTCAAAGGTCCGAAATATTTCCTCCGGAATCGTTTCCATTCCGCTAACCACTTGTTTCACCAAGGAGCCTAACATACTTGTCGCAGACTGCTCCTTGCGCGCCGCAAAGTCAAAGTAAAAACAAGAAACGGCGGTGTTTTGCCCTCTTGCCTGATGGCACAGCCTGTCCACTACCAGTGAACTGCCAACATGGCTTGTTAGCACGAACCCCCTTTCTTCGTTCCCTGGTGCATAACTCTTGTTACCTGGTAAATGTCTTGCCGACTCCTGGACCTCCATAACATAGCAGAACTGCCTTATGACCTCGACCTGGCTCACCGCATCCGTGCCATTTTTTGAATTCCTCAGTTTGTGTGAGCCATTCCCCGATATCATTTATCCGGCGCTCTCGAATGTCGCAATGCCGTACACTGGGCTCCAACGGCGACAGCCAGGTTAGGAGTTGAGGCCGATCATTGGCGACTGTATAGTAGTTGAACACCTTATTATTGGAGTTCGTATTATTGAAGCAGTTGGTACTATGATTAAGGGTATATTGAGACATCTTCGAGGCCTTATTTTTTGCTCTGGGGTACAGGAGGAGGAGTGTGTGAGCAAGGTCGGTTGATATTCCTAGAGGCTGAAGAAAAGCGGGGTAGTTAAGGAAACAGAGGTCTCCAGGTGTTAGAGTAGAGTCACACATCCAGCCACTTAAGTTAGGTTATATTCGAAAAAGAAATTTGTAAAATAGCCTCAACAATACTCGTAATAACTATCCCACACCTTCGCCGGGCTTGATTAGATACCCTATCAGGCAAGAATCGTCTAGGCCCTAGCACGTTGGAATAAGAAGTGGCTGAGGTGAGACTTAAGACTGAGTCAAATAAGAGCCCTCGAAGGATTAGTTCTTGCTCCAAGGAGTTAGCCTATGTCGTCTTATTACGATTTCGCGACAAAGCTACGGTAAAAATCATATTTGAACGTAACTAGCGCTGTGCGGCTCTTGCCAGTTCATGCGGTATTCTCCGCGGCCATCTACTGTAAATAGCTGTGGCCGCGCCCTGGAATTTAGATCCTTGACCTCGCTTACGGGTGTAATCTGATAATATTATGACAAAATACCATAGGAATTGGGTTGGATTTCAGATTAATGAGTTGACGGCTAAGCTACTTTTATCTGTCGACTATGCATTCCCGGCAAAGCCCCCCATTTCGCGAGCATACTAGTAGCCGATGCCCGACCACGACCAAGGCAGGATTCAGCCCATCAAAAGGAGGAGCACCGATACGCGGTAAGCGATTAGAGTCCGAACCATGCCAGCGACAAAACAAGGTTGCATGTTGTTGCGATATGCTACTTCAATGTCTTCTTTGTTGTTTAAGCTTTCAATTGTTCGTCTTCCTTGTCACTAGTTTGCGTACACTGAGTATGTGCGAGAAGGGAGGCTATATGAGGGTTGTGTCGGTCATTGTCTCTTGAGATAGGTCAATTAATCAACTTTTCCGCTGCTAAAACCTACGTAATTTCACTCATGTTTTATTCCCATTCCGAGTGATTGTCCCGAAAGCCTGAAGGCTGTTCACAAATATCTGCAGGCTGCCTGGGCACTTCCATGTCAGGCGGTCTAAATTGGAATTTTAAATATCCTGGCGGCTTTGCCCGGGTATCTGCAGGCTTTACCTGGGCACCTGGCGGCTTTGGCGTGGGGGTTGACCGGGCGCCGCCTGGCCTTAGTGGTCGCCTGTAGCTTCCACCGAAGCAGCTTTTTCCTGTCAAGGGTGAATTCCGCCCGGGCTATGATCTCGCGAGGTCACCAGCATACAGGCATCAGACGCAAGTCTCGGGAGTGCCGGAATGCAGTGAGCGATCACAGTCTTCCACCCTATCCGTGACGAAGGGTGATGTATAAGGCTATTCTGTGAGCAAAAAAAAGAAACCGCCAAGGTTAGTTATGATACAAAAGATGACTAGCAATTGATCTCTATCCGTCTCACCCAACTTCGTTTTGAGCACGGCGGAGACTGTAGAAGGTTACGGCGGGGGGGCAAGAGCCGTCCAATTTTTGAACATGCCTGGTAAAACCCTTTTGGAGTTCTCTGGGTCCTAGTATTCTCTCAGGGGCTCCCAAGGCGGACTCGGTAACCGCGTGCCTGAAGACCCTGTGGGGAGCCTCATTCGCATCCCGGAAAATGAGCAGTGTGGTATGGCGGCATTGGTACTTCTAAAACCTTAATTTAAGGTCCAATTTTGGGCATTAATAGATATTATTGGAGAATTCCATGCTTCTGACTTGTGAAGACCATCAGAATTCTTTTTACTGAATAAATCTCGACTGCTGTCCCCGTGTAGTACGGTATTAATTTGCCAGGGACTCCCGGTTTCTTATAAGCAGTGTTTCGACTGCACCTTATGCCTGTGGTGGCTAAGTATGGAAAAGCTAGGTATCTAGCGGGAGAAGTTCTACTAATTTAAGTCGGAAGCTTGCGATACCAGAAACTGAAACCCACTACAATAAGAGTACAAATAGTGCTCGTAGTTTCGATCGAAAGATTGTTTCGTAGTGTCGGCCATCCAGGTTCATAGATCTCACTGGGCTTGTGACCCTGCAATCGATTCCAAGGGCCTTTTGTAGTGGCTATCGAAGTAATGTATTAAATAGGATATTACCGTACTAGACTCATGCTGTAGACTACGAGGGGCGGATAGATATGACTGTCACGTGCTTTCTCTGTGGGCACGGCATCTAGACTTGACCATCTAACCGCTATCTTTCCCTTGAACGGATTGGTACGATCGCGGAGGGCCCAGTTGCATCAAGACAATCAGCAAAAGCTTTCGCAATCCTCCTCTTGACATGTGAATCACATTAATGTCTCATGCTGGTACTGGCAATTTTGACAAGATCAGATGTCTAACTCTTTTATTCAGCTGCGTGTGTTACATCAAAACCACCCTGCTTATATCACACCTCTAAACACAACCTCCGTATCAATCAATTTGTCTTCTTAAACTCCCCCAACCATTTCCTCAGGGCTGTGGTGAAAATCTTGTTCGCTTTCTCACTCTCCGGCCCTATACCTGCAAGATCCCAGCCGTGCCCTGCACCCTTCAAAAGATATCCGAACACCTCTCCCTCACCCGTTGAAACCCCCTCCTCTGGAATATCCTGCGTCAATTTGATACCTTTTGGCGCCCATCGCTCTTTAGATAAGAGCGATAAGGCCAGCCATGGGTCGTATTCACCTCCTGATGCTTGGTTAGCCATGGAAAAGTTAAGGAGTTTGAGTAATACCTGTTGTAAACACATTCGAAGGTCGAAGGTCCCAACCACCGTATTCCCTATTCGTTTTTTCCACATCCGGCTGCTGAGGTAACAGGCCGCTGGAAAGTCCTTGTGGGAATTGCCGGTAACAGATATCTTGTTGATACCTGATACTATTATAAGATGATACGATTTGATTTGGTCCGCAATTAGCCGACATGAAGAACCCTAATAAGTTCGTTAGATAAGGTTTCCAACTTTTCGGTACAGGCTATTACCCCATTCAGTGCAGTATTGATACCTCCAAGATATCATGTGAGGGTCTGGATTTGGATCATCAAGTCGACAGTCTGGTCTTCCCACAGTGCTATTTCCATAATATCCAGCACAATCGGTCTTCGCTACTATATTGACCTAAGCGGCTGGTCAGTATTTGAGCTCTAACTTGAGTACTAGATTAGGCGACTGACAACAGGTGCGAATGGCCACCATGTAGCCCAACGATCTGAGGTGAATTTACCCCCTTTGCTCTTCGCCCACCCTTCTTCCCCAGACACCTCTCCTGTCGCAGGATCCGTAGAAATCCAATCGCAGAATGACATCAAACCTGCCATCCATGCTTAGCGGATTAAATCCTTGTCATCAGATCTCCAATCTTGAAGGCTAAGCCCTAACTTACCTCCACCGCCCTCCCCGAGAGTAGTCTGCCAAGAGTTGTAGACAAATGTGAGGGCGTATGCAAAGCCCCCATTAGAGTTATTCTCCGCGCCATCACCTAAATATTGTTTCTTTATAGTCGCCGCAGTGTTCTCTCTAGAAAGTTGGTCATCGATATACTTGATCGCTGCAACAAGGTCATTGGTGCAATTTCTGAGCCCAACAGCATTGAGCCCATGATATACGCGATCCCAAAATACCGACATATCGATCTGTGCTTGGACCGGAGCGGATGAGGAAAGCGAGGCAAATATTGTCTCGGGGTACTTCTCCCGAACAAGTGCTGCGCGAGTCCCAGGGTAGCTGGCGCCGAGGAAGACCCATGGCGTAGAGGCCGGTGTTAAGTCTATGCTGGAGAAATTGTGAAGAGTGAAGTTGTTGGCAAATGCCTAGTTATCAGTCAGCGAAAGCCACCGGTTGAGGTCGGCAAAATGTGCTACCGGGATATCTGCAAGGGCTTGAGCAGTGTTGAGCCACCGGAACTCCTCTACAGGTGTGGCAAGAGAGATGTTAACATGTGATGAGGCTCCGTAGTATCTACAAAATTAGCCTATTGGCCATTGCTGCTTATCAAAAATTTTGGAATTCTAAAACACTTACCGATGTTCCCAAACAATCCCAATCCCATTGAATTCTTTGAGCATATGCCGAAAGGGCGCAGTCTCGTCAACAAGCCTAGGCTGAACTTGGGGTTCCGCGTCACTTTCCCCGGCGTCAAATACTTGATATCCGTTAGCCTATCATCAAGAACCACACGATCGAGGGGACAAACAGAAGACTGGACCCCCGGGCTTGTAGAATTCTTCAAGCACCCAATACCTATTTTCGAATGTTCCAGGATAGTTCCCAAAGTGATCAAGAGGGAGCTACCAAAATACGTATTGAGTATATATTAGATGTGGATATTCAAGAGAAGAGGAGGGGAAGGCCAATCACCTTTACTGTTTTCGATAACACATTGGCTGCTTGAAGATCCTCTGATCCCCCACCAACCTCAACATCGGCTCGCTTGCCATAATGGAAAACTGGCCCTGGACGTATCACCGCCTCAGCAAGACCAAGAAGCATCAACCCTATCACCTGTTGTTTCCACATTTCTAAAGTCGGTCACTTCGCTCCGAGAAACTTGCGAGTATTGGAAAACGAAACGTACCTAGAGGGGGATTCCGGTTTGCCTTTAAATCCAGGAGATTTAGCCCCTCGCGGGAATCAATACTTGTGCTCTCCCAGGGGGGCAAGCTGAGGACCTTCCCAACACTGTTTGGCGGTGCTGACAGCTCTAGAAGTAGGGGCGCTTCGGAAAATTGTGAATGATCCAATGTAAAACGTAGGTATATATGAAATACAGCTGAGGAGAAGTCACATCCCCCAGGCTTCAGCTCCTCTTCTAGCTAACCATAGTTGCTTACGGCTGCTAGTCTATTATTGGGTGGGCAAAATTACAATTCCCCCGAGAGATGCACGGTAGCTGTGCACCATTTTCTTGATCTAGCACCAGCAAGAAGCAAGGCGGTAGACTGGCGCCTCTTCATTCGCTTTCACTAAACCGGGCGTTTTTCCAACCTACTTACCTCGGCAGAATCAATATATGTAGTTAACCTACAGTATCCGCAGATCCGCAGATCCTAGAGGCTAAAGTAAATTCACAACTCAACGAATTGTCAAGCCTAGCTACCACCCCTACCTAGTAAGAGGGTTTACAGATAGTGAGAAGCTCATTCCAATACAGTCTCCGGGGACTGTCCCCGGCAGCGCCAGGAGCGACACACTAATAGAAGTTTGTGGGCGGTATGGAGTCCCTGGAACCACTGAGAACAGATAATCTCAACCCCGGGAGCAAAAAGCGGTACCGACCTTGGACGAATTGCGAAATAGGATAAAAGATTTCCCTCAATCAAAGAGTGGTATTACGGGCAATTTGGATATAACTCTGAAAATGAGCTTCGGCGGCTGAAGCAGGGTCCTAGAATGTGATTACTGGTTGTTCAGCTAAGACCTGGGGATCTCGGGAGAGGCTCCCGGGACTCAGCCTCCTCCGGGTACAAACTCCCGCTAGAAGTTATGGAAGGTTTATTCGCTTAACTAGCTAAATGTATCCCTGTCGTTTCAGGTTGATTAGCTCCAACCCCCGTAAGCGAGGGCTCAGGATAACCGGTCCGTTGAAAAAGGAAAAAGGGTAATTTAGCCTCTCAACCAAGCCGGCAGTTTGCCCGCAGATCTAAGAAAAGCAGGAGGTTAGCTTCCTGGCTTACCGAAAGAGAATACCCAGAGTCCAGTGAAATCCAGTTGTACTGTACTTACTGGGATGGGGGTATTACCGGGCGGTTCTAGTAAGCACATAGCTGTTCAAGTCAGCAGTAACGATAAACTCGTTACCACCCACTACAATGCTCGGTCAGCAATGAATCCCCCAAGAACTTAGGCACACCACAGATAGCAAGGATCTAAACATAGAGCACCAGCAGGATAATCCCTCTTACTTGTACCATACAACAATCGGAAGCGCCACTCCGCTGATGCAGTACTGCAGGAGATAAAAGGAGATCTCAGATGTGTCTGCCTACAACGACAGGAAAAAACATCCCCGAGTACAAGCGCCAGGCAGGAAGTCTCGGCACAAGGGTTCCGAAGTCAGTCCTTTAGTTGTGGAAGAGAGGCGAAAACACCGAACAGCGTGGCAGCGTGGCCCTACATTTCTAATCTTTTCCCATTGAATAGAGCCATGTAGTAGGCATCCCTGCTATCCTGCTCTCGGAGGAAAACATCTTGCCGTGTGCTTATCGATAGAGTGTTTATTACCTCAGCACCCGCTCGCACAACATGTCATAGCGGGCTGAGGCGGGTAAATGACAGGGATGATGAAGGCGGATGATTTCAAGGGCAAATGGGCAAGGATAGAAAATTGCTTTAGTGATTTCATTTGTTGTGGAGTCGGAAGGATATGACGCAAGGCTTTATTGCCATCACTTGCCTTTATTATTATGGAAGTACTCAGGCAAATGGGATCATATACGGATAGAAATTGACCGGCGTGGGAAGCGATGGAATGATTAAAGTAGTTTCATTACATAATATATATACTTATGTTTCGGTAAGTTCGAAGACAAGTGAATTATTCCGATGATCTTGTGTGTGGACATAATTAACCGATCGACGGACGCTCAATATTTTCGCCGTGATGTTGTCAACCTCAATACAACCACCCCAACCTAACTAAGAAAAATAAGTAAAAATAATTTAAATATATTGCAGTGATCAGTACTTAGTATACCCCCAATCAGCGGCGATAAAAAAAGACAATGCATTATGAGGTGCCTGTTGAGTGGTAATGATATCGTATTTGTGGGAGCCCGGTAGCCATGGGTTGCCACGCTCACCTGGGTGTTCGGTTAATTTTGTCTACCAACAATACTAGCGTCCGTTGACAGGGCAGTGAATCTACTCACCCAAAAAAGTCAATCCAAACTGGTACGAGAGTATTATACTAGGACGCTTCTTGTTGCTACGAGCGATGCGCAGCTCTAAACTGCGCTTCCAGCGTGTAGGTAAAGGTCGGGGAGAGACCTTTTTTTTGGGCGAGTAATCTGGCGATGAGGAGAAGCACTTATAGAAAATTCCTCACACCTCACACTACTCGCGCGGCCGAGTTGCTCTTGGACACCCACATAGAGTAGTCATCGCCGGACCAATAAGTGGACAATCCGATGGCAGCAAGCGGCGTGATGCAATTTGCTATACCGTAGAAATTATGTGGCTATGTAATGATCCCCTTCTCATCGATAAGCAATGTGGTACCCTCAGTTGTTTTGTAGCGTATATGATTATTAATGATGTTGCCGCGGATGAGCTTGCCATTCGCCAGCGGGATTGCTACTCTATCTGGGTGTCCAAGAGCAACTCGGCCGCGCGAGTACAATCCCAATAGTAGCCGCAAGAGTAGTGCACTCATGCTGCCGAGTGCTAAGTAATTCACGTGACCTTCGTTCAGGTTTGTCAACGATTTCCATTGGAAATCTAGTGGTTCTCTTTTTTTCCCTTTGGCTCTGGAGCCCCAGAGGGATAGGAGGATAGTTATTCCTTCCTTTGAACATTCTACTCATTTCTATTGTCGAGTAATTTGCGGAATCGGAGATCACGTGATTTTCTTAGCACTAAGCAGTTTCACTCTTTCGGGTGGCTTACCGTATTATCTCAAGTTATACATTTTTTTGCCAAGACCGGGCGTTGCTTAAGGTTGGATGGTGCCCGGAGTCTGAAATGGGTCCCTTCAATGCCCCCAGTAAACATAGTAGCCGAAGTGTGGG
>Ga0307509_10006398_pt1 | contig 15864 bp, 12 predicted proteins | sample 10_EM_MG_FD_202245 | JGI IMG/M metagenome (GOLD analysis project Ga0307509, IMG submission 202245) | Populus trichocarpa ectomycorrhiza microbial communities from riparian zone in the Pacific Northwest, United States - 10_EM | ecosystem: Host-associated > Plants > Roots > Unclassified | place...
GGCCGCGGGGATTCCGTTCACCCAGAGCACGATGTCGATCTGCTCGATCGAGGATATCGCGGGCGCCGTCGACAAGCCGTTCTGGTTCCAGCTCTACGTGATGAAGGACCGCGGCTTCATCAAGTCGCTGATCGAGCGCGCTGTCGCGGCCAAGTGCAGCGCGCTGGTTCTGACCGTCGACCTGCAGGTGATCGGGCAGCGCCACCAGGACATCAAAAACGGCATGTCGGTGCCGCCGGAATGGTCGCTCTCAAAGCTGTTCGATTTCGCCACCAAGCCGGCCTGGGTGTCCGGCGTGCTGCGCGGCAAGCGGCGCACCTTCGGCAATATCGCCGGGCATGTCAAAAACACCGAGGACCTCACGCGGCTCTCGGAGTGGACCGCCTCGCAATTCGACACCACGCTGACCTGGAAAGACATCGACTGGATCCGCTCGATCTGGCCGGGCAAGCTGATCCTCAAAGGCATTCTCGACGTCGAGGATGCGGAGATCGCGGCCAAAACCGGCGCGCAGGCCATTGTGGTCTCGAACCATGGCGGCCGGCAGCTCGACGGCGCGCAATCCTCGATCGAGGTGCTGCCGGAGATCGCCGACGCGGTCGGCTCGCAGATGGAGGTCATGTTCGACGGCGGCATCCGTTCGGGCCAGGACGTGATGCGGGCGCTGGCGCTCGGCGCCAAATCCTGCATGCTCGGACGGGCCTATGCCTACGGGTTAGGGGCCGGCGGTCAGGCCGGCGTCGCCAAGGCGATCGATATCATCGCCAAGGAACTGAACACGACGATGGGCCTGTGCGGCGTGAATACCATTGCCGAGATCGACGAGCGCGTGCTGGCGGATTGATCTGTCATTCCGGGATGGTCCGAAGGACCAGACCCGGAATCTCGAGATTCCCCGATGCGCAATTGCGCATCTGAGGTTCGCTCGTTGCACTCGCGCCCCGGAATGACGCGTCGCCTCACATCGGCGGGGTGATGCCGTCGCGGCCGCCGGACTACTTCTCAGCACAGTTGCTCTTGTGGAGGCGGGATGGCGGGAGTAAATCATAAATTTCTGAAAAACGGAAGATAAATTTTTGAAGGATAAGGACTGCACGGCCCAATCAGCTTGAAACGCTTGAGGAAATTGCCTGAAAATAATTTGCGCAGCGCTGGATTGTGGGCCGTACGCGTCGTGCCGCAGGTCTGCGAAACAGCCCGACGGGCGAATCGCAATTGAGAAAGGCGAGGTCGCTCTTTCGCGCTTGATGCATTGCTTTGCGGAGCCCAACCCCGCGGATTGACCAGCGCACGTTAGGCGGCCCGTTGGGACCGCAAGCGTGATCGAGACGTTAAGGGAGAGACGTTACGGGCTTGCGTCGGCGCACCGCGTTAGATAATTGTGACCTCACATGATGATCAGCATTCTCAACATCGCTTCGGTTTTCTTCCTGCTGAGCCGCTAACGGCTCGCCTGCAGCTTTGCGGGCAGGAATTGGAGATCGTCTTCGAGCGCCATGTGCTTGCGAGCGGCGTCTTCTTGATCGAACCGACCACGCCTCGCAGCCCCGTACGACGGGCTCGCAAGTGATGGCACGTAGAGAAAGTTCTGTCATGTCCTCCCTAAGCGACGACCAACTGCGCAGATTCGCAGAGCGCGGCTCTGTGGTTATTCCTAACGTCGTCCCACCGGCGCTGATCGAAGCGGCGATGCAGCAGATCGACCGGTTGGTCGAACAAGATCCGCCTCCGGCTGACCGGAACGGATTCCACTTCTATTGGAAACAGAATCCGGCCGACACCGATCCACTGGTCGCTCTTCTGCAGGAGAGCCGTGCCCGGGAGATCGTCGAAAGCCTGATCGCGCCACTGGCCTTGGCCAAGCTGGAGCAACTTCAGGTCTCGCTAAATATTCCGGTCTGGAATCATCGACCCGGTGGGCCGCATATCGACGGGCTCACAATCACTGAGCCAAGCGGACGCCCCGGAACGTTCACCTTGCTGGCCGGCATATTCCTGACCGACCAGACCGCGTCCGATATGGGCAATCTCTGGGTCTGGCCCGGCTCGCACAATGTTACTGCGTCCTATCTCCGCGAGCACGGGCCCGACGCGCTGTTCGATATCGAACACCCGACCTACCCAATGGCGTCTCCCGAGCAGGTCTTGGGACGGGCCGGCGACCTCTTCCTTGGAAACTACTTGCTCGGCCACAATATGGGTGGAAACACTTCTGCGGTGGTCCGGCGCGTCGTCTATTTCCGGCTTCAAGCGGAAGGCCATCGGACGAGATGGCGAGACTGTGTACGGGATCCGATGCTGGAATTTGAGCCTGCAAGAATGGCTCTTAACCGCCCTCGGTGACTATCTATCGGGAAAGGGCGGGTCATTGCCTCGCCCTTTCTCAATCAGTCTTTGTCGCGCCGGCTTCCTTCTGGCCCTTGCGGACGCAGGCGCCCTGGTCGACCCGCTGGCGGAAACCGACAAGCGGGTGCTGGCGGAGTGATTTGTCATTCCGGGGCGCATCGAAGATGCGAACTTATGATATGCAATTGCACATCTGAGAATCTCGAGATTCCGGGTTCGATGCTGCGCATCGCCCCGGAATGACGCTTTCCTCTCACATCGGCGGCGTAATCCCGTCGAGGCCAACATTGACGCGGTTGGCTTCCAGTGTGCCATCGTCCTTCTTGAGCGCGCCGAAGATGATGATCTTGGAGCCGGGCTTCAGCTCGGACTTGTCGCCGACCACGAAGGTGACGACCGGCGTCTCCGGCGGCACCACGACTTTCTTTTCACCGTCCTTGTACTTGACCAGAATGTTCTGGCCGTCGGTGCCCTTCACGGTTTCGGCAACGGTCGCATTGGTCATGGTGCTGCCCGCCCGCAAATCCCAGGGCCTAAAGCCCTCCGCCGCGCCGCGCTGGTTCTCGGGGAAGATGTGCACCGCAACGGCCCGCTGGGTGCCATCGGGATCCGGCATGGCCGTAACGCCGATATAGGACCCCGCCTTGATCTCCGACAGCGAGGTCTTGACCACGCCGAACACGGCCGCGTTGTCGGTCATCTTGACTTTCATGTCGGTGCCCTCGCGCGACTTGATCGCGAGCATGGGGCCATCGACGGCCTCGATCACGCCACGAATGCGAACCATCGGTGGCTGCTGGGCCTGGGCCAGTGCGACAGCCCCGAACACGGCCAAGGCTGTCAGTGCGTGCGCAAATCCCCGCAACGTTGTCTGTTCCGGCATAACATGATCTCCTCACCCTGGTTGAAAGGTTATCTGACCACAATCACTGGATAACCCCGTTGGCGAACCGCTATTCCTGTTTGAGACAGCGGCGGCGTCCCCGAAATGGGGTTTCGCGTCACATCGGGGGCGTCAAGCCATCGCGGCCGACGCTGATGCGGTTGGTTTCGAACGAACCGTCGGGCAACTGCTTCATAAAGGCGATCACCTTGGCGCCCACCTTGAGGTCGGACTTGTCGGCGGGGACATAGGTCACCACGGGGGTTTCCGGCGTCACCACCACCTTCTTCTCGCCGTCCTTGTATTTGACCAGCAGGGTACGACCGTCGTTGCCGACCACGCTCTCGGCCACCGTCGCATTGGTCATGGTCGAATTCGGCCTGAGATCGTAGGGCCGCGAGCCCTCCCCGGTGCCGCGCATCGCTTCGGGAAACACGTGCACCTCGACCGCGGTGGGGGCGCCGTCCGGTCCGGGCACGGTCGTGGTGCCGATAAAGGAGCCGACCTTGATGTCGGCGAGCGCGATCCTGATGATGCCGACAAGCCGGATGTCGCCGGTCATGTGCAGCTTGACGTCCTCGCCGCTGCGCGACTTCACCGCAACAACGTCGCCATCGACGCCCTCGATGGTGCCGCGAACCCGCGATGGTGTCGGCGACTGCTGGGCGATCGCCGAAACGGCGGATACCGCGATGGCGGCGATGGCGGCAAGCGGACGAACAAGCGTGGAACAGCGAACGCTCATGCACGAATCTCCCGGAAGTATCGGCTGGGGTGGGGTAGTTCAAAATGGGCCGACCAACGGCAAGACCCCAGCGCGTCCTCGATATTCCGGCTCATTTTTGTGTGAGCATTTGTTTTTGTGGTGAGGGTTTGATGGATCAAGCCCGCGTGAGATCGGCTTCAACCTGCGCGCGAAGTTCCGTCGTGACCTCGGGCCGCTGCCCGAACCACAACTCAAATCCCCGCACCGCCTGATGCAGCAGCATGCCGAGCCCATCGGCGGTCCTCAATCCACGCGCCTTTGCAGCGGCCAGCAGCGGTGTTTCGAGCGGCACATAGACGAGATCGCTGACCACGGCCCGCGACGGCAGACAACCGACATCGATGTCGAGCGCGGGTTGGCTGCCCATGCCGAGCGAGGTGGTGTTCACCAGAAGCCCCGCGCGCGGCAGCCATTCCCCGATCGCCTCCCACGCCACCGGCTCGACCTTGGGGCCGAACTGATCGGCAAGCGCACGGGCTCGCTCGACGGTCCGGTTGGCCACGACCACGCGCCCGATGCCGCGCTCGAGAAGCCCGAACACCACCGCACGCGAGGAGCCTCCAGCGCCCAGCACAAGCGCGTTCTCGATCGCGTCCCACGCCGGCGCGCTGGCGTCGAGATTTCCGATGAAGCCTTCGACGTCGGTATTGGTCGAACGCAGTTCGCTCCCCTCGTACCAGAGCGTGTTGGCGGCGCCGACGGCGCGCGCCCGCTCATCCGGCGCGGTCAGCGCCAGCGCACGCTCCTTGTGCGGGATGGTGACATTGGCGCCGACAAAGCCATGGCCGGCGAGATTCAACACGAACTCGGCAAAGCCTTCCGGCGGTATCGCCTCGATACTGTAGCCACCGGTGATGCCAAGCTTGCGCAGCCAGTAATGATGGATCAGCGGCGAGCGCGAATGCGCTGCCGGCCATCCGATCAGGCATGCAGCCGGCGTCCTGGTGTTGTCGATCATGCCCGTCAATTCGGACAAGCCACGGCTCAAGTCAATGTGAGATTCCAGCGCATTCTCTTGGCCCGAACCGGTCTCCCCGTCGCTTGAAAACGCTTTGGCGATGCACGGTCACGGCGACAATCGCGCTCAGGGCCAGCGCGCTGCCTGCGGCAAGCCGGATCGCGGCAAGATTGATCCAATGATGGGCGAGTGCGCCGCACACGGACGTGCGGCCATACCCGCTCGAGACTGGTCAGCGTGCGCTGTGCCGTCAGGTGACAAAGAGAGCGAGGCGCGTACTGGCTAAGACTAGACCACGGGTTTGGTCCCGCCCCATTATCTTATTCCGATACCGCGACCGCGGCGCCGCGCCGCGCGATCCTGACAGCCTCATCTCGGATGGTTCGTTGCAACGCGTTCATTTCGTGGGTAATTGCGCAATGCCGCCGATGTGACTGACCGCGAAGCCGCATCTCATTGGGGCGGCGCGGCCTGCGCCTTACATGAACGGGCTTAGCAGGTCGATTGGAGGGAAGGCGATGCGTTCTATTTTGGCCTTGAGCCTTTTGGCCATCCTGTGTGGCGCTGCCAACGCGGCTACGGCGTCTCACTCACACCGGCGGCACGCCCCAGATCCAGCTTCGGGTCTTGCCTACGCACCGCCCAGGCCGCCGATCCACTACCAAGCGGCACCGTACTACAATAGCCAGCCGAGTGCGTATGGCAATCGTTATCCGAACTGGGGTGGGTAACGCGCATAAATCAAGCATGGCGTCGCAACGGATCTACGCATTCCATTCGTAGACTTCCTTCTCGTAGACGTCCTCGAAACCGGCGCGCTGCAAATTCCGGTAGGAATGTTCAAGCATATAAAGTGTTTCCGACACCAGCATCGCGCAGCCGAGCCGTTCGGCCTGCGCCACGCGCTCGGCGATCAGCGCCTGCTGCGCCCCGCGGTTGCGGTCAGCTTCGGCGGTGGCTGCGGCCATCAGATAGCCGATGTCTTCGAAGATGCAGAGCGCGGCGATCGCGACCGGCCGGCGGCCATCGAACGCCATGTAGTGAAAGAATCCGTCCCTACCCGCCGACGTCACATATGCGGGCCACAGCGTCTCACCCAATGTTTCGCGGCTTGCCGCGATGTCATCCGGGCCGACCTGCCGGATGTCGAGATTGGTTTCAAAACGAGCCGGCGAGTGGGCTTCGCGACACATGGTCGGATAACCGGTCCAACGAACGCGTGAGAACCCGGCCTGATCGAGCAGACCCCTCGCCTTGTCCATCTCGGGGCCGGGGCTGAGCCAGACGAAGAACCGCTGCACACGGTGACCCGCGAAGAAATCGATCAGACGCTTGATACCGTCGGCGCTCATACCCGGCTCAGTTCCGCACAGATGAACACGGTTGAGATTGGCGGACGCGTAAGGCGCCTGGTGTTCGGGATCGATCGTCACATAGGCGTCGCCAAACGGCACGCCGTGGAAACGTCTGCCGGCCAGTCTATCCGGTTGGTTCTGCGTATCCAGCCAGGCGGTGAGCCGCTTCATTTTGAGCGACAAGGCGATCCCGTCCATCGCGCGTCCGATGCAGTGCAGACGGGATCTTCAGTGAAAGCTTGAGGATTGGAAAGCCCGCGCGGACCCAAACGAGCTGGTGGGCGCGCGACGGAGCCCGGACACAGCCTTTAGATTAGATATTTCAGATATCACTTATTGACACTTTAACATCATTAATTATCATGCAGCGATAACATCTGGTATCGGCTGGGGTCCCGACGGCAAGGCCGGACAATGATCACCGCGGCACAATTGCGGGCTGCCAGGGCGCTGCTCGGCATCGATCAGCGCCGGCTCGCGGAACTGTCTGGGCTTTCCGTGCCGACCATCCAGCGCATGGAGGCGAGCGAAACCATGGTCCGGGGCAATGTCGACTCGCTGGTCAAATTGATCACCGCATTCGAATCCGCGGGGATCGAGCTGATCGACGATGGCGCCGTCAGCAATTCGCTGGGACGCGGCGTACGCCTGAAAACCGTTTCACGGACGTCCCCTCCGTCAGGCAGGCCGAAGGCGCGCAGATGATGTCAGCCATCGTCTTGCAAATGGCGTGTGTTGCCGGACTGCTCGGACTGGGCGTGCTGGCGATTGCTCTCGGCCGGTCGACGCTTTCGACGGCCGTGATTTACGGCGCGGCAATGGTCGTTTCAGTGATTGCCTTGATCGGGTCGCTGCGGTGGCTGCTCGGCGGGACAGTCAACGCCTCCGAACTGACCCTGCCGATCGGATTGCCCTGGCTCGGCGCCCATTTCCGGCTGGACGCACTCGCTTCGTTTTTCCTCGTCGTCGTCAATCTGGGAGGAGCAGCGGCAAGCCTTTATGGTCTCGGCTACGGCCACCACGATCCCGCGCCGCATCGCGTGCTCCCCTTCTTCCCCGCCTTTCTGGCCGGCATGAATCTGGTGGTGCTGGCGGACGACGCATTTTCCTATCTCCTGTGCTGGGAGTTCATGTCGCTCGCGTCCTGGGCGCTGGTCATGGCGCATCACCGCGAAGCCGGCAACGCCAAGGCAGGTTACGTCTATCTCGTCATGGCGAGCTTCGGCACGCTGGCATTGCTGCTGGCCTTCGGCCTGTTGGCGGGACCTGCGGGAGATTATGGATTTGCGGCTATTCGTGCGGCGTCGCACACGCCCGCAGCGGCGGCCCTGGTATTGGTCCTGATGCTGCTCGGAGCCGGCTCGAAGGCCGGTCTGGTGCCGCTGCATGTCTGGCTGCCGCTCGCCCACCCCGCAGCGCCGAGCCACGTGTCGGCGCTGATGAGCGGCGTCATGACCAAGGTGGCGATCTACGGCTTCATTCGCGTGGTGTTCGATCTCTTGGGACCGCCGATCTGGTCGGCGAGCGTGGTCGTGCTCTTCCTCGGCAGCATCACCGCCGTCATGGGAATCCTCTACGCCATGATGGAGACCGACCTCAAACGCCTGCTCGCCTACTCGACGATCGAAAACATCGGCGTCATCTTCGTGGCGCTGGGGCTTGCATTGGCGTTTCAGGCCAATGGCCAGAAACTGGCTGCGGCGCTCGCCTTCACGGCGGCCCTGTTCCACGTGCTCAACCATTCCTTCTTCAAGAGCCTGCTGTTCTTCGGCGCCGGCGCCGTCCTGACCGCGACGGGAGAGCGGGACATGGACAAATTGGGCGGCCTCATTCACCGCATGCCGTACACGAGCTTCGCCGTTCTGGTCGGCTGCGTTGCGATCTCGGCATTGCCGCCCTTCAACGGCTTCGTGTCGGAATGGCTGATCTTCCAGGCCGTGCTGCAAAGTCCGGAGCTGCCGCAATGGGCGCTGAAGATCATGCTGCCGGCGGTCGGCGCCATGCTGGCGCTGGCGGCGGCGCTGGCGGCGGCGTGTTTCGTCAAGGCCTATGGCGTAGCCTTTCTCGGACGGCCGCGAAGCGGGCCTGCCGAAACCGCAAGCGAGGTCGACCGCTATTCGCTGGCGGCGATGTTCATCCTCGCAGCGCTCTGCCTGCTCGCCGGAATCCTGCCGGGACTGGTGATCGACGCACTCTCGCCGGTCGTGCTCGAGATCCTCGACGGCCGCATGCCGATCCAGGCCAACGAAGCCTGGCTCTCGATCGCGCCGATGGGAGAGAGCCGCAGCTCCTATAACGGGCTGCTCGTGATGATCTTCATCACCCTGTCCGCATCACTGGCGGTCTATGTCGTCCATCGCTTCGCCTCTCGCGCGTTGCGGCGGGGACCGGCCTGGGGTTGCGGTTTTTCCGAGTCCGTGCCCGCCGCGCAGTATTCGGGCGCGAGCTTCGCCCAGCCGATCCGTCGCGTATTCGGCACCCTCGTGTTCCATGCCCGCGACCATGTCGACATGCCGCCGCCCGGCGACACCAGGCCGGCGCGGCTGCGGATCGAACTGCATGATCTGGTCTGGGAGGGACTCTACGCGCCGATCGCCGGCGCGGTCGGGTGGTCGTCCGAACGGCTCAACCGTCTGCAGTTCCTGACCATCCGGCGCTATCTCAGCCTTGTGTTCGCAACCCTCGTCACGCTGCTTCTGGTGCTCGCAATATGGTCGTGATCGCGGACATCCTGGTGCAGGGCGCGCAGATGCTGCTGGTGCTGCTGCTCGCGCCGCTGCTGACCGGCTTCGTGCGCAAGATCAAGGCACGGCTCCTGCGCCGTCAGGGCGCGTCGATGTTTCAGCCCTACCGGGATCTGCTGCGACTGCTGCGCAAGGAAGTGGTGCTGGCCGACAACGCATCGTGGCTGTTCCGCGTGACGCCCTACATCACCTTTGCCGCGATCTGGGTTGCCGCCGCCCTGGTCCCGACCTTCGCGACCGGCCTGTTGTTCAACTGGACCGCCGACCTGATCGCCATCGTCGCGCTGCTGGGAAGTGCACGCTTCTTCCTGGCGCTCGCCGGGATGGATGTCGGCACCAGTTTCGGCGGCATCGGCTCCAGCCGCGAAGTCATGATCGCGGCCCTTGCGGAGCCGGCGATGCTCCTGATCGTGTTCTGCATGGCGCTGGTTGCGGGCTCGACCCAGCTCTCGACGGTCGCCAACTTCCTCGGCTCCTCCTATGTCGGATTGCGGGTGTCGCTCGGCATGGCGCTGGTCGCGCTGTTCATGGTGGCGCTCGCGGAGAACGCGCGCATCCCGGTCGACAATCCGGCCACGCATCTGGAACTCACCATGGTGCACGAGGCGATGGTTCTCGAATATTCGGGGCGCCATCTCGCAATGATCGAGTTTGGTGCGTCGCTGCAGCTTCTGCTCTATGTCTCGCTGATCGCCTGCGTGTTCGCACCCTGGAAGATCGCGTTGTTCGGGACCGGCCCGCTGGCCTACGTCATCGGCGCCGGTGTTTACGTTTTCAAGCTGGCGGTCGCCGGCTTTTTCCTCGCGCTGTTCGAGACCGCGACCGCAAAAATGCGCGTCTTCCGCGTTCCACAATTTCTCGGGGCGGCGCTCATGCTGGGCCTGCTCGGCACCCTGCTCCTGTTCGTGTCGAGGAGTTTCTGATGCAGATGCACAGCCTGGCCTTCGACATCTCGCATACGCTGGCCGGCGGGCTGGTCCTGGTCAGCCTCATGATGCTGTATCAGGACCGGCTTTACTCGCTGCTCAACGTGTTCACCCTCCACGCCCTGGTGCTGGCGGCGTCCGTCGCATGGCAGGCCTATGTCCAGGACGCCCCTCACCTCTACATCACCGCCGTCATCGCCCTGGTGTTCAAGGCGATAGTCATTCCGGTCGCGCTGCATCGCATCGTCAAGCAGCTCGGGATCCATCGTGATATCGAAGCGGCGGTCGGCATCGGCCCGACCATGCTGGCCGGGATGGCGCTGGTCGCGCTCTCGATGGTGCTGATGCTGCGGGTGACCGCGGAGGCCGATCCGCTGGCGCGCGAGGACCTCGCCTTCGCCCTCTCCGTCGTGCTGCTCGGTCTTCTGGTCATGGTGACGCGCCGCAACGCCGTCAGTCAGGTCGTGGGATTCATGTCGCTCGAGAACGGACTGGTGCTGGCGGCGACCGGCGCCAAAGGCATGCCGCTCGTGGTCGAGATCAGCGTCGCCTTCTCGATCCTGATCGCCTTCATCGTCATCGGCATCTTCCTGTTCCGAATCCGTGAACGCTTCGATTCCGTCGACGTCTCGGCACTCGACGACTTCCGGGGCGAGCAGCGATGAGCGGATTTTCGTTCAATCCCGTGACGGCGGTTCTGCTGATTCCGATCGTCTCGGCCGCGCTGCTGGCCGTGCTGCCCGGCTACCGGCTGACGGCGCGGCTGAATGTCGTGGCGAGCCTTGCGACATTCCTGTCGGCGCTGTCGCTGTTCCTGATCGTTCGTCCAGTGCCGGGGCCCTATGTGCTGATCGACGATCTGAACATCGTCTTCATCGTCCTCAACACCTTCGTCGGCTTCACCACCAGCATCTTCAGTGCGAGCTATATCGCACATGAACTCGACAGCGGCCGGTTGACGCCGGCCTACCTGCGCTTCTATCACGCCATGTACCAGACCATGATGTTCGGCATGAACCTCGCTTTCGTGTCGAACAACATCGGCCTGATGTGGGTTGCGGTGGAAATCGCGACCCTGACCACCGTGCTGATGGTCGGGATCTATCGCACGCACGCCGCGCTGGAAGCGGCGTGGAAATATTTCATCCTCGGCAGCGTCGGCATCGCGCTCGCTCTGTTCGGCACCATCCTGGTCTATATGGCGGCGCGTCCGGTGGTCGGCGAAGGCCAGGACGCCATGGTCTGGACGATCCTGATCGAGCACGCCGGCAATTTCGACGCGGAGCTGCTCAATGTCGCCTTCATCTTCCTGCTGCTCGGCTACGGCACCAAGGTCGGGCTGGCGCCGCTGCATGCCTGGCTGCCCGACGCCCACGCCGAAGGTCCGACGCCGATTTCGGCCGTGCTGTCGGGCCTCTTGCTCAACGTCGCGCTGTATGCGCTGCTGCGCTTCAAGATCCTGCTCGCCGCCAATCCGGCGGCGATTTCCCCCGGCCCCCTGATGGTGACGATGGGGCTGGTCTCGCTCGTCTTCGCCGCGTTCATGCTGTATCGCCGACGCGACATCAAGCGCCTGTTCGCCTATTCCTCGATCGAGCACATGGGCATCATCGTGTTCGCGTTCGGGATGGGCGGCCCGCTCGCCAATTTCGCCGGGCTGCTGCACATGGTGATGCACAGCCTGACCAAATCGGCGATCTTCTACGCCGTCGGGCATATTTCCCAGATCAAGGGCACCCAGCGGATCTCCAGGATCCGCGGCCTCACGGTGACCCATCCCGTGCTGGGATGGGGGCTCGTGGTCGGCGTCGCCGCGATCGCGGGACTCCCGCCGCTCGGCATCTTCATGAGCGAATTCCTGGTCGTCAGTTCCACCTTCGCGCGGCAGCCGTTGCTCGCGATCGTGCTGGTGTTCGGGCTGCTGCTGGCTTTCGGCGCGTTGACGTTGCGACTGACGAGCGTCGCCTTCGGCGAACCACGCGGCAGCACGGCTCCAACCGAGGCCTCCTTTGTGCCGATGTTCGCGCATCTCGCACTGGTTCTCTGCGCGGGGATCTATCTTCCCGCGCCGCTCGTGGTCTGGTTCCAACATGTCGCGCGCCTTCTTGGATAGGATGATCTGAAGATGACGTCGCTGATCGATCTCATGCAGGAGGGCCGCAAGGTCGAAAGCCACGGCCCGTGGCCGCGCGTCGTGGTCGATGCGCCGGCATGGAATCTTGCGGTGAAGCAACTGGCCCAGGGGCATTGGCGTCTGCTCGGCCTTTGGGGCGAACCCGCGAGCGTACACATGGCCATCGGCGATGAACAAAGTGCTGAGATCGCCGTCGTCAGCCTGGACTGTCCTGACGGCAATTATCCCTCCGTCGGCCTGCATCACCCGCCCGCGCTTCGACTGGAGCGAACGGTGAACGATCTGTTCGGGCTCACGGCGCTGGGCTTGCCCGATCCCCGCCCCTGGCTCGATCACGATCACTGGGGCGTTTGCTTTCCGCTTGCGGGTCGCATCGACGTGCCGGAGGAGGCGGCGCCCTACCGCTTCCTCCCCGTGGACGGCGGCGGCATGCACCAGATCGCGGTCGGTCCCGTGCACGCCGGCATCATCGAGCCCGGACATTTCCGCTTCACCGCGAGCGGCGAGACGGTGGTCCGGCTGGAACAGCGGCTGGGATATACCCACAAGGGCATCGAGGGCCTGATGCGCGGCGCCGCTCTCACGCGTGCCGCGCAGCTCGCCGGACGCGTCTCGGGCGACAGCACCGCCGCCTATGCTTACGCGTTTTCACGCGCCGCTGAAGCGGCGCTGGACCTCGACGTACCGGATCGGGCGGTCTGGTTGCGCGCCCTGCTCGCCGAACTGGAGCGGCTCGCCAACCATCTCGGCGACATCGGCGCCATCTGCAACGATGCGTCGTTCGCGCTGATCCATGCGCATTGCAGCATGTTGCGCGAGCGCGTGCTGCGCGCCGCCGATACCGCCTTCGGCCACCGCCTGATGCGGGATGTCATCGTACCGGGCGGCGTGGCGCGCGATCTCGGCGCGCAAGGCGCCAAAGCCATCCGGGCTTTGCTGGATAACATCCGCCTGCGCTTCCCGACACTGGTGGAGCTCTATGACAACACCGCATCGCTGCAGGATCGCACCGTCGATACCGGGATCCTCAAGCCCGCTCTGGCCCGGCAATACGCCGCCGGCGGCTATATCGGCCGCGCGTCGGGACGATCCTTCGATGCACGCAAGGCGCTCGCCTATCCGCCCTATGATCGCCTGCGCTTCGAGGTGCCGGTCCTGAGCGAGGGCGATGTCAACGCGCGGGTCTGGATCAGGGTGCGGGAGATCGAGCAGAGTCTGTCGCTGATCGACCAGATCCTGGACCAGCTGCCCGAAGGACCTCTGGCTAACGCGATCGGGCCGCGGCCGGGGACGCGCGAGGGCATGGCGATCGTCGAGGGCTTTCGCGGCGACATCCTGGTCTGGCTGCGCCTGCGCGACGGAGTCGTCGAACGCTGCCACCTGCGCGACCCCTCGTGGTTTCAATGGCCGCTGCTCGAGGCGGTGATCGAGGGCAACATCGTTGCGGATTTTCCCCTCTGCAACAAGTCGTTCAACTGTTCCTATTCGGGCCATGACATTTAGAGCGCTTTCGAGCGAAGTGAGTACCGGTTCGCGTGAAGACAACGCGTCACACAAAAGAGACGGCACCAGATGCGCAAGCTGCTTTTCCAAAGCCTGTTCCGCCTGCCATTGACCGAGCAGGCGCCATTGCCCGACGATGCCGCGTTGAGCGAGCTCGCCACCGCCGTCGGTGTCGTCGCACGGCGGCGGCTCGGACGAAGTCTCTCGATCCGCGAGGTCGACGCCGGATCGTGCAACGGGTGCGAGCTCGAAATCCACGCGCTCAACAACGCCTATTACGACGTCGAGCGCTTCGGCCTGCGCTTCGTCGCCTCGCCGCGCCACGCCGATGTGCTGATGGTGACCGGTCCCGTGACCAAGAACATGCGCGACGCGCTGCTGCGCACCTATGATGCCACGCCCAATCCAAAATGGGTGGTCGCCGTCGGCGACTGCGCCCGCGATGGCGGATGTTTCGCCGGCAGCTACGCGGTGGTCGGAGGCGTCTCCGCGGTCATCCCGGTCGACCTCCACATATCAGGCTGCCCCCCAGCTCCGATCGCGATGCTGCGAGGCCTTCTCGCCCTGCTCGAACGCGCGGACAGCAGCGCCGTGGCGTCCTGAGCATCGCCTCAACGATCGGGTTGCGGCATGTTCGATCGGAATCGGAAGCTGTGAGTTACAAAGTCAGCGCGCCTGCTCGGGCGTGCGCGGAGGACTGGGTGGCCGCGCCAGCTTCGGCGTTGTGACGTGCTCTCTCAGCCGGACGCCCCGGCCGCCGGTCGTGCTCGGAACTCCCGGATTGATCAGTTCGATCCCAGCGCCATCGAGCGCGGAGACAAGCTTCATCAGAGAGTCGACATTGCCGCGGACAACGCCATCACTGGCTTCCATGCGCTGAATGGTCGGCACCGACAGGTCCGATAGTTCAGCCATTTGCCGCTGATCGATGTTCAGGAGCGCGCGCGCCGCCCTGAGCTGATTGGCGGTGATCATGGTGTTCTCTCAATCATGGCTAGATAGTGCTACCCAATATGAATACCAGTTTCAAGCATCAATTTATACGCGTGAAGTATCAAATGACGGCCATAATCACGGCGGCCCACACCGGTGTGGCGAAGCTGTCTTCGGTCGCGACACCACCGAACTCCATCGGCCCGACATCAATGATGGGTGGCGGCTTACGACCCGGTTGAGAGGGCGATCGGTCGGAGAGTATGGGGGATTAAATTGATCTGCCGCGACACGGGAAGCGGGCTCCCTCTCCCGCTTGCCGGGCGCTTGCGGGGGAGGGTTTGGGAGGGGGCGATAGGGAATTTATTCGCAGTTTGCCGGCCGCCACCCGCCGTGCTCTTCGCGCGCGGCGACCTCCCCCGCAAGCGGGAGAGGTAAAGCGAGCCTGAGGCGGCAACAAACCCGAAATCACAAGGCTGATCAGGCCGCGTCGCGATGGGCCGCGATGATCTGATCGGCGGCACGGCCGATGACCTCGGCCATGCGGTCGAACAGCCGGGTGAAGCCGCCGGCGCCGGCGGTCGCCGAGCGCAGCTCGACGATCAACTCGCCGATCTCCGCTTCCGGCATCATCGCCCGCACGCAATCCCAGCCCGGCCAGCCCTCACGGGTATCGAAGCCAAGAATCTGCCCGCGCCGCGCCGACAGGATTGCGTTGATCTTCGCGGTCGCGTCGGTGGGACAGACGATCTCGACCGTGTAGATCGGCTCCAGCAAAACCGGCTGGCAATGCGGCAGCCCTTCGCTGACGCCGACCCGCGCAGCGGTGCGAAACGCCAGATCGGACGAATCGACGCTGTGATAGGAGCCGTCGGTCAGCGTCACCTGCACGTCGATCACGGGAAACCCGAGCGGCCCGCGCAGCAACCCGTCGCGCACCCCCTCTTCCACCGCGCCGATGTAATTGCGCGGCACGGCGCCGCCGACGACCTTTTCGTCAAACTTGAAGCCTTCGCCACGCGGCAACGGCTTGATCTCGAGAACGACGTCGCCAAACTGACCATGGCCGCCCGACTGCTTCTTGTGGCGTCCGCGCTGGGTGACCGATTTGCGGATGGTCTCCTGATAGCCGATCCCTGGCGAGTGCGATTTGACGTTGATGCCGAACCGCTCGTGCAGCCGCTCCAGTGCGACGCGCAAATGCATCTCGCCCTGCCCCCACAGCACGATGTCGTGGGTCCGCGGATTATGCACCATGGTCAGCGAGGGGTCTTCCTCGTTCAGCCGCAGCATCGACTGGCCGAGCTTGACGTCGT
>Ga0307509_10006399_pt1 | contig 15864 bp, 23 predicted proteins | sample 10_EM_MG_FD_202245 | JGI IMG/M metagenome (GOLD analysis project Ga0307509, IMG submission 202245) | Populus trichocarpa ectomycorrhiza microbial communities from riparian zone in the Pacific Northwest, United States - 10_EM | ecosystem: Host-associated > Plants > Roots > Unclassified | place...
ATACACAAAGTTCTAAGCAATTATCGCGGGCTCAGGCTGCACGAGAGGGAGAAGAGGAACCGGGGAGTGTGCACAACGTTGCTCATAAGTTAACTTAGCTGGAACTTCCCCCAGAGTCCCGAGTTAACAACTTCTAGATCTAAGTTTGGCTTCCCATACTACCTCCCCCTCCGTTGGTGGTGCCCTTGCGTTTTTCGCACTGCGCGTTCCTCGCAGGGTCATATTGACACACGGTCTCGCTTTCACCAACACCGAAGAGTTCAAAAGCCGTTGGGGGCGACCGGAGGCTGACCACACATTGGCCATACGCGTAAGTGCGATGCGCGTCCGTACACGAAGGTACCGCGTAGCCTCTCCAGAGTGTTTGTAGTATCGCCGAGAGACCACGGCCAAAAAGCATGGGATCGGTGCGCCGTGGGGGCTACACAATCGGGAACTCTGGACGAAGTGTCCGATGCGCTGGCCTGTGAGACCTCCAGATCTCAACGGCCCCAAACTTCAGACGTGATTCGAATTCCATCGAAGCCGGCGAAACACGGCCACCGAGGGTCGGTGGATCCAACTCAAAACTACCACAAATAAATAATACACGGGCGTTTCAAGCGCCTGACACTACCTTCTGAACTTCCTGGGATCCTTTGAGCCCCGAGACCAGACTCCTCTCCTTTATGAAACCGACTCCTCTCGACGAACCTCCTCCGCAAACAGCTCAACCGGATCGGGGATATTCCCAATCGTCTCTGCCGCAGTAAGTTCGTCCCGTGTCTCTCCGTCCTCGGCCATTCTAAACACCCTGATCCTACCGGTACCCTTCGGGTTTAGCGGTACCTGTTTCGACAGTTCCTCGATCAAATCGTGGACTGTGCCGGTCTTGGATAACAGGAACGGATACGTCGACCCCCATTTATCGTGGATACCGACCCAGGTGACCACGAGAGCCCGCTTTGTCTCTAGATCAATGATGCTCACGTCAAGCTTTTCGTAGAGGATGACGATTTTAAGTAAGGGCGTATAGGAAGGGGGTATGATCGTGGCGATGGTTTGGTTTTTTCCGCGTTCGATGAGCGATTTGGCTTTGCCATCGATATTGCGGGTGGTGGTGAACCTCAAATTCATCGGTTCGTGCTTGAGGCATTCTCCGACCTTGCCAGCCATCTGGGAAAAACGGGTTAGAAACGTTCGCGTAACGCGGAGTCGATGAAGGGGTGGTAACCCACAGTATCGTAGTTCTGCTTCTTACTCAGTGTCAGACTGAATTCCGGTTGATCGGGACCTGGCTCGTCAAACTTGGGCCTGAAAAGTACTGTCACCCGGTTCTGTAGGAAGTCGTAGAACTGCACTGGGTCAGAGCACAATCCGTTGGATTCGAGGCCGCGAGCTTCCTGTTCGGAGATCTCATCCTGGAAGCAGATGATATCTCCGTCCTGGATTTCGCTCTGGAGGAGCGTGCGCTTTAGTTTCATGAGTTCGATCATGCCAGGTTTGACTTCCTGCGGAAGGGGGATAATTGGCACGCCGTATTGGTAAAAATGCGCCACGCTAATTACCTCGTAGAACTTCAGTGGTGTCCAGGGTGCCCACTTCATCCTCTCTCTAATGATCGGACCGAGGTGGCCTACTTTTTTCGCCCCCGGCACGCAGAGTTTACCGATTCCAAAGAGCGTTTGCTTCGTAGCGTCGAAGTACTTGAGGAAGATCGTGACCGTCCTAACAGTACCCAACTGAATTTCCTTCACGCTCAAATGTGGGTCATGCAAAATTTCCAGTGAACTTGCTTTTGAGGGATCCGGGAGGATATCGAAATACAGCCGAAGGTCAACGTGTCGCATAGCAATATTGTTACGGACCACTTCGATCGCTAAAGGATATCGTCAGAAAATGTCTGCATGGAGTTTGTACAACATACTTAATGAAGGTTCGTTCTCTGGGATATGCGTGTCCGGCCGCACCGTCCTGTTCCGGCGGTTAACCAATACCCATAACCTGAACCGGCTCTCGGGACATCCGAAGCGTTTGGCGACTCTTGACTTGAATCCACTATATGTCATCTGCTTGAGGACGCAGAATGTCGGGAGGTCAGATAGGGGCGAATTCCTCCCGTCCACGGATGCGAGGTCAAAACCTTCATGGCGAGAGAAGGTTTCGTCGGTGACAACTTTAACAGTGAGGAACAGGTGTGGCTCTTCTTTTTGTTTCCTCTTCGCCTCCATCTCGGCACGCTCCTCGTCCATTCTTTGCCCTAGAAGAGGAATGAACCAGGAATTTCCGAGCACCAACCAACACGGACTTACTCATGTGCGGAGGAACATCCTCCTCGGTGAGGGGGGCCAGGACTTCATCGATCGCTGTCTCGCGGATGTATACCAACATGCGGGCGTTCGTGAACCTCCTTATTGCCTTGACTTGGTCCCACTGTGTTCGAGGGACGACACCGCTCAGCGGCTCTCCACCATAATTTCCCTCCAACACTTCCCGGTCCGTCACAGGCGTCACCCGCTCGTCGTCGAATTTGAGCCATCGGGTATGCCGGTCTGGTTTGATGAGAGCGAAATAATGTCCACCGTGGAGATCACCGGAGTGCACAAGGACACCATGAAGCCTGTACTTCCAGGGTTTGGACCTGTCAGCAGTCTTATCGAGGAAGTGGTCAAGATCAATTTCCAAGGGGAACTCGAAGCGGTCGTTGATCTCCGGGAGGGTCAGAACCAAACCAATAACTTTCCGGGACGAAAGTAACACGCACCTTGACCATGGCACCACATTGCACGTCGTACTCGTAGCGCTTCAGAAGCAAGTGCAGCACTGGCGGAAGAGACTGGAAGATGATACCTTTCCGAGCGTCCTGCGGTCCAAATCCCTCGGCCCGGTACCTGAGTTCACCATCCAGTGTTTCTACAGCGATGTAATCCCGGAAAGCATCGTATAACGTCTTTATTCCCTTGACTTTCAATTCGAGATCTATGCGGTGGATCGGCCCGGTCAATTCACATAGGTACGATTTTTCTCGGAGCTGTACACTCTTTCTCACCATGGAATTCCTCCACTCTAGATGACTCGTAATCGACGTTGACGCATTTGACGAAACTTTTCATCTTGCCGACAAAAAGTTTTGAGATGGCACCCTCAGCGGGTGTACCCTGAGGTACGCATGGTTACTTAATGACGCTGGGCCACTGCGAAAATGGCATAAAAGTGGAGTGCGGACCTTCATCAAGGACTCGAGCTTGTCTTGCAACACCCTGTTGCATTCTTGGACATCCCGTGGGGAAAAGGAGTCGAGGGACTTCCAACCGAAAGACTTTGTCAGTTCGGTGGTTTCTGGTGGGACGGCGAACAGTCAGCCAACTCGTCAAGGTGGAGGGCTGCACGAACCAACGGGCTGATCGGAGGTTCGCAGGTTGTAGAACACGCGTTGGAGTGCCAGTGAGACGCTCTCTGTTGGACGGTGGCCTTCCGTCGGGATTTGGTAAACCGCCTGGGTGGCAGTTTACAAGCGGTCGGGGTCAGGGAAGAATACGGTACGGTACCTTTCGGAAGGAGTTGGTACAAAAGAGAGACTGCAGAATGGTGTTCATATAACCCGTAGCACCCTGGTTTTTCAGTCCGACATATCCCGTTTCCTTCTTCGAATCGTAGCTGGATGAAGCAGATAAGGCCTCGGAGTAGGCAAGCAATAAGGATCAGCCTACTTGGCGAAATTGCGCCATAGCACACCCGTTGAATCCTCTAAGACTCTCAAATAAACCGAGACCACGGCCGAATCCTCCTCAACAATTGGACGATTTTGGCCGGGCTGTGGTTGGAACAACTTGCGCAGCTCGCCGAAACGGGTGGTACCCCAGTCATTCTCTTTGGCGGTAAACCGGTGATGCGCATCTGAGAGGGCGGCCCTTGAGTTCGAGAACGCGCTGAGTCGTGGATCACGTACGGGTGACAGTATGGATAGTATGGTCGTGGGGGTTCGAGACGACCAACGCGAATTGGGCACAAGCGTGCCAACCCTCACCCAGGTCGGGGTTGGCATGGTCAAGGTAAACGGAGATGATTTCATTTGGAAGGCCGAGCGGCAAGAGATATATCTGCCTGGGAGTGTTTTCAGATGGGGCGGATGTGAAACAGAAGGGACACACCACTTGTGTCCGCCACAACTGAACTCCGGGCTGGTTAGTCTCTTCTCGAGTTTCTTCCAGCCCTGGGCCCTCCAATGAAAAACCTTGGACTCCCTGACAGTATAACCCAGATGGGGTATGTGTTTGGCAGCGAAGGCATCATCTGGAGGGTGAGGGTGGACAAGCGATAAGCAAGGGGTGGGATGCCAAGGAAGGGACTCACGGTCGAGAACAGAGATCGTGGGAGAGTTGCGTGGATCGTTCGCCTCCGCATCGATGATATGCATCCCTTCGGCCTTGTGTTTAGACTAGGATATGCCGTTCGGCAATTGGGGCGCAGCAAGAGGGAAGAGAGCCTGGTACTTACTGATATCAATGACCAGCGCCGAATCAGGCACATCTGACCGGGGCAAACAGGTGCAAACACACCCGAGTTTGCCAGGAGGAGCGCTGGGTGCAACCGAGGAGGCGCGTGTCAAACGTTGGTCGACCGAGGGCGCTCGTATCACGGTTGACCTATCCCTCGGCGAAATCCGAGTGAGCTTTGATTGGACTCTCTTTCAGCAACCTAATGGTCTCACCGATGCTGGAACAGGCAAATCTCACAACGACGCCTCGGACGTACGGAGTTGAGCCGAGGTGCGCGCAGACAAACGGAGGTGAATGCTCGAGTTCCGGACCCCCCATCCCGCTAACCGCCGTCCAACATGGATCACAGTTTTCAGGCTACCTACTGAGCTTATCGTCGAAAACCTATCCCACTTTGGAGACCCTCACCGCAACACCCGACGCGAAAGGTCTGATCGAGGAAGCGGAACCTCTGTCTTGGAACACATGGAACGGCTAACGGTAATCCGAGAGTTGACCATGACCTGTTGGCATCTGCGCAACATGCTCTTCCCCCTTCTTTGGGAATTCGTGGAAGGGTGCAAAGTGTTCGTCCGCCGCCCTGTCTATCCCGACCCCGCGCCGAACCAGATGGTTCCGCTGAAAAGTGGCCTGGAAGATCGGTATTCGTATCTGGCCCATAACCCGACCGTCGGTGCCTACGCCCAGCGCGTATACTTTCGTATCCACCAGAGTTAAACTTACGAGGTGTCATTTTGCAGGGCCCTTTCTGTGGATCACAGATCCACAGAGCCCACGAAGGACTTTTTGACAATCCTCGTCGACTGTCTGGTTCGGTTGCCTAACCTAAGGACCTTGGAAAGTGTAAATACCAGCCTCGGTACAAGGTTCGAACGGGAATGTGCCCGTTTCCCTGGTATCCGTGAATCGCGGGTCAACGGCATGTCGATACTTTTCGTGAGGAGCTACCCGAACGTGGAAAGTGTAACGCTCACAGGTTTGGACGCCCGGGACATCGGACTTCTGCCCCTATGCGGAAATTGGTTCAAGATGTTGGGGCGCGTTGGATGGGTACTTCCTTGGCGAGGTAAGCTCAGAGGCATGTTCTAACCAGAGGGCCCTATTCACCAAAGACCCGGAAGTCCCACAGGCCCGGCCGGACTTCCAGGGGATCTACATCTAGGATCAGACTGGAAATGTGCATATACCTGTAAGTCTCCCGCGCCGAGAACTTCCGGAACCCACATGCTTGTCGTTTTACGCAGATCGATACCGGAGTAATAGAAGCCTGAGATTATTCAAGCCACTCGCTGTTGTGGATCTCGATTTCCTCGTCTCTCCGTCTCTCCGGGGTGAATTGAGTCAAACGAACTGTCGGTGTTTCAGGGCCGAGACAGAGATGAACTTGAAGGTGTGGAAAGGCGAGGAGGGGGAGTTGGAGGTGCTCCCAAGGGTGTCGTCCCTCTAGTAGGAGGCGCGTCATCGTTTGTTTACCCTTCGGGCTGTATACTATATTTCATGCTGAACGAAACACCACTAGCGATCCGGGGCCTGGCCATTTCTTGTCGAATGAAGTTCTGACGCCTTCTATGGGGCGCAGCGAACACCAGTTCACGAGCCAAACGCATAGGACGGCCCGATGTTGTCCTCCTTCAGGGCATGTGCAACACGCGAATTGTCCCCACGAAGTCAAGGGACATCCGAAGGTTAACGGTGACCCATTAGGCGCCCCCTTCCTGTTCTTTGGAAAGGTGCGGCCATTTTGCAGACCCGGGCTCTGATGGCGGTCAGACTGGGAAGGTACACGGCCGGTACGTTCGGTGCGCTCATCTTTCGTTAAACAGAACTCACATACGTCGGGTTCCCACGGGGCGACCGTCTGCTCCATGAGTACCACCCCAATTCCATAGGAAACAGCTCCAGCTTCGAGACTCTGACATTTAGACGCGGTTTCGTGCAGTATTGCTACGCGACCGGTAGCCCGGACGACGCAGGGTTCAAGCAAACCGGAGGAGTGGATATCGCGTTTGGTTCGAATGTGGGGGTAAGCTCTATTGCACAGGGCCTCAATCGATTATCGGTGTTCGGACTTGGCCGCGGGCGAGAGGGCGGGCGGCGAACCGCAAGTCTTTCAGAACAACGCGAAGCGCATAAGAGTGCATCAATCCGTAAGTACTAATTGGAGGAGCACTCCACGGAGACCAGATCGCAGAGCTCGCATCCATATACGGCTTTCCCGGTTCATCGATCACCAATACATCGTGTTTCCCTACAACTTTGCCCGACCTGCGTTCGCAAAAGGATTGGCCAGACTGGTCCCGTAGTTTGCACTTGACCCTAGTAACAGAAACAGACCGAGAATAAACGTTTTCGTTCTCTTGCGACCAAGATCCATCTCCCACCAATTGGTCAAAGGGCCCGAGACACCAAATGAGCCGTTCGGTCACGGGCACGCCGTCGGTGGGTCCAGGATCGGTATTCCTTACATCCCTCCCACCATGCCCACCCAGGACGACCTCTCCTCCCTTCCCTCGGCAACTCTCCGGGCTGCCCTCATTGCGGCCGAAAAACGCGAAAAACAGGTAAAGGAATGGCACGCGGAAAGGAAGAAGATTAAAAGGGAGATTGAGGAGCTTCAAAAGAGGCTCGATGGGCTCGAGAAGGTGGCGGATTCGTCAGAAGCGGAATCCAAAGGGAAGGTGGTGGACAGGTCCCAGCAGTCCCAGCGCAAGGGAAAGCGGTCGGCTGAATTGCTGAGCGACGACGAGGGGCTCCCCAGTAACTGGTACGGCCATCGGCCCATCGCGAAGGCACGAAGGGTGGATCCTCCGGGACCCTCACATTGGAGGTACGTACAGTAGTTCACCGGTCACCTAGACACCCCCACTCACCTAGACACCCCCACTCACCTAGACAAACGGTCATTTCTCATTCCACAACCAATTTCTGACCACAATTTTAGTACCATTCGATAGGTATGGTGGCTGTCCACAACCTCATGTACTTTTTATGTTGTTGTACCATAAAATCAAGGTGAAATAGCAAAGACGCGTCGTAGTTCAATATTCACATGGAACGGTCAACGGTAATCCGAAAGTTGACCATGACCTGTTGGCATCTGCGCAACATGCTCTTCCAACTTCTTTGGGAATACGTGGAAGGGTGCGACGTGTTCGTCCGCCCTGACCATCCCGACTCCACGTCGAACCAGATGGTTCCGCTGAAAAGTGGCCTGGAAGATCGGTGTTCGTATCCGGCGCATAACCCGACCGTCGGTGCCTACGTCCAGCACGTATGCTCCCATATTCACTCGAATCGAACTCACGAGGTGTCACTTCCCAGGGCTCTTTCTGTGGACCTGTGGCCCGCGGACGACGCGGAGGAGTCGTCGACGATCTTTGTCGACTGTCTGGTTCAGTTGCCCAACCTAAGGACCTTGGAAGTCTTTAGTGCAGACTGCGTCGACCTTGTCATGATGACGCTCGAATTGGAGTGTGCTCAGTTCCCTAGTATCCGTGAACTGTGGGTCAACGGCGTGTCGATACCGCTCGTCAAGAGCTGTCCGAACGTGGAGAGTGTAACGGTCTCAAGATCGGACCCCCAGGACATCGGGCTTCTGTGCCTATACGGACGTGGGTTAAGGAGGTCGAAGCGCGTTGCAGGAATACTTCCGCAGTGTGTTTGGCCAGGTGAGCTCAGACAGATTCTGACTTGTTCACCAGAGTCACCGCTATGGAAGTCGCCCGGGTCTGGCCGGATCTCCAAGAGACCCATATCTAGGGTCAAGCCGAGGGTGTGCGTATACTCGTGAGTCTCCCGTGTCAAGAACTTTTAGGACCCACGCTCGTCGTAACATTTTTACGTAGATCGATCCTGAAGCCATCGAACAACTGAGATCATTAAAGCGCCTTGCTGTTGTGGATCTCGATTTCCTCGTCTCCCCGTCCTCCCGGGATGAGACGAGTGAAACGAAGCGTCGGCGTCTCAGGGCCAAGACAAAGGTGGACTTGAAAGCGTGGAAGAGAGATGTGATTGAAGTCCTCAAGGGCAGCCCTTCCAAAGATCGCAAATTCTTGAGATGGAAGGTCTACAAAGGCGAGAGGCGCTATAGGAACTCCACAGGTTTCCTCGTTGAGGAGGGGGAATTGGAGGTGCTCCCAGGGGTGTCCCCATAGGGGGGGTCCTTGCCGTTGTTTGTCTGCCTTCTGGGTTGTATACTACTTACATCTCATGTCGAACGAAACACCGCCACTGGCGGCTCTAGGCACAGTCGCGTCCCGCCGAATGGAACCCTAACACCTTCTCAGTGGGGTTGAACCTGGAGTCGGAGCAGATTGTTGAGTGGTAAACGTTAAACACCAAACGTACCCGTCACGTATCTAGTACCCAGGTCGTTTCACCAGGGTACGACGAAAGTCCGCGAGCCAAACGCGTGGGACTGTCCAACGCTGTCCTCCTTCACGGCCGGTGCGAGTTCCCACAAGGTCTCGGCGGCTTTGGGAAGGGTTTTTCGTAAGATGAAATGGACTGCGTAAATCAGCCCCCTCCTGTATCCACGTGAAAGTCACTTTGATAATGTATATATAGTGCTAGGATACGCATACAGTATACAGTAGACAAGTACTAGACCTCCCCCGGCCATATAAATGGCCACAATGTGATAGAAAAAGCAAAAACGTATAACGAGTTTTGAGGGTGGGGATGAACCACACAAGGTGAAATAACTTACCAAGCATTGGGCCCCTTTGTTAACGACTTCGGGAGCATATACTAGACGTATATGCCGCTCAGAAACACACTGGTTTAAGCGGGGAAACCGAGGATAAAGGGCGGAAGTCAGGGAGAGAGATTTAATGATTGATTGATCTATAGAGAAATGCACTCACCGAGGTAGCGCAAAAACACGCGGAACACGTAGTCCTAGTGTGTCCCTATAGAATAAAGACCCGCCCCATTAAGTGCGAGGTGGTGGGGACAGTCCAGAGACGGGTCTGTCCCCGGACAAAGAGGTTTTCCCACCAGCATGCCCAATGATACCGAGAAGGCGGTAGGGGGCGCAATCAACTCTAAACAATGCAAAACGTATCTGAGTAAAGTCTCAAGCGACCAAGTAGACGCACCAGGAGTGAGAGCAAAAAAAGAAATACCCCCAAAACTGCTGACACGTAACGCGTCGAAGCAATAGCACGGGAAGAGCATAAATACCATCAATATACCTACCTAGTTACACACCCAGAAGAGCGAAATAATCGGGCGCCGTATTCAGGCGCAATCGCGGTTTTTGTGACTTTGACCCTCCAACACGGGGGGTCAAAATCCATGCAGGATGGGCCCAGGTAGACTCAAAAAGGAAACTCGATCAGGCACGCGTGGTGAGCTGGCAATGCTCCGTTCGAAAATCGAGCATTGCCAGTTCAATTCGCATCCGTTTCATGTCGATTTTAGCGGGATCGATAGCGGTTGACAACCGGCAGGGGGGAAATATTTATTATTATTATTCTGCACATTTTTGTGCTCACGCGTTTCGAATGGGTCAATGAACTAATGGTTATGTAAGCTGATCAATATATTGGGACCACCCGGGCGGGTACCGGGAGGAGGACGACTGGGGAAAAGCAGTTCCCACGCCTGATCATCCTCCCGGAATACTTTGATGGGAGGAGGAAGCGAGAGAAAGACAAGGGGTGACGCGTGATGGGTAGTTCCCACGAGCACAACGCCTGGGAGCCACCGATCAATCGGAGATATCTCCTGATCAGCCAGGGGAGGCCACCGTCCAAAGGTGAAGCTCGTGGGAACTCCCAGGCCCAGGGGGAGGGGGGAAATAGTTTCGCACCACATAGGAGCTAAAAAGTTTGACATCCCTTTCTATATCTCCCACCATGCCCACCCACGACGATCTCTCCTCCCTTCCCCCGGCCGTTCTCCGGGCCGCCTTAGTTGCGTCGGAGAAACGAGAGGAAGTGGAAAAGGAAAAAGAGAAACTTCAAAGGGAGATAAAAAAAAAGCTGCAGAAACGACTCGACGTGCTTGAGGAGACTGGGGACACGTCAGAGGTAGAACTCGTGAGGAACATAGCGAGTGGGTCCCACCACAAGGCGAAACGATTAAGGGTCGATTCGCCAAGCGATGAAGAAGTGGGCGAGGAGCTGGATAACCAACGTTGGCCCATCGCGAGGGCGCAACGGGTAGATCCCATCCCAGTCCCACCTGAGAGGTATGTGGATTCTAGAGGCGGAACACTCACAATGACACGGAGCCTACAGTACATCGTGCACGAGGTGTCGGAAGAAGAAGGACCGTTGCGAGTGGGACAAGAACTCCAACATTCGGAGGTGCCCCGCTTGCCATCGTTCAAACAGCGGGTGTGATAGGAAACGCCCGATCAGTGATACATGATGGTGAGGCAAAATTCCGGCGTCAGGAAAATCTCTGATTTTGTACTTACTACGGGTGCGCTTCAATCGCTTACAGTTGGCTCCACGCGCTTCCAGGCGATTCAGACCGATTCCATGCGCTTCCGTTAAATTTCCCGGTTTATGGAAGCGTATCGATATGCTCTTTCGAAATTTTGTTCAGTGTACAATCAACTAAATTACTGCTTACTCTAAGCACGAGCGCTGTCGACCCCAGTGTATGCAGGGCAAGCCGGTGAGAAAAAATGCATTTGGCCGCGGTTCCACGAGCTTCGCCGCGCTTGGAAGTGACTGTAAATACTGGAAGCGCTTCCAATCTAACTTGGCATTTTCCTGATGGATAGCATAGGGACGGGAGGCGGTCGAGTTTCAATCTCGTAGTTATATAACAAACCCAAAACAAATGATGGTTGTAGATACTTGGAGAGGTGTGTGGCGATGAGGGAGTGTGAAGAGAGGGAAAGAGTCGAGAAGAGACAGGTAAGGGCGGTGGGGATTAGGAGGAGGGATAGGGAAAATAAGAATAAACGACTCTGAGTGATTACAATACATACAAGACGAGCGTCACGGAGCAGGGAAACAGCTGGAGATGAATTGGCTACTGCGCCCGTCCGTAACCATTCACTCCATCACTGCTCCTATCCCCGCCTCGCTGCGGTTGACCTTGTCCGTAACCTGGTTGTGGTTGCTGGTAATACGGGTCGCTTCCGTACGTATCTCTCTGAGCGTATGCGTGGGAATCTTGGGAGTAAGAGTCGTACGTGGTGGCGGGTGTCCGTGAAGGCTGTGGGTAATCCGCCTGTTGTCCGTACGGGTCCTTCTGGTCGTTGCTGTAGTAGACGTTGTAATGATCCGCAACGTATCCGTAGTGGGGGTCAGCGCTTCCACCGCGAGGGATGGGAGCGGCCGCCGATGCCAGATTAACCTGGCTTCCCGTCTCATCGTCATATCGTTCGTCGTATACGGTCGGCACCGAAGGGTTATACTGAGGATAACCGGGTGCTTGGTGATGGGAGTATGGCTGATTATATGCAGGCATAACTGGGTAGTCGACAACGCTCTTCTGATCACCGTAATAGCCGTCGAGGCCGCCAGGGGGACCACGGTGTTTCACCGAGGACACGTCGTCCAAGTCGTCATCCACCGAGAGCACGGGTAATGTGGGTTGAGGTTGGGGTTTACCAACGATCTCGCCCCTCTTATTCTTGAGGTGCGAAAAGTCTCCGGCTGCCTCCTTCTTGGCGAGTTCTTCGGCTCGTTGTTGCCTCTGTTTGTTCCTGCGCCTGATGATCTCAGCGATGCGCTGAAAGGACAGATGTTGAGTATTTGGCCCCGATATCAACGATTGATGCCGCTTACCTTGTCGACCTTGTGGCAACAGTACTCCTTAAGGTTACCTCGGATGTGGCACAGGAGCGGGACGTAAAGAAGGGCGGCCGCGATCAAAAGCAAGAGGGAACCAACAAAGATGAGGACAGTGAATAGTGTAGAGAGAGTGAGGGCCGAGGCGATGAGAGTGTTGCCCCTGAAGTACTTGGTGAGGTCGTACCACTCGCCCTTGTTGCCCTTCTTGGATTGGTAAACAGCGTACAAGGTCAGAGCGTTGATGGATTGACGGGGTCCGTCGGCCAAAAGCACGCGCTTCCAACTCTTGAAGGTGAAGAAAACGAAGAAGGCGACACTGTCACGACCTTCGGACGACTCCCGGATGTGATCGAAGAAACAGAAATGATCGTATGATCCTGGGAGCGACGGGACGCCTCAGTACCCTGATGGTTCGGTTACTCAGTGGCGGAACGTACTTAACGAGTAGTAGTTATTGGCCATGACGTTGGTGAAGGCGTAGGAGATGTCTCTGCTCGCGACAATCTTCTTGGATTTGTGTGCTTCGTACGCGAGCTGGATGAAAACGTATCAATGAACGGTCGTGGGGCGACCAGTTTTGCAGCGTACCAGAAGGAAACCAAAGATGATGCACCCGACAAACAACCACCGCCCAACGTCGAAGGGGACCGTAATGCAGTCCTTGGTCTTTGGGCAGTCGTTGAAGATCTGGTTAGACCATTGCTTGGAGGTCAACATGGTGATGGCCGTGAAAATATCCAGGACGTAGACAAGAAAGTCTTTGAGCACAATAATATAGAGCCACATGTACCTAGAGGGGAAGTAAGGCGGGTGGGGTGAGGATGTGTCCGCAAATCTCGGTGCCGAGCTCTACATACTTGGATCGCATGCCGCATCCGTTGTCTGTGAATTCTCTTGTATCCACAAAGTCGAACTGGGGGCGGAGACCATGAGTGAGTATATGCGGAAGTCTGGAGGGGAAACAGGGGGAGTACCTTGTGGTCGGGGACCTTTTCACGTTTCCACCGAGGACCGTTACCGCACATGGTTGGGAAATCTGTTTGAGCAAAAGAGGGAGTGTGTGTTTGGGGGCGAACCAGTCGCTTTGCTGGTAGCTAAAGGATAGGAGGCAGCTGAAGGAAAGAGCGAGAGTTGGTGGTGGGGAGAGACGCAGGGAAGCAACGGCCAGTTGCCTTTTTAGGACACAGACACCGCTACCGCCGTGACAATGACGACCGTTCAAAAGATAAAGGTAAGAAAAACATTCCGCTCGACTATTGTTCCCCACATTTACCTAATGCCTGGTCCAGGAAATCGAAGATGAAATGGTGAGTGTCCACGGGTCCTCGCAGTATCTTCGGTGTTGGCCCCCGCTCACCGCGTTTCCCCTCCCCATTAGGCAAAAAGTATGATTTCTTGTTCATCGTTACTCTCATGTTCACCATGTGAAGCCTTTTTCACGTTTGTAACCGCGAACAGCCCAAAAGAACAAGGCGACGAGCTACCATTTGGGTCAGCTCAAGGCCAAGCTCGCCAAACTTCGTCGTGAATTGATCGATCCGAAGTCCGGAGGAGGAGGCGGGGGAGGCGGTATCGGATTCGACGTCGCTCGCACGGGCGTCGCGTCCGTTGGATTCGTCGGGTTCCCTTCGGTTGGAAAGGTGGGCGTTATGAACGGCTCAGATTTGGCATGACCATTCACCCAACAAAAGTCTACCCTGATGACCAGGCTCACCGGCACCCACTCAGAAGTCAGCGAAATCGAATTCACGACCCTTACGACGGTACCCGGAACCTTAAAAGTCCACGGCGCTCCGATCCAAATACTAGATCTACGTAAGGGTCCAGATTGTTGACCCTCTGTTGAGGTCTGACTGGTGCCCAGCTGGAATCATCGAAGGAGCGAACGACGGTAGAGGTAGAGGTCGACAGGTCATCGCAGGCACGTCCCTCCACTTCCCCAAAACCACATCGCTTACCTATAGTCTCCTAAACCAGTCGCTCGGACATGCAACCTAATCTTCATCATCCTGGACGTACTCAAACCCCTCGGCGACAAGAAAGTAATCGAATCCGAGCTCGAAGGTTTCGGGATCCGATTAAACAAGAAACCTCCAGCGATCATCGTTCGGAGGAAGGACAAGGGTGGTATCGCCATCACGAACACCGTGCCGCTTACGAATATAGACCACGATGAAATCAAGGCTATCCTGAGCGAGTACAGGATAGCAAACGCCGATGTTGCGATTCGACAGCCGAACGCTACGGCGGACGACTTGGTGGATGTTGTCGAAGGGAACCGGGTGTACATCCCCGCAATCTACGTGAGTAGCACACACGCAAGCAGCGCTCCCCTCATCATTTACGGCCACATTCAGGTTCTGAACAAGGCACGCGGCCGACCTCATCCGTGGATATAACACCAACTAACCGATCTCGAACTCCAAGATTGACGCCATCTCAATCGAGGAGCTCGACCTCCTTTATAAAATCCCCCACAGCGTCCCGATCTCTTCAAAAGAGTGGCTCAACGTCGACGAACTGATCCAGAGAATGTGGGAAGACCTCGATCTCGTCCGGGTCTATACCAAACCGCGCGGGGCCGCTCCTGACTACTCAGCTCCGGTTGTCCTGCGTCAGGGAAAGTGCTCCGTACAAGATTTCTGTAATGCTATCCACAAGGAGATCGCGAAACAGATGAAATAGTGAGTTTTTTTGACGTGGTTTTCGGTAGCCCACGTTCACCGATATCCGGCATATCCGCAGTGCGATCGTTTGGGGTTCAAGCGCGAAACACGCTAGGGGACAGAAGGTTGGGTTGGACCATCTACTTGAGGACGAGGATGGTAAGTTCCGAACTCCGGTCCGCCCAGATCCCCCGCTCAATAACTTTCCTGTAGTCGTTCACATCGCGAAGAAGTAAAACCGGAAATTCTAGGATTAGTGATACCACTGCATTACATACTGTGTCATCTACGGCATCCCACACCCCAAGCACAGATCAATTTCCCACATTCGCAACCGTATCTACTGAGCAGCTTGGGCGTGGTGTAATGACAAGTTCGTGGACCGGAGGTAAATCACCGAAAGTCGAATGAACGCCCAAACCAGCCCAACAGCACAATAAACACTCGTCAGCAGGAGGGGCAAGAACTCTTTTGAGGGGCCCAAGACGTTAGGCAAGATAGTAACCACCAGATGCAGGGGGACAAAACCAGCGATGTAGAGCCTTTCGAGGGTATCGAGGATAACGAAAGCCAGAGAACGAGGGAAGCTGTAGGGTGCAATCCGTCACTCTCAAGAAAATGAACGAATTGGTCAACACCTACTCATACACCCTGCGCTGTATAGGTAAAAGGATCATCACCCCCCACGCAATAGAGTAGATGAGCTTAATGAGCGACTCTAGAGACAGAATCGAGGCCATGAGTTCATCCCCTGCGCCGCTTGGGAAAGAGTGCGACTGACCAGCGGGGGTGAACAACAGCGGGAACAACGAATAAATACCGGCTACACTGGCGATCAGGTACGTCCTGAAGTATGCATGGTTTTCCGCTGCTAGCAGGCTGCCCACTGCTCAGTCACCAACGACATGGGATCAGAGTGGACATACCTTAGGGGTACGAGGACCAACAAGATGGCTTTCT
>Ga0307509_10006401_pt1 | contig 15857 bp, 10 predicted proteins | sample 10_EM_MG_FD_202245 | JGI IMG/M metagenome (GOLD analysis project Ga0307509, IMG submission 202245) | Populus trichocarpa ectomycorrhiza microbial communities from riparian zone in the Pacific Northwest, United States - 10_EM | ecosystem: Host-associated > Plants > Roots > Unclassified | place...
AAACACAATTTCTGCCACACTACCATGCATTCTCTAAAAACTTAGGTTGATTGATTTGGACTCAACCCAGAAAACTGTAATCTTGAGCAGAAAATTATTTAGAAATAAATATATGTGATAAGTGGTGTTTTGTGGGTCTTAGAAACATCAAATGATTGATTGATCATGTAAAAAACAACAATCACACCATATTGTATGGAATATTTGAATAGTTTGCTAGTTTCTTTAGGATTTGTATACTTTTTATCTTTAGGTTCCAATATCAGCCATTAGGCTTGTGTGTAAGATTGTTGCGAAAGTCATTAGTACCAGATATTCTGATCATGTTATGCAATTTATTTTCGAATCATTATTTATAGCATTCATGAAGTATATCACATTATATATTTAGTAACTCATTTTTTACCTTTATTTTTGTACATACTTAAAAAATTAGAAGAAAATCCAAAAAAAAATATTTTTTCAGTAATTTTAGTTAATTTTAATCATTGTGTTATTTTGTTATTTTTATGTGTAAAAAAATCTTGAAAATCATAAAAAATACAAAAAATTAAAAATAAATAAAATTGTTACGGTTGAAATTGAATTGATATTTGAGCATTATAGGCAAAAATGAGGTTTGAGAATTTTTGGGCCATAATTAAGGTTTGAATTGGAGAATAAATTGAAGAAAAAGGGCTTAAAATGGTTTAATTTGGCTGAAATTGAAGAAAATTAAAGTTGAAAGATGAATTTGAAATAAATAGCCAAGTTAGAGAATCAATTAAGAGCTTAAGTGAAAAACAATTTAAATTAAGCATCAAATTGGCTTAGATGTGAGCACAAGGATTGATATGGGAGCAATATAAAAATTAGAGGGCATCATGCTGTAATTTGATAAGGGTGAAATTGAAAGGAATTAAAGGAAAAAAGGTTAAAAATTGACCAAAATAAGAAAACCAGAAGTCCATGGACTAAACAACAAAAAGAGCGGGAAAGCAAGGACTAATTTGAAGTTGGTGCAATTAAATCAGAGAAAGAAACTTAATTTTGATGGGGAAGCAAAAACGACGCCGTTTTACTTTAAGTGAAACGATGTGTTTTGCTTAAATTATGGAAGAATAGGCTAATGAATATGGAAAGCAACGACGCCGTTTTATTCATGATGCTTACAAATTTTTGGGCAGAAAAAGGAAGGCAGAAACGATAATATCTCATGCAACTTTAGGGCTTAATTTTGGTATTAATTGAATCTCTTGGTGGCGCATAAATGAAAGAAACATGTCTTCTAACATGTTGGCTGGCACAGGAAAATAAGGCTCAACTCCTAATTAAGATCTACTATAGATTCCTTGTTAAACATACTTCCTCAGCCAGCTAACCCATCCTTAATTTCCATTATGGTGCAGGATTCAATTTTCAAATTTTAATCCTCTCTCCATAGATCAAGCAACGTGATATTGGTGTCCAACACTTAATTTCTAGGAATCAATCCTCATAAAGATGGTGATTTATTTCCTTTTCAATATTAAAGAATCAGTTCAATCCAATAATTTAAGCTATTCAGTAAGTTCTCAAGATATGATTTATATTATTTTCTAACATACTCTCTCAAGTGAAAGCTTTTAGATTTGAAACTTACATAGACCCATATTACATTGTGCTTAATTTTTTATCAAATAAATAGAAATAGTAAGATTCGAACTCGTGACCGCTTGGTCATTAAGACTCTGATACCATGTCAAAGAACCAGTTCAATCCAATAATTTAAGCTGTTAGGTGAGGTTTCAATATATGATTTATATTATTCTCTAATAACAAAATTTGAACTCACTTATAAAAAAAGTAGTAACAAGTCCAAAAAAAAAAAAAAGAGAGAAAAAAAAAGGGTAGGAAATACTAGAGAGAAAAAACTCGTTAGGAGAGGAAACAAGAGTGATAGACTAAAGAACAAGAAGCAGAAGTGAACGCACAAAAGATAAAGGAGGAGGCAAGTGATCTAGGACAACAGTAACAATGCAAAGGCAATTCCCGCACTTTCATTAATAATTTTTTTTTAAGACAAACCTCCTCCTTTCAAGGGATTAAATGCCAAATTTTTATAAACGATCTATGCGTCTCGCCATCAATATTTTTTTTTTATATAAATATATTTTTAATAAATTAGATTGTATGCAATTTAAATTGTTTTTTTTTATATTAACATAGGTGTTTGGACCAGTTTGCGTGTACCTCGACTAATCCCACAGGACTTGAATTGGTCAGCTTGCGCGCACCTCGATTAATCCTATGAGTCCTGAATTTAACGACCATATAAATCTTTAATGATCCTGAAAGAACTCAAAATTGTGACTATTACAAAACAATAAAAAATACCAGCAATTTAAGTTGTTTTTGCATTTACCTTTACACACATTTTTTTTTACATGTATAATTTATGTAAGAAATTAATTGGATCCGACTTGAAATCAACGGGATATCATATGTCAGGATTTGACAGCTATTTGAAGTGGTTTCATAAATAGTTATATAGACTATAATTTTGTATTTTAAACTCACAAAAATTTCTATTCATGCTCTATATCTTTATACAACCTAGAAGCCTAATTTTAGGCATTCAAAATTATGTAAAGGAAAAGCAGATTTACAATCACAATTAATAGCAATATTTACAAAGGTAAGAAACTGATCCTATAATCATGGGAGGCATAAAATCTGGTAACGCTCATGGTGACAGCTAGGCTTGAGTTGGCATTTGTTTGAATTCATTAGTTTCCTTGATAGACTGCACTCGGAGTTTGCCCTTTGCCGTGGGGTTGAATTATTTTTTATTATAGAAAACAATGTTTAGTTGTAGTATATATATATTTAAAAAATAAATGATTCGAGCCATAAATTTTATTAAGTTAAATAAGCTAGTTTTAATTCAATCAGACAAAAAATAAAATAAAATAGAAAACAATGTTTAGTTGTAGTGAACATATATTTTTTTTTTAAAAAATAAATGATTCGAGCCATAAATTTGATTGAGTTAAATAAGCTAGCTTTAATTCAACCAGACCGGGAAAAAAAAAGATGGTAGATGAGTTAAATTTAAAAAGAAAAGTGATTAGAATAACTTGAGAAAAAAACATCTTTTTAAAAGAGGACAAATGATATATCTCAATTCATAATCCATTAAATATGGAAGAACAAAATGAGATAAAAAATTGATATAAAAAAACCGATCTTGGTTAACCCAAGTAAGCATGATAAACCTGTAACCCAAGTAATCAAGGTTGAGCCAACTCGAGATATCTCACCAAACCTGCAATCTAAATCATGAGACTGGAATAGTCCGATAAAAAAATAAGGAGAATTATAAAGTTTTTTTTATAAAAAAAACCATTTTAACTTTTCAAATCCATGACATGAGTGATTAGTCTTGAAGCATCATATTTGAAAAAATCAAGAAGTCTAATTCTCAATTAGTCAAATACTAAAGGATAAAATTAAAAAAAAATAATTATACAAAAGGATTTACAAAATATCAATTAAAATAATAAGGATTAAAATTCAAACATAAAATTAATTTTATTTTTGATTGAAGGGTTAAATTGAAAAGAAAAGTCAATTTATCAAAAAGAAAAAACAGATCAAAAGAATGATGATCAAATTTGATAAAAAAAATTATGATTGAAAGTTGAAATTAGAAAGAATAATAACTTTTCAAAAGGACTAAGAAAAAAAATTTAGAAATCAAAATAACAAGGAACAAATTAAAAAATATAATATCATCAATTTTGATTTAATGATAAAATTAAAAGCAAATAATTTTTTTTACAAAAGGGCCAAGGAGAAAAATTTAAAATCAAAAGAATAAGGACCAAATTGAATAAAATACTATTTGTAAATTGGGATGGAAGGTTGAAATTGAAAAAAAAATAAACCTCTACAAAAAAATCAAGAACAAAAAATAAAAATCAAAAGAATAAGAATTAAAGTTGAAACACTAACAACAAAGAGCGTCAAGTTGTAATTTTCAAGAGAGGAAAAAAAAGAAATGAAAAGCCCATTGACAATAAACGAAAGCAACAACGCCAACACGTGTCACTCCAAATGGAAAAGGACATAGTGACGCTTCCAACGACATGGTAAAAGGGAATTTTTAAACACCAGAAGGCACTATATGCAATGCTTGAAGTGTGCTAGTGTCTCCCACGTGCCTCCCTGTGCCATACACATATGCCGACCTTGTTGGTTTTTTCTTCTTCTTATTTAGCCAAATACAAACTTAATAATAACAGAAAAACCATTATAAACAACCAAAAATGCTCATTGTCTCCAGGTTTAAATATTTTTTTATTTTAAAGGCATTTTGGTTATTTCACCGTGCATTTTAATTGTTTATGATTTTTTATAATTGGGCAAATACCAAAAGTGCCCCTGATCTGACTTAATAATAACAGAAAAATCATTGTAAAAAGCAAAAAATACCTATTGCCTCTAGGTCTAAATCGTTTTTATTTTAAAAGCATTTTGGTTGTTTCATTGTGTATTTTCATTCTTTTTTATTTTTTATATTTAAAAAAATAACAATTTGCTTGTTAGTTGGCATTATAATAATGAAAAAACCACTATAAAAATTAATACAAAAATACCCCATAATGATAGGTTTAGATTTTTTGCTTCCAATGATTTTTTTTATTTCATTATGCAATTAATATGAGAAAAGACTTATTTATTCCCGTTTAATTTGATAATAACAATGGATCATATGAAAAGACTTCAATGCCCCTGATAACATGTGTTAAGTTTTTTGGATGGAGGAGTAAAATCATTATTACATTGTTCTAATATATAATGTTTTTAAACGTGGAGGTACAATGTTTTTTAAAGGAGTTTTAGCTTTTTTTTTTTAAATTTAATTTAACTTTCTTTTATGAATTTATCAATCCTTAGAAATCATGAAATTAAAAAAATGTCTCCAATAATTAATTTTGGGTTTCAAATGCCCAAATAAAATAAATATGATGAATTAATTTTCATGCTAATTTAAAATCTGTATTGGAGACTTGAATTAAAATAAATTCATAAATATACTTAAAAAATAATAGAATAAACACTAACATATAAAAAGTTAACTCACATAGCAAAGTAACTTGTCACCCTTTTATCCGTAACTAGAGCACTTTTTTTCAGAATTCTTAGGCAACTCATTTTTTAATCTTTTTGATTTGTAAGTCCCATTTATTAGGTAGCAACAAAAGCATCACAAAACTGATAATTACATTCTAAACCTCTAGAAATGTTTCAAAGAAAGTAATCCTTCAAATCTGATTTAATATCATGTTAAATGTGAAGAACAACAAGAAATAAATCATTATTAGCTATCTAAATTGTACTTTTCTGCGGGTCAAATAATTATTTTTCAACAAAAAAATAAATAAATGAGTAGGCTTTTCAAAACAATTTTTGACATAAAAAACTCTAATTATAAATTAAAAAGTTGATACATGTATTTAATTAAATAAATTAAGAATTATTTGTGCTAATAAATGCATAAGAAAATTAAAGATAAATAAAAACTAAATTGAAAAAAATCAAGAGATAGATATAAATTAAAATATTTGATCTTACAACATAGGCCATGCATCTTTTTGTGTTTAATAACTTCGTTTATTAGAATTAATTTTTTATTTAATCAAATAATAATAGAAATAGACACACATATAAAATTAATTGAATAAAATCAAAAGAAAAAATAGACACACATATCTATTAGAAAATTAGAATTCGAGTTTTGGGATCCCTAAAACTCAAATTTCAAATTGTTTCCACATAAAACACTCTAAAAAACCATAGAAACAACAACAATCCTATTTCCAACCCCAAATCACCTTCTAATTAGTCTAAAAACAAAAATTCAAACAAAAAAAATCCACTTAAACTTTTAGATCTAAACTTTTTGATAACTTTCTTTTCAAAAGATGAGAAACATAATCTGGCATCCCCCTTTATGGACAAAGAAAGATTTTGGTTAGTTGCATTTTAGTTAATAAAAAACCCAATGCACTCGGTGCGAAGTTGGTGTAACATGGTTTGGAATCAGTAGCAGGAAGCATTGAAGGAGAAGAGGGAGTTAGTGAACTCAATTCATCGTGCAACTTTCATTACGATCGGTGACATGGACAATGTAAAGGCTCGTGCCGAAAACTTTATAGTGAGAATCGAGTCACTCTTGAAGAATGCAGAGTTGGCTATCACGGGAGAAAGCTTTGTAAAACTCATGATGGATGAGATCAAGAAGACAGTGGCGATGTTCATGGAAACCTTTGAGGAATTAGATGGCCAAGCTCGTAGCTGTCACCGCCACGTAATCCAAGGAAGGACTATGATTTTGAAGAGGATCAATTATGCTAGTCAATGAACTCCTATGGTTATTATGCTGACTGCCCAGCTTGCTTTGTAATTGTAAGCTAACGCATTGGTTTGATTTATTTGGATTCGACCCAGGAAACTGTAATTTGAGCAGAAAATGATTTACAAACAGATGGATCATACAAAAACTTGAGCACAGACTGAGATGATAAGTGGTGAGATCTCTAGTGATTGGTGAGATCTCTAGTGATTGGTGTTGGGGATTCCAACCGTTGATGTACTGATAGTTGCCCATTGGAGGCTTAGCATACTAACACGCAATATTTAACGTGGTTCAGCAAACCGCCTACATCCACGGGAGAGTTCCATATTATTAGAGATAGAGAAAGGATACAATACAAATACATGGAGGAGGAGGAGGATCACATCCACTCTACTTAACTCCCATCTCTCATTGTTGCACTTGTAGCTGCTGCCCTTGGCAGCCCCTCTTTCTCTATTCTTCTCTCTTTGCTTTTACTCTCTACACTCTCACTCAATTTGCTCTCAAATAATGCCTCTATTTATAGGTAACAATGGCAGACAAGAGGCCATAAATCATGGCACTAATGGAGGACAAAAGCCATGAGACATGGCACAAATGGTGTCACTAAATATTCCACTAAGCATAGTTGTGGGGCATTGCTATAAAATGACAATTTCCTAACAATCACCCCCTTTGCCATTTGTGTGGGCAATTGTCCTCTTACTTCTTTAACCAAGCTTGCATCCTGCAGCTTTTCCAAGCTTACCATTCTGAGAGCGTCTTTGGCCAAGTTTACAGGTACTCGCCAAACCTTTCAATCATCAGAGTCACCCAAGCACACCCTTGCTCACACCAAAGGATCACTACAACCAGATGGTCTGTCACATCACATTTGAAGAGTGTTAATGCTTGTCTCTGGGACACAACATTCCCCTTTGAGCGTATCAACCATGCTTGGTCCGGAATGATTTATCAAGCCTCACATCAAGGCTTACAACACCCCCTCAAACGAAAATTTCTATTTCCAAGTGCGACAATCATTATCTGAGTATTTCAATGTGATCACGAGCTCACCACTCTTCCAAGAGTCTACTCATTCAGGAGTTGCGCCTGCCCTCTGTTCCACCCTAGGAACCACGCTTTACTTCTCCGTGAGTCTCTCGCTCTTATTCCTAAGAGTCCAGGTAGCTCTCCACCTTTACCCAGGGGGCAGCCCATTAAAGGTTGATCCATATCTATCTTCATACTCCGAGTATTACAATGCCATTACTGAGCTCACCACCTTGACAAGAGTCAACTTGTTCCAGGAACCTGCGCATGCCCTCTGCTCCTTCATAACAGTCGCGTTTTAAAGCTTCACAAGTCACCCACTTATAGTCCAAAGCAAATGTCTTCTAGCTCATTGATCTTTAGCATGGGGGCAATATCTATGAAAGTCAATACTGCATTTGTCTTCATACTCATCATAGCCACTCTATTGGCTATCCATACACCTGTCCACTCATATCCAGCCATCACATTGACTCTAGGGCGTTTTGAACTTGGGCTCCTATCATGGCCCTCACACCTTCTCTCTAAGGTGTCTTCGCCTTCCATTGGCGGTCGCATCCTCCTTCAACTAAGATGCATCAAAGTAGCTCCAAAAGTCTCTACCACTATGTGGACTCTGGGAGAGATTACTGCCACTGATTACATAGAAAGAGAAAGTTATGGTACACTCATCGCAATCCTCTATCTTAATTTCTATGTTTGGAGCTTCTACCCCTTTCTTCTTGACAGCTCCACCTACACCAACTCTTTTTTGGTGTCTTCGCCTTTCATCATAGGCGATCGCCTTTTATCACAGGCGTTTGCACCCCCTCAATTAGGTGCCTCTTCAATAGCTCTCTTTCCATCATTGCATGCATTGGAAAGGTCTTCGCCTGTTGTCTTCATCAAGAACACAAGAGACTTCTTGTTGTACAACTTCTACACAGTCTTTGCTCTGAGCTTCATCTGGGAACTCTTCTTCTCCTTGCACCTGTTGTCTCATTATAGTACCTCATTGGATCATACAAGTACTCCTGCACAATCTCTGTGTGCCCTCGTGCAATTTCTGTTCTCCAGATTTCTCCCTATTCCTTGCTTATGTTTGACAGTAGCTCATCCTGTCACAACACCTCTTCAACTCAAAATAGGGTGCCAATCTTTATTCCCTTTCTATATTTCTCTTCCATTATCAGGGTCTTCATCAATCTCTCTTCAAGAAATCACAATCACCGAATCTAGCTTCTTTCGAGAAATCATCGCTCTATCAGATCCTTGAACATACGGAACCCAACTGTTCCCTTATGCCGTCATTTTGCTAGTCTTTAACCATTTCGTTACAAACTGCTATATACACGAAAATAGTACCATATGGATAATCCTTCCACTAAGCAAGTTTCTAGGAAAGATTGGAGGGGTCACACTGGTTCCGCTTAAAACTCAATCTCCTAGACAGAACTTCTTAGGCCATATCTATCCATCGTATTGTCTTTCCGTATATACAACCATTTGCTAGCGTTGTTGCGGCTTTCCTTTACAAGTGATATGGAATATCCTGGTTTTATACCTGATTTCTCAAAATCTGGCGAGACTATCAGTACTTAGATTCGTCAAGATTGGTCTTCATCAATTTTCACTCTACACCTTTAATTGTCCACATGATCGGGTGTCCAGAGTGTCCCAATTTTGCCTTTCCTCAAGGCAATTCAAATTCCCCCACTTAGCAGTTCAACACACATAATTAGGCAAACGTGTGTGACATCTTCTTCTTCATCTCCATCGACCACCACGATGACCTTCAGATACCTCCTGATCGGGCAATCTCTCTTAATAATTCACCATCACCACTTTTGGTCTCAATCTTAACAATCAGACCGTACTATTGCATCCGGAACGATCAAATTAGCTGGAAACAAGTCTCAAATCGTCCAAATCGCATTTTAGACAACTAAGATTTGATCAAAACAATTCTGGCCTGATAAATGGCCTAGATTCAATCTCAAATCCGGTTGCACATAGGATCGGCTACACTGGATCCTATCCCTCGGCTCCACCTCGGCTTGGCTCTGCTCAGATCGGCTTGAGGCTGATGACGTGGCTGGTGGGTCCTACTTCGATGACGTGTCAGCTGACTGGTCGCTGACATGGCATGCCAACTGGGCATGCTGACGTCACAGTTATGTCATGCTGATGTCATCCTTATCCGGGTCAGTCACATGGGTCGGTTTATCTGGTATTTGGGTCAGGTCAGCCCATCCGGGTGAAGAAGACGTGTGGCGTCGAGTGGGGCGCGTCTGTGCGCGTAGGCAAACGCCTCGCCGGCACGTGACGGCGTGTGCGGACATGTGTGACGTTCGATTTCAGCGCCGTTTTCACCAGTGTGCTCGTCTCTTCCTCCTCTACACAGTGGTATGGTCAAAACACTATTTTGACAACTTTTATTTTTGGGCAAAAATTAAACACCACTTTAAGCCATAAGCTCTGATACCAATTGTTAGGGAATTCCGACCAGTGATGTACTGATAGTTGCTTATTGGAGGCTTAGCATACTGGAACACAATATTTAACGTGGTTCGGCAAACCGCCTACATCCGTGAGAGAGTTCCATATTATTAGAGATAGAGAAAGGATACAACACAAATACATGGAGGAGGAGGATCGCATCCACTCTACTCAACTCCCATCTCTCATTGCTGCACTTGCAACTATTGCAATGGCAGCCCCTCTTTCTCTTTTCTTCTCTCTTTGCTTTTACTCTTTACACTCTCACTCAATTTGCTCTTAAATAATGTCTTTATTTATAGGCAACAATGACATACAAGAGACCATAAATCATGGCACTAATGGAGGACAAAAGCCATGAGACATGGCACAAATGGTGGCACTAAATATTCCACTAAGCATAGTGGTGGGGTATTGCCATAAAATGACAATTTCCTAACAATTGGTCAATCATAAAAAAGAAGAAGAAGCAAATACCAAACAGTGTGTTGTTTATGGTATAGTATTAGTAACCATCTTGGTTGTATAACTCGTTGAATATATAAAAGAGAAACTTATGTGATTGTAATAACTTCTTTACCTAGTTGATTACATTCATCAATGCACCGTAGGCACGTTAATAGTCTGCTTTACTGTCTTCAATTAATGGATAGATTGACTAGCTTCATGAAATTTTAAGGGTTTATAGCACAATATTATTGATGGTTCAAGAGATAGTCATGCGTTTGACACTAGGAATTGCATTAGCAAGAGTATTCGTCCATGGATTTTTGTCAGGAAGCGAGAAGGGCAAGTGGATAGTTTTTCTGAAATGATTCTGGTATTCAGTAATTTCTCTGTTGGGAGACCTGTGACTCTTTTACAACAACTTGAAATACTCAACATGGGAATCTGCTCAAAAAGAGCTAACAAAACTAAATATCAACTGGGATTCTTTTACAGTCAATCAACTACTTAAAACCTATCCACCAATGGAAAAGGCTTGCCTTATTTTTAAACGACAATGAATCATAATGAATCTCACTCTTAAAATCTTGTCAAAGCTTCTGTTACTGTCCCTGGTAAACTTGGTGATGGTATGTACAAAATTAATTGGACCTGAACTGGTGCAGATCATAGTTGATAAGGTGAAGGTGATAAAGAAAAGGATGAAAGAAGCTCAAAATCAGCAAAAGAGTTATGTTAATAATCGACGGAGACCTTTAGAGTTTCAAATTGGAGATATGGTATTTTTAAAAGTTGCACCATGGAAGCATGTAATTCGGTTTGGAATGAAAGACAAATTAACACCCAGGTATTGTCATAACCCAATTTTGACCCTTTTATTTTAATTTTATTTACTAAAAATGATAAAAAAAAATGATAAAACAATAATAATAATGATGAAAAAAACAAGTAAAAATGAAATAAATGAAGAATGAATTAAAATTTGGGTTAAGGGCAACATGATTGGAAGTTTAAAGATTTAATTAAATTTTTGACTAGTTTAATTAATCATGTCAAGGGTTTAATTGGAGAATTGATAAATTTTGAGACTTAATTAAGCTTGAAATTAATTTAATTAATCCAATCAAGGGTTTAATTAGAGAATTGATAAGTTTTGAGACTTAATTGAGCTCAGAATTAATTTAATTAATCAAATCAAGGGCTTAATTGGAGAATTGACAAGTTTTAGACTTAATTGGACTTGGATTTAATTCAATCAGGGACTTAATTAAAGAAATGGCAAAGTTTGGGGTTAATTGGGGGCACAATTGCAACAGATTAAAGACCAAGGACTAACTTGTAAAAGGCGTCGAAATGCAGGGGTAATTACTGTTTAAACCAGGGGCTTAATTATAAAATTTTCAAAACGTCACGGGTCAAAACAAAAATGGCCACTGTTTATCTCCAAACGACGTTGTTTTGAAGACGCTGTTCATCTTCTTCTTCTTTAAGCCAGAGACCGTTTTCAGCAGTAAAAGTCGAGAAACATTGCAGCAGTAATCTTCGTCCGTTGGCTTAAGTTATGGACGCCTTAATGGTGGTCGACCCTCAGTATATCACCCGTTACCAATCCGTCGGGCTCTATATAAACAGAGGAGCACTGAAAAACAGAGGTTGGTTGGAGAGGGGGGACGGAGAGAAACAGAACCAGGAGAAACACGAAAAAAAAAGTCAAGGGCTAAACAGAGAGAATAGGGGAAAGAAAAAAAAAACAGGGGAGAAAAAAAGGCAGAACCGAGGCTGAACAGAGAGAGAGACTGAGAGAAAAAAAACCCAAAAAAGGCAAGTTACAGAGAAGAGAAGGAAAGAAAAACAGAGGGACTGCAGAAAAAGAACAACCTAAAAATCAGTCAAAATAAATCCAACCAGCGTCTTTCATCTTCTTAATTCCTTCATCATCTCAAAAGCTGCTGGAAAACAAAAGCAGACGGTGAGCACAGAAGCAAAAGAAAGCAGAAGAAGGAACGGAGGAGAGGAGGTAGTGTCGGCCAGCCAGAGCTTCACCATCATCTTCATCGCCTCCAGCAGACCAGGTAAGCAGCCTTTTCTTCTCTCTTGCATTGTCTTACTTCATTAGCATTTTGCACCGTGCAAGTGAATTAAAATTCACTTGCACCGTGCAGCAACACGCGTGGATTAGCGCACGCGTGTTGCTCAGCACAGCCTGGTCACTAGCTTGGGCCAGTGACCGGGTCGGGCTGGCTGGGTCCAGCCCAACCCATGTGGGCTGAGCTGGGCCCAGCCTCAAAAAGATAAATAATAGAAAAATAAAAAAATAGAAACAATATAGAAAAAATAGAAAAAATATGTGTATGCATGAATAAAAATAATGTAAATTTATTGATTTATTAACTGACGCTAGAGTCGGGAATAAAATATTGGTTTAAATTTATATTATTTTTATTCATTATATTTTATTTTTATTTTATTTAGCAAGAAAAAATAAAAAATATGTGCATGCGTGAAAAATAAAATTTATTTTATTGGTTTATTCACTGACGCTAGAGTCAGGAATAAAAATACTGATTTAATTGTTTTTTTATTTAACTACATAAAAAAATATGCGAGTGCGTAATAAAATGAATTTATTTTATTTTTTTATTCACTAGCGTTAGAGTCAGGAATAAAAAAAATATTGATCTAAATTTATTTTATAGCTACGTAATATTTACCAACACCAGAGTTGGAATTATTCGTAGTCGAATATTCACTGGCGTCAGAATCAGGAATATCGCAAGTAAACCATCAGAGCATAAACCAATAAATGTTTAGCAATTTAAGACAAAACCAGCAATGCAGTCTGCCTCAGGCAGAACATTTAAGGGGTGATAATATCTTTCTTTTTACGTAACAAGTTCCGTACCATAGAATCCCTATTAGCCAGTTAGGGTTCCTAGTGACCATAATACTAGGTGACGACTCCTTAAACAAGACATTTTCCCTTAAAAGAACCAGATGCCAGAAATCTGTTCTTTTTCCATAAATCAATATAATTTTTAAGGCTGCCACGATGTTGGGTGCGACGGGTATTGTCATAACCCAATTCTGGGTTATTCCCCAAAAATCACCTTTTTTCAAAAAAAAAATCAAAAAAATAAAATAAAGGCCGACAAGAAAGCAGACTGGGAAATCAAGCTGCAATTTTGGAGGAAATTCAAGGCCTAATTGTACCCCATTATGCCTAAGAATGGAGAAAAAAATGCAAATTCAAGGTCAAATTAAATGATTATTGGACGAATTTGCATAAAAATTAAGTCCAATGACATAATTAAATTTTTAAGTGGCCAATTTGATTTAATCATGGGCCAAATTAAATTTTAATTATGTTTAAGAATTAATTTGGGTCCAATTGAAGGATTTAATTAAGTGCAAGGACTTAATTATACTTTAAATGGGTCAAATTAATTTTATTTGAGGCTTAATTGGTGAAAAACTAAGTTTGGGAGTCTAATTTGGGCTTAATTGAAAATATTGGAATTTTAAGAGACCAAATTTAATTTTTACCAAGTTATTTGATTGAAATTAGGGGCAAAATTGCAAGAAAATTAAAGTTTTTGGGTCAATTAGGGGGTTAAATTGCAAAATCCGAGACCAGGGACTAATGTGCAAACGACGCGTAAATCCAGGGTTCCAATTGAAATTCGGAAAGGGTGTAATTGCATTAAATCAAAAGTTTAGGTCAATTAGGGGTACAATTGCAACAAATTGAAAGCGGGAGGACTGCTTTGAACTTCGGAGAAATCCCTATTTAAAACCTAAAACGACGCCGTTTTGAGTTAAAAAAAAGAGGGACCAGACGACGTGTCGTGTGGTCACTATTCATTATCTTCCTTAATTTTCCAAAAAAACTGGTACAGTCACCGTCTTTGCAGGTGCATTTAATGCACTTAACGTCCACCAAATTTGCCAAAACTTGCACGAAAGGGATCACCAGACATCCCTCTACATCGGGGTATGGTCTTCACCGGTTCACGGGCAAATAAACGGACGTGGCACCACCCCAAAGAGGCCAACTCAGGCAGCCTGCAGCTGCAGATTTGACAATTTGACAGTGCACCATGCTTACTTTGAGCCAACGGTTTGGGATCCTTCCCATCTGAATCAAGGGCTGAAATTTTTCTCCATTGTAGACAAGATTGCCCTCTTCCACCGCCTACAAATAGAGGAGGATTTGATGGCCCGAGGGAGGAGAAAATCGGATCCAAAAATCGCAAAAAAACAGACATCCCCCTGTTTCCATTTTCCTGCTTTCCCCGTCAGCCTTCTGCAGCTCTTTCCACCTCTGCCACAGCTACCTTCTCCGGCGAGAATACCAACAAACCCAGACTATATACCACCACGAACACCAGCTCCACCATAGGAATCCAACCGGCCACTAAGCAGCCACCGTGACTCTCTCCTCTCTTCTCCTTCCAGCTTTCCTCTCCTCTCTGCAGCTTTCCTTTTCTTCCTCTTCCAGCTACAGCCACCACAGTCGACTCAGGCCACCATTTCCTCCACCAGAACCTCCAGCCACTTCACGCCAGGCCAGTGACAGCAGCTCCTTCTCCTCCGCAAGGTTGCCTCCCACTTCACTCCGCCCGTCTACAGCTTCTGCAACCGTTTGGTTGCATGCAGAACGTGAACAGTAATTGTTCACGTTTCTGCAGAAATAATTAACATAGGAGGTGGGCTGGACCTGATTCGGCCCAGACCATATGCATGGGCCGGGTCCGGCCCACCCCAAAGAGAAAAAACTTCTGGGCCGAGGTCGGCGAAAGCATTTTGGGCCGCTGTTGGGCCGCCTTTTCATTGGGCTGCGCCTGGCCCATTTATCTGGGCCGGCCCGACCCACCTGTTTTAATAATATTTAATTAATATATAATATAAAATATTTCTTTTAAAAAAAACAAAAAATTCCAAAAAAAAATTCAAAAATCCTTTGAAAAAAATTGTGATTTTCTCAAATATATTTCTACCAATTTTGTATAATATCGGGTTGTACATTTACACTGTAAAATACAAATCTGGAATTAAAATACCGGGTTTTACTCCGAAATATTTTTTAAAAAATTAAAACATTCTCAAAAAGAAAAAAATATTTTGTTGCATACGGCCAAATTCTAAAAATTTTCCAAGCATATTTTTCAAAAAAAAAAAAACAAAAACAAAAATTGCATCTTTCTCAAGTTTTTTTTTTTTTAAATCCTAAAATGGATATCATAACCAGTTTATGATTATCCATTAGGGTTTGGCCAACTTGTCAAAAATCTTTTTTCAATATTTTTTTTTAGGATCCAGATGTAGACTTTAATATTTGTGGGGTGTAAAATTACACGATAAAATACACCCTTAAGTATTAAAGATACACGATGTAAAAATGCAATGCTAAAATTCAGACTTTAGAAGGGTTAGGATTTAACCCGATAAGGTAGAGACTCTCTCATGAAGATAGATCTGCCTTAAACCTTAGAAAAGACCAACAAATAGAGACCTGACT
>Ga0307509_10006402_pt1 | contig 15856 bp, 12 predicted proteins | sample 10_EM_MG_FD_202245 | JGI IMG/M metagenome (GOLD analysis project Ga0307509, IMG submission 202245) | Populus trichocarpa ectomycorrhiza microbial communities from riparian zone in the Pacific Northwest, United States - 10_EM | ecosystem: Host-associated > Plants > Roots > Unclassified | place...
AATGAAAGTCGCAGCATCGGTCAAGAAAATGTGCCGCAATTGCAAGGTGATCCGTCGCAAGGGCGTCGTGCGCGTCATTTGCACCGACCCGCGTCACAAGCAGCGTCAAGGTTAAGGTCTTCGGGCTAAGAGAGAAACGAACATGGCACGTATTGCTGGTATCAACATTCCGCCCCACAAGCACACCGAGATCGGTCTGACCTCGATCTACGGGATCGGCCGCACCACGGCGCAGAAGATCTGCACCAAGAGCGGCGTTCCGTTCGATCGGAAGGTCAAGGACCTGACCGACGCCGATCTGGAAAAGATTCGCGAAGAAATCGGCCGCATGACGATCGAAGGCGACCTGCGTCGCGAAATGTCCATCAACATCAAGCGCCTGATGGACCTCGGTTGCTACCGGGGCTTCCGCCATCGCCGTGGCCTGCCGGTTCGAGGCCAGCGCACCAAGACGAATGCACGCACCCGCAAGGGCCCGCGCAAGTCGGGCGTCGTGAAGAAGTGATCTGACGACTCTGTCGCCGCATCGCATCTAAGATTCAGTAAAGGTCAACATGGCTAAGTCACCCGTCAACACCGCCGCCCAGCGCGTGCGCAAGAAGGTCCGCAAGAACGTTGCGGACGGTGTCGCGCACGTCCACGCGTCGTTCAACAACACGATCATCACCATCACCGATCGTCAGGGCGGCGCGCTGTCCTGGGCATCGAGCGGTGGCCAGGGTTTCAAGGGCTCGCGCAAGAGCACGCCGTTCGCTGCGCAGGTCGCGGCCGAAGTGGCGGGCCGTGCGGCTCAAGACCAGGGCATCAAGAACCTCGACGTGCGGATCAAGGGCCCGGGCCCGGGCCGCGAGTCGTCGGTGCGCGCGCTGGCCTCGCTTGGCATTCGCATCAACTCGATCTCCGACGTGACGCCGGTGCCGCACAACGGTTGCCGTCCGCAGAAGCGTCGTCGCATCTGAGGTCGACCCATTTCGTCGTCGGCGGTGCCTCCATGGCGCCGCCGACTTTTTCGCTTCTGTCGGTCGTTTGAATCGGCGGGAGTTGAAGCCCACCGTCTGAGCGCACACAACAACACTCGCCAGACTCGCGCAAGCATCCGAGATGCCTGCGTCAGATTGAACAAAGGAAATCAACGTGGCACGTTTTCTGGGCCCCAAGGGCAAACTTTCCCGCCGTGAAGGCACCGACCTGTTCCTGAAGAGCGCGCGCCGCCCGATCGGTGACAAGGTCAAGTTCGACAGCAAGCCGGGCCAGCATGGCCGCACCTCCGGCACCCGCACCTCCGACTTCGGTCTGCAGCTGCGTGAGAAGCAGAAGGTCAAGCGCATGTACGGCATCCTGGAGCGTCAGTTCCGCCGCTACTTCGCCGAGGCCGAGCGCCGCAAGGGCAACACCGGCGCCAACCTGCTGATGCTGCTCGAGTCGCGCCTGGACAACGTCGTCTACCGCATGGGCTTCGGCTCGACGCGCGCGGAGGCTCGCCAGCTCGTCTCGCACAAGGGCATCACGGTGAACGGCGAAGTCGTCAACATCGCGTCGTTCCTGGTCAAGGCCGGCGACACCGTCGCGGTGCGCGAGAAGGCCAAGAAGCAGCTGCGCATCACCGACGCGGTGAAGCTGGCCGAAGGCCAGGGCATGCCGAACTGGGTGACCGTGGACGCGAGCAAGCTCGAAGGCATCTTCAAGAAGACGCCGGACCGCGACGAATTCGGCGCCGACATCAAGGAAGCGCTGATCGTGGAGCTTTATTCACGTTAACGACGACAGCGGGGTGCTGGCATTCGCCGACACCCCTTCTCAGCTATTGCTCGCTAGTGCTTTGCCGGGCACACAGCGAGACATTTCTGGCCCGGCGCTGTGTCTGTCAGCCTTATCGGTGTAACGAGCCGAGGGTATTGAGACGTACAGGACTTCAATGCAAACCAATCTGCTGAAACCCAAAGCCATCAATGTGGAGCCGCTCGGCGGCAATCGCGCCAAGGTCACGCTCGAGCCGTTCGAGCGCGGCTACGGCCACACGCTGGGCAACGCGCTGCGCCGCGTGCTGCTGTCGTCGATGGTCGGCTACGCGCCCACCGAAGTGACGATCGCCGGCGTGCTGCACGAGTACTCGGCCATCGACGGCGTGCAGGAAGACGTGGTTCACATCATGCTGAACCTCAAGGGCGTGGTGTTCCGCCTGCACAACCGCGATGAAGTCACGCTCGTTCTGCGCAAAGAAGGCGAAGGCCCGGTCACGGCCGGCGACATCCAGACCCCGCATGATGTGGAGATCATCAACCCCGAGCACGTCATCGCGCACCTGTCGCACGGTGGCAAGCTCGACATGCAGATCAAGGTCGAAAAGGGCCGCGGCTATGTGCCGGGCACGATGCGCCGCTATGGCGACGAGCCGACCAAGTCGATCGGCCGCATCGTTCTCGATGCGTCGTTCTCGCCGGTCGCCCGCGTCAGCTACACGGTCGAAAGCGCCCGCGTCGAGCAGCGCACCGACCTCGACAAGCTGGTGATGGAGATCAACACCAATGGCGCGATCACGCCCGAAGAAGCGATCCGCAACTCGGCCAAGATCCTGGTCGAGCAGCTGATGGTGTTCGCGCAGCTCGAAGGCGAGATCAGCACATTTGCCGACGCGCCGGTCGCGCGCAACACGCAGTTCGACCCGATCCTGTTGCGCCCGGTCGACGAGCTCGAGCTGACGGTGCGTTCGGCGAACTGCCTGAAGGCCGAGAACATCTACTACATCGGCGACCTGATCCAGCGCACCGAGACCGAGCTGCTGAAGACCCCGAACCTGGGTCGCAAGTCGCTCAACGAAATCAAGGAAGTGCTGGCTTCGCGCGGACTCACGCTCGGCGCGCGGCTGGAGAACTGGCCCCCTCAAGGGCTCGACAAGCGTTGATCGATTGATCAGCGCGCGTCACGTGCAAAGCACCGGTACCTGATACGGCCGGAGCTCAATAAGTTAGTCAGAAAAGGAAAAGCACCATGCGTCACCGTCACGGACTTCGCAAACTCAACCGCACCAGCGAGCACCGCCAAGCGATGCTGCGCAACATGTGCAATTCGCTGCTGCAGCACGAAGCGATCAAGACCACGGTCCCCAAGGCCAAGGAACTGCGCCGCGTCGTCGAGCCGCTGATCACGCTCGCCAAAGAGGCCACGCTGGCGAACCGCCGCCTCGCGTTCAACCGCCTGCGCGACCGCGACATCGTCACCAAGCTGTTCAACGAGCTGGGCCCGCGCTACAAGGCGCGCCCAGGCGGCTACACGCGCATCCTGAAGATGGGCTTCCGCGTCGGCGACAACGCCCCGATGGCCTTCGTCGAGCTGGTCGATCGCCCGGAACCCGCGGCGACCGAAGCCAAGGCCGACGAGTAATCCGTCGCGCAATCGCGATCAAAGGGCCGGCATTGCTGGCCCTTTCCGTTGATGGGGGCGGCCAATTCCGTGCATCATCAAGGTCATGCTCGCGGCGCTAACCTCCAGACCCATGCGCATGCACTCGTTCTTCATGCTTTGGCTGCGGCTCATCGCCGTGGCGCTGGCGCTTGTCGGTACCGACATAGCGCAGTCGGCGCGCGCGGCTGACGACTTTCTCGACCCCGAGGTCGCCTTCACGCTCGCGGCGCGCGCGGTCGACGACCGCACCGTCGAGGTGACTGTCACGGCGGTGCCCGGCTACTACCTGTACCGCGATCAATTCAAGTTCGAGGCCGCCGGCGCGACGCTGGGCACACCGGTGTTGCCCGAAGGCAAGACCAAGTTCGACGAGACCTTTCAAAAGAACGTCGTGACCTACCGCGACGCGGTCCGCATCGCGATCCCGGTGCAGCAGGCGCCGGCGCGGTTCCAGCTGCTGGTGACCAACCAGGGTTGCGCCGACAAGGGCTTGTGCTACCCGCCGATGCAACGCGGTGTCGAGGTCAGCCTCAAGGGCTTCGGCGGCGATGGCACGGTGCGCTTGCTCGGCGTCACCGAGGCCAAGTCGACCCCGGCCTCTTTGGCGGCACCAGAGGCACGCCAGACGACCGCGCCATCTGCGGCTGGCAACGGCCCGCTCGACAGCGCGCTGCGCGATGGCAGGTTCTGGCCGATCGTCGGCGTGTTCCTGATCGCCGGCGTGCTGCTGTCGCTCACGCCTTGCGTGCTGCCGATGCTGCCCATCCTGTCGTCGATCATCGTCGGGCAAGGCACACCTGTCTCGCGCTGGCGCGGTTTCGCCCTGGCGGCGAGCTATTCGCTCGGCATGGCGCTGGTCTATACCGCGCTGGGTGTCGCCGCGGGCCTGGCCGGTGTCGGCCTGGCCGCCGCGTTGCAGAACCCGTGGGTTCTCGGCGCATTTGCGCTGGGCCTGGCGGCTCTGGCGCTGTCGATGTTCGGCGTCTACGAACTGCAGCTGCCCGCGGCGTTCAGCGGGCGCATGGCGAGTGCCTCGCAGCGCCTGCCGGCCGGGCGTTTCATTCCGGTGTTCGTGATGGGCGGCTTGTCGGCGCTGATCGTCAGCCCGTGCGTGGCAGCGCCGCTCGCCGGCGCGCTCGTCTACCTGAGCCAGACCGGCAACGTGCTGCTCGGCGGGTCGGCATTGTTCTCGCTCGCGGCCGGCATGAGCGTCCCGCTGCTGTTGGTGGGCGCATCGGCCGGCGCCGTGCTGCCGCGTGCCGGGGCCTGGATGAACGAGATAAAGCGCTTGTTCGGCCTGTTGCTGCTCGGCGTGGCGTTGTGGACGGTGCAGTCGATTCTGCCGGCCGCATTGACACTGGCCTTGTGGGGTGCGCTGTTGATCAGCGCCGCGGTGATGCTGGTGTCGCAGGCGCATGGCCACCAGCACGGGCGCTGGGCGCGCAGCCTGTGGCGGCGCTGTGCTGCGGCCGTGATCACCGTGCTCGGCATGCTGCAGCTGATCGGTGCGGCTTCAGGCGGCAGCGACCCTTTGCAACCGCTTGCGCACCTGGCGGCGTGGCGCGGCGACAGCGGCATGCCGTCGGCGGCATTGCAGTTCGGCGCATTGCGCAGCGTGGCCGAACTCGACGCTGCATTGCGCAACGCCGGCCGACCGGTGATGCTCGACTTCTATGCCGACTGGTGCGTGTCGTGCAAGGAGATGGAGCGTTTCACCTTCACCGACCCGGCAGTCCAGCGCAAGCTGCGCGGTGCGTTGCTGCTCAGGGCCGATGTCACCGCGAACAACGCAGACGACCGCGCGCTGCTCAAGCGCTTCGGGCTGTTCGGGCCACCAGGCACGATCTTCTTCGACGCGTCCGGCCGCGAGGTCGCCGACGCGCGCATCGTCGGATTTCAGAACAGCACGCAGTTCCTGAAGACATTAGAGGCCGCTGGCCTTTGACGACAGCCGCCGGATCGAACAGCTTGTGCTATAGTCGCAGGCTCAGTCGCGAGGTGGAGCAGTCTGGTAGCTCGTTGGGCTCATAACCCAAAGGTCGCAGGTTCAAATCCTGCCCTCGCAACCAAAAATTCCCGAACAAAAACAATAACTTAGAATAGTTGAGCGCCGACCGAGAGGTCGGCGTTTTGCTTTGTGGCCCATCTATGGCCCAAGCTTGGCCCATCTGTGGCCCTTCAGTTTTTCGCCCGAGTCAGAAATGACCGTTGGGCTCGTGGCCCACATCATCGACCATCGGTCTGATTTCGCGACCATTGGGCCAATGCTCTTACGGTCGGTAGTCACCCTGACCGTTGGGTCGAAATACGGAAATACGACTGGCGGGCGGCTGTGCAGGGGTTGCGGTCGGTGAACGCTGGTAGGCGTACTCACGCTTCCAGCCACCAAGCAGTCGTTGATGCCGAGGAAAGGCACTGGTCCGAATGGCAGCTATACGAGGTACGACCGGACGAGACTTCATCGTCGAGGAAGAACGCTGGGCCGAGGAGAACACTCACGCCCCGGCGAGTTCGAACGCATTTGTTGCGGCGCACAGCTTGCCGCTCGCCTACAGCGTCGGCAACACTCTCTGCAGATGTTCGGCGAACTCCGCCACCAGTGCGGGCGGGCGTTGAAGGTCGAACTTCACGGTGAGGCCCACGGCTGGCAGGCGCGGCAGCAGGTTGCCGGTCGGCAAGATCTGCAGATCGGCTGGCACGGCGGCTTGGGTCAGCACTGCGATGGCCTGGCCCGATCGCACCACGGCCAGCAGGCCCGAAATGCTGCCGCTGGCGTAGGCAATGCGATACCGCCGCTTGGCCGCGTCGAGACCCTCGCACGCCGCGCGGTGATCCAGCGTGTCGGGGTCGGAGAGCGCGAGCTGCAAAGGCTCACGCGTCGCCGCGTTGTCGTGCTGGTTGCCCACCCACACCAGCGGCTCGCGGCGGATAACCGAGGCCGTGTTTTCGGCGTCGGCGGTGGAAACCAACGCGAGGTCGAGCGCATGTTTCTTGAGGCGCTCGGCGAGCCGGGGGGTGGGCGCGCAGAACACCTCGACGAAGACCTGCGGATGCCGGCCCGCGAAGCTGCGCAGGACGTGCGGCAAGAACGCCGCCGCGTAGTCATCGGGGCAGCCGAAGCGCAGCGTGCCCGAGAGCCCTTCGCCTGAGATGTCGGCCACGGCGGCATCGTGGTGACGCAGGATCGTGCGCGCGTGGCCAAGCAGGCGTTCGCCGTGCAGCGTGAGCACCACGCCGCGGCCGGTGCGGTTCAACAGCGGCTGGTTCAGCATCGCTTCGAGCTTCTTGACCTGCATGCTCACCGCCGCCTGCGTGCGGCCTATCTTGGTGGCAGCGCGGCCGAGGGTGTGCGTCTCCGCAATCGCAGCGAAGGTGCGCAGCAGGTCGATGTCGAGGTAACGGCTCACGGCATAACTACTTCTGATATCTGGGAACACAAATATTAGCTTTCATTGTGCCCACTGTGTTCTTAAGCTTCGCGAATCCACACCTTCAGGAGCTCGCCATGTCCCGCAACGCCGATCCCACTTTCTGGCAGAACGCCCGCCAGCATTTGATCCGTTACGGCGGCACTTTCGAGCCGATGATCATCGAGCGGGCGCAGGGCAGCTTCGTGTACGACGCAGACGGGCGCGCGATCCTCGACTTCACTTCCGGCCAGATGAGCTCTCTGCTGGGCCATGGCCATCCTGAGATTGCCGCCGTGGTGGCCGAGCGCGCACGCAATCTGGACCATCTGTTCAGCGGCATGTTGAGCCGCCCAGTGGTCGACCTGGCGTCGAAGCTCGCCGAGATCACACCGCCTGGTCTCGATCGCTCGATGCTGTTGAGCACGGGCGCCGAGGCCAACGAGGCGGCCATCAAAATGGCCAAGCTGTTCACCGGCAAGTTCGAGATCGTGAGCTTTGCGCAGTCCTGGCACGGCATGACTGGCGGCGCTGCGTCGGCCACCTACAGCGCCGGCCGCAAGGGCTATGGGCCGGCTGCGGTCGGTTCGTTTGCGATCCCTGCGCCCTATCCGTACCGGCCGCGCTTCGAGCGCAACGGTCACTTCGACTGGCAAGCCGAACTCGACTACGCCTTCGACCTGATCGACCGGCAGTCCAGCGGCAACCTCGCAGCCTTCATCGCCGAGCCGATTCTGAGTTCCGGCGGCGTGATTGACCTGCCGCTCGGCTACCTGGCTGCGCTGAAGCAAAAGTGCAGCGAACGCGGCATGCTGCTGATCCTGGACGAGGCGCAAACGGGCGTCGGCCGCACCGGCCTGATGTTCGCCTTCGACCGCGATGGCGTGGTGCCCGATATCCTCACGCTGTCGAAGACACTCGGCGCCGGCCTGCCGCTGGCGGCGGTGCTGACCTCAGCGGAGATCGAAGAAGAGTGTCACGCTCGGGGCTTCCTCTTCTACACGACCCACGTCTCCGATCCGTTGCCGGCTGCGGTCGGCCTGAAGGTGCTCGAGGTGGTGATGCGCGACAAGCTGGTCGACCGCGCCAGGGTCGCCGGCCAGCGGTTGGAGACCGGCTTGCGCGCGTTGCAGCGTGAGTTCGACTGCATCGGCGACGTGCGCGGCCGCGGCCTGCTGCTTGGCGTCGAGATCGTCAAGAACCAGGCCGGCAAGCAAGTCGCGCCCGACCTCGGCGCCGCCATCACTCGCGCATGCATGTCGCTGGGCCTCAGTATGAACATCGTGCAGCTTCCCGGCATGGGCGGCGTCTTCCGCATCGCGCCGCCGCTGACGGTCAGTGATGAAGAGATCGACCTCGGCCTGGGCCTGCTGAAGCGAGCCATCGAGAAGGTGGTGTGACAAGCCGCCCACGGGCTTCGGATGAACGACTCGATCGCCGCACACAGCTCGGCCCAGAGCATGATCGTTCATCGTCGGCGAGAACTTGTCGCCCTTCTTCCGCTTGCGACACTTCTCGAAGAGATGTCGGTCTTCAAAGCGGTCGCGGGTGGGTGCCTCCTTCTGTGTAGGTTTATCCAACATCCACCCTCAGGTCGTGGCCCACCGCCATGCGGTTCCGCGTCACGGGCGGATATCGGATAAACCGACACATGAGGAGTCGCTCACGAGCGTCAGATGTCTGGACATTCGGAAGCTCACTCCGGCTCAGGTCAATCATTGAGATTGAGCGCGAAGCGTTCAGGTGCGGGACGAACGCGTGACGCTCCCGATGCGACGCACCGCGAAGCAATGGGCCGATAGGGTCAAGAGTGCTCGTTGAGTCGTCTAGCGCGTACCTGAACCGACGAGATACTTGTTGAAAATCGCACCGTAGGTCCCGTCCTCTTTCACCGACCGAAGCGCTTGGTTAAAGGCTCCGATGACTTTGGTGTAGTCCCTCTTGTTGCTAAATGCCAGATAGCTTGGTATGGCCTCGATTGCCGGGGACAATTCTTTGATCGATCCGGCAACGCCGAGCGTTCTCGCCGAATCGAGAACGACGTGTCGATAGGAAGGAATGACATCAATGCGATCGTGCAGCAGTTTTTGAATGTTGACTGATGCGCTGTTTGCTACGTCCACCTTCTTGAATATCCCTTTTCCCAATGCCGCATCAAGGCGGGGGCCATAGCTCGTTTCATTGATGATCCCAATGCGCAGCTCAGAAAGCTTGTTGAGATCACCGTCGAAACTTACGGTCGAGTCTTTGCGAACAAAGAAGGCCTGAACTTGGGTTATCAGAACTTCATCCGCATACGTCAAGAATTCTTGGCGCGCGGGTGTCTGATAGACCGAAAAAATGCCATCGATCTTGCCTGACTTGACTTCAGCAAGGCACCGTGCCCAAGGCATGATTTCGATTTCGATCGAATAACCAGTTCGCTTGAATACTGCAGTGATGACATCGACCAACATTCCGGTTTGTTTGCCGTTGTCAACGTACGCCGTAGGGACGCTGTCCGCGGCAGCCAAGACCAGAGTTTCCGCGGAAGCAACGGGAATGCTCATCGACACGAGGCACGTCATCCATAGGCTGCACCAGAACCGCGACAGCGCCAACCGTGGAGAGAAACGACTTGCACACATTGGCTTCTCCAGTGCGAAAAGGCTACGGACAGGCGTAGTTTGCATGGATATCAAACGCGAGTTCGACAAAGCACGAGGTGGGGCCTCAAGTTTTGAGCGGCGGCTTCCCGGTCGCGAGCTCGTCGAGCGGAAAGTCCGCTGAGGGTCGACAGCGACATTCCGTCGCTGTCGGATGCACTCATTCGGACTCCGGCGTTGGCTGCGGGCGGGCGATCCCTGGCGCTGTTTCTCGTCCGCTGGCCCGCTGTGCGGCCCGCTGGACAGCGCGCTTTTTGGCTCTGTTCTTCTGGCGATCGGCAAGACCGTTTCGTGAACAATCGCTACCGGCTGTCCTCGTGATCCCCGTCAACACTTCTCCAATCCTATGCATCCCATGCGCACGTCTCCGAACCGCTTGCTGAAGTCCATCCTGACGTCTTCAATCGCGCTCGCCGCGGCCGCCTTCACCGCCCATGCGCTCGCGATCCAGGTCTGCGAACTCAATAGCGAGAGCATTGACACGTACAACGGCAACTCGACCAAAGGCAAGACGGGTCTGGTTCGCTGCAAGGACAAGGACACGGGCGTTGTTCAGCGCGAGACCGAGTTGCAGAACGGCGTATGGCAAGGGGTTTCGAGGTATTTCGAGAAAGGCAAGCTGTCGAAGGAGTACCAGCAAAACGAGCGTGGCAACCACGATGGCCTCTCGCGTGAGTTCTCGCCCGAGGGCAAGGTGATCCGCGAAGAGACGTACGTGAACGGCACGAACACCGGCCTGTCGCGCACCTGGTACCCGAGCGGCCAACTGCGCCGCGCGACCTGGTACGCCGACGGCGAGAAGGCCTATGTCGAGTTGAATGAGCAGGGCCAGGTCTACGGCATTCGCTGCGGCGATAGGCCTCAGCTCTCACCGGCGTTCAATGACGTGAAGGCCTGCGGCTTCTTGGGCGGCCCGTCCAAGGTCGAGGTCTACAACGGCAAGGGCACGATGCGCGCCAAGCTGTCCTTCGATTCGGGCAAGCGTGTGCGTAGCGAAGAGCTCTACGAGAATGGCAAGCCGTCGCTCGTCACCGAGATCAAGGGCGACCAGCGCACCGACCGCCGCTGGAACGAGTCTGGCACGTTGGTGCACGAGACCTTCTCGCAGATCATGACCGAGCGCTCCACCGTCAAGCTGATCGAAAAGGAGTTCGCTGATTCCGGCGCGCTGACGCACGAGCAGCGCTGGAACACGAATGCCGACCAGTTGCTCGACCAGACCTTCTACCTGAACGGCCAGCCGAAGACGAAGTCGGTCTACAGCATCGAGGGCGGCAAGCACTTCAACGACGAGACCGAGTTCTCGGACGCTGGCCAGCGCGTGTCCCAGGGCCGCTACATCCTGCGCGACCGCTATGGCTCGAACCCTATCGGCATTCACCAGAGCTTCGACGATCACGGTACCCTGATCGCGGAGTCGACCTACGACAACAACGGCAAGCTCACGCGCGAGCGCACATGGGACGCCACTGGCATTCTGAAGCGTGACGACGCGGTCTTCGAGGACGGCTCGCGCAAGGCCTTCGCCAAATAGCTGGCGGCACTCTTATCTCGCGGATCGCGGCATGCGTCCGGCCAAGTGTCACCTTGATCGCCTTAAGAACGGGCGGCAAGTCTGCAGCGACTGCTGCCGTGGGTCACCGGTCGGTGCGAAGCGGATCGCGACTCGAACAATCCGGCGCCGAACAACACGGGACGAAAGGGCAAGGTCATTGCAGGACCATCTCGACGCGGCGGTTCTTCGCACGACCGTCTTCGCTCGCGTTGGACGCCAAGGGCGCGAAGTTGGCATTGCCGTGCGCCTGCAGCCTCGTGGCGGCGATGCCACGCTGCATCAGGGCTGCCACGACCGCCTGGGCTCGACTTTGGCTCAGCCTGACGTTTGCCTCGAGGCTGCCCGCGTTGTCGGTGTGACCGACGATAAAGACCCTGACCGTCGGCTGAGTCCTCAGCACGGCGACCATCTGGTCGAGCTGGGGATTGCTCTCCGGTTTGAGCTCGGCTTTGCCGGTGTCGAACAATATGCCGTACAGCGCAATCTTCCCTTCGACCTGCAGGCCCTGGCCGATGGCCTTGGCGTCTACGGTGACCTGCCCGGTCGGCATGGCCTTGGGCTCGACGATCTCGATATAGGACGCGGCGCGGTCGGTGTACTCATTCTCCGCTTCGGAGGTGTAGACCAAGATCTGGAGGTCACTTCCACCGCGGTTCAAAGTGCCAGCGAGGATGCGGGCCTCGTCCGTGCCCAGGGCCATCGGCAGCCCCCAGCGGGCGCCTTTGAAATTGTTGCCCTTGATGCCGACGAGGGCGCCCTTGGCCCAGTTCATGGTCTTGCCGCGCGCACTGGTATCGAGCGCGAAGTAGGCATCGGCGCAGGGCTTGAGTTCGCAGCTGAAGCGAGGCTTGAACCCTGAGGCCATGAGCGCCTGTTGCTGATTGCGGAAGATCTCCAAAGGGGTCTTTCCGACAGGGCCGAGGTAGTACAGGCGCGTGACTTTGCCCTCGAGCTGCATGGGGTCGGCGAACTTGTGCCGTTCGGACTTGGACATGCCACTGGCGCCGGGAAACTCGGTGGTGGCCCAGTCTTGCTGGCCATAGCCCACCAGCAAGCTGCCAACAAAACGGCTGATCGCGGGATGGTCGGTACTGCCGCGTAGGTCAGTCGTGGGCGTGTCATCGGCCGCGTAGCCAGCAGGCGCGGCAAGGCTCAGTGTGAGCGCGAGGAGCAGGAGAAAGGATCGCATCTAGTCAATCAGGTTAGAAGTCAGAGGCCAATCCCGAAGCACCGATCTAGGCGCCACGGCTTTCGCGAGTGTCGGAGTCTACCGGCGCGCCGCCGTGCTTCCAGCAAGCTCAACGAACCCTGGTTTTGACCCTTCGGTGCGAAGCGCTGAAGACCTGCTCTATGTGGTTCTGCCGGCTTCTCATGCCTACGCCAAACGTACATCGCTCTCGGTATCCGACCTCAGTAGTGAGCGCTGGGCACTCGACCCAGCCGCCTCGACCGCGGTCGCGATCGTGCCTTCGCCGGTCATCATGATGCCGACCAGATCGGGGTCGATCTCGAGCCCGGCGCGCAGCAGCGCGATGCCGTCCCATCTCGGGCATCGTCGACGATCAGCAGGTGGACCGGCCGGTCTCGATCATCGGCCGTTCGCGTCACCCCGGCTGCAACGGGCCAGCGCCGCCCGCAGCTCGCGCAGCTTCGGCGGCTTGGCGAGGACGACGTCGACGTGCGGCGGGACCTCGGCGTCGGCGATCAGACGCTGGCCCCAGCCGGTGAGCAGCAGCACCGGTGTCGACGGCGAGGCTTGCTTGACCGCGACGGCGACCCGGCGGCCGTCGACCTCGGGCATGCCGAGGTCGGTGATCACCACGTCGAACGCTGTTCCGCGATGCAACGCGGCGATGCCGTCGCGGCCGCCGGAAGCGCCGACGATGAAGTGGCCGTCGGCCTGCAGCACGCCGCGCAGCGATTCCAGCAGCACCGGATCGTCGTCGACGATCAAGATGCGCAGCGGCGGCACGTCGGGGTCGGACGCTGGCTGTGCCGGGTCGGTCGCGACGTTGGCCGCGGGGAAACGCAGCGAGACCGTCGTGCCCCTGCCGGGCGCACTCTCGATCTCGAGATCGGCCCCATGCCGCTGGACCAGGCCGTAGACCATCGCCAAGCCGAGGCCGGTGCCGCGCTCGCCCTTGGTCGTGAAGAAAGGTTCGAGACAGCGGCGCGAGGTCTCTTCGTCCATTCCGATGCCGGTGTCGATCACGTCGACGCAGACCGTCCGCGGCGGCGCGCCGGCCGTCGTTTCGGTGGGGTCGTCGACCCGTGTGCGCAGCGTCAGGCGGCCGCCGTCAGGCATGGCGTCGACTGCATTGAAGACGAGGTTGACGAGCGCTTCGCGGATTTCGCTCTCGATGCCCGGCACGTGCGGCAACTGTGGCGCCAGTTCGGTCTGCAGCTCGATCACCACGCCGCGCCGCTGGGGCATGTCGCTCCAGCGCGCGCGGGTGAGGTCGACGACCTGCCGCACTAGCTGGTCCAGCAGCAGCGGCATCAGCGCCGGCTGCGCATCGTGCGGGCGGTAGAACTCGCGCATCCGCGCGACCGTCGCGCTGACATCGCCGATCGCACGCTCGATGGTCTGCAGCTGACCACGCGCTTGCGCACTGAGCGAGGTCTCTCGCTCCAGCAGCGACTCGGTGTAGAGCGCGGCCGGCGAGAGCGCGTTGTTGATGTCGTGCGCGATGCCGCTCGCCATCTGGCCGAGCGCGCGCAGGCGGTCTTGCTGGGCCGCGGCCTGCTGCGTCTGGCGCAAGTCGTCGTAGGCCGTCTGCAGCGCATCGTGCAGCTGCGCCTGATGCGCCGCCAACGCCATGTGTTCGCTGAGCTGCAGCAGGAGCTCGCAGTCGCCGCTGCTAAAGCTGTTCGCCTGCCGGCGCGCGACGACCAGCATCCCGAAGACCCGGCTCTCGACCTGCAAGGGCGCGAGCACCAGCGCATGCAGCCCGCCCTGCGTCAGCCGCTGTGCAAAGGCAAAGGCCATCGTACGGAGATCGGGCTCGTAGACCAGGCGCCCTTGCAGGCAGCGCGACAAACCGTTGGCATCGATCGCGACCGTGCTTCGCGCCGACATCGAGAGCAGGGGCGCGAGCAACTCGCTGGCGGGGCCGACGCTGGCGACGCTGAGCGCAGCGTCCGCCGGATCGTGCAGGCAGACGCAGGCGAAGGCGACCTGCAAGTCGGCTTCGAGGCTGCGCAGCGCGACTTGGAAGATGCTGTGCTGATCCTGTCGCTCGCCGATCGCGCGCGTGATCCGTTGCAGCAGGTCGAGGCGTTCGAGTTGCGCCCGGGCTCTTTGTTCGGCGCGCTGGCGCTCGCTGTCGCTGCGATCGAGATACGCCCCCGTGACCCACGCCAGCGCGCTGAAGACAAGCACGTTGGACAGCGCGAACAGCGACAGCCCGGCCTCGGTGCCGTACCAGCCGGCGCGTTGCCCTTGCAGGCGCAACCAGCCGATGGCCAGCGGCGCGATCAGCGCCACCGGCAGCAGGCGTCGGCACGCGGTGCCGCCGAGCCCGCGGCTGACGAGCAAAGCGAGCAGGCCACCGTCGGTGCGTGTGCAGAGCACGCCGGCGCTCAGCGCGAGAAACAGCAGTGCGGTGTGGACCGCCATGTCGGCGTAAGCGACGAGCGGCGCGCCGCCGTAGAGGTAGCGGCTGAACCCGAGCCAGCTGATCAGCACCGCCAGCAAGGCCAGCCCCTGAAACGGGAGCAGTGGCCGCGAGTTCGGCGTCAGCAGCAGCGCGGCCCCGAGCATGACCAGCTCGAGCGCGGTGGCCGGCGACATGCGGGCCGGCGCAACGGCACCCGAAGCCGCTGCCGTGTCATGAAACCAAAGCGAGTCGATGCCGCTGCGCCAGCCCGTCAGGTGTTCGCCGAGCTTGAAGAGCCCGAGCAGGAGCACCGTGCCGGCCAAGCCGGCCGCCAAGCGCGAATCTGCGCCCCGCGTGGCAACGAGAAAGAGCGACGCGCCGGCGACGGCAAAACCGAGCGCCGTGCCGGCAGCCATCCTGGGCCAGCCTGCGACGACATGCTGGAGCGCGACGATGTCGAACGCCCAGGCCACCACGACGAGCGAGCCGGCCAGGCAAACCAGCGCGGCGGTCGACACGGCACATCGTCTGGGCCACTGATGGGCTTCGGCTGTCCCCATACCGTTGTTCTTCTCCCTTGGTAGCAGGTGACGGGCCATTGTGCCGGGGAACGTGGGCCTGGAACACGTTCTTCGCCACGTCGATGCCGCTACGGGTGGAGGCGTCCGCACTTCAGCTCAGTCTGCTTGATCTGGCTTGACCGCACTCCACCGCCGCATGGACGGTGGACGCGACGCGCAGATCAGACTTTCAATGTCATGATGGCTTTGGCTTCGAGGAACGACTCCAATCCCAGCAGCCCGAACTCTCGACCGGTACCCGATTGCTTGTAGCCGCCGAACGGCGCAAGCGGATCGTGTTGCATCCCGTTGATAGCCACGCGTCCTGCCTGGAGCCGACGTGCCACTGCTTGTGCTCGCGCCAGATTGGACGAGAACACGTAAGCATGAAGCCCGAATACCGAGTCGTTCGCGATAGCGATTGCTTCGTCTTCGCTCTCGTAGCCGATGATGCTCAGAACGGGGCCGAAGATCTCTTCCTGCGCGATCGTCATGCGGTTGCTGACCCCGGCAAACACGGTCGGACGCACAAAGAAGCCTCGCTCCAAACCGTCAGGGCGACCCGGTCCGCCGACGACAAGTGTCGCGCCCTCTTCAATGCCCCGGCTGATGTAGCTCTGTACACGATCGAAGTGGGCGCGGTTGGCCATGGGGCCGATGACCGTGGCAGGATCAGCCGGGTCGCCGA
>Ga0307509_10006403_pt1 | contig 15856 bp, 14 predicted proteins | sample 10_EM_MG_FD_202245 | JGI IMG/M metagenome (GOLD analysis project Ga0307509, IMG submission 202245) | Populus trichocarpa ectomycorrhiza microbial communities from riparian zone in the Pacific Northwest, United States - 10_EM | ecosystem: Host-associated > Plants > Roots > Unclassified | place...
TTTTTTTTTTTTAAATGAAAGTAGATGATTTATTGAAGAGCTTAGCCAATTAGAAAGAAATTACAAGAGACAGCTTGAACAGATAGAAAACAATTGTGTCATTTGTTAAAAATTCGGCAGGATTCCGTTAAAAATTATGCCATTCCTGAGCAACCAAATACTCCGTGCTATCCCAAATGACAACAGTTTCCAAGCTTTTCTTTGAAACTTTGCATGAGCAAAGAAAGCCCATTTGCATAACAAATGATCAACATTATTCATCTTTCACGTGTCCTTTGCAATCAAAATTTTAAACTAACAAAAAAAAAAACATAAAAAATGCATTAATCTTCATTCTCAAAACCGCTAACTCAAAACAAAAAAAGCATGCTTAAACAATTTGGGTTTCAAAATCGACATTTATTTTAATTAACATTTAAATTGACTATAAAAATTGATTTCCCTTGTAATTAAGTTCTCAATAAATTTAATTAAACTTTTTAAAATTTCAATTGAGTCCTTAAACACCCAAATAAAAATATTTTCACTAATAGGGTATTTTGTTTAATCAAAATTAGGTTGCTAATTTTGTCAATCTTGTATATTTTGGTCTTCCAACTTTTTACTTGTCATTTTTGTCCTTCACCACCAACTTGAACAGTCTTGTAGGCTCTCTTCATGTGTATTCTCTTGTATTTTTTTAGATTTTCTTTTTTTCTTTTGTTAATTTTTTATTTTTCTGTGGGGTTTAAAAAAGGGTAACAACAAATGCCCTTTCCTTACCACGATCACAAAGCAAAATCTCATCAAGGTTTTGTATAAGAAGCTTGTAAAGAAAAAGTGTTTGCTCGACTTGTTGGGTGATCCACTCATCCAAAGACTTTACTTTTTAAGAAAAATAGTTTCATGATCATGGGTGACTTGCTCCTTTTCAAAACCTGGTCTATTTTTATAGGCGACCTACCCATTTCAGAAACTGATTTATTTTCACGGGCAACCTGCTCATTTAAAATTCAAAAAGAACTTCAGCAAGTGTCTATACTTTTCTGAAATTTGTCTATTTTCATGGGCGACCAACACATTTTAAAAATCTAAAAAATGATCTATTTTCACAGGTGACCTACCTATTTTGCAATTCAGAGTAGGATTTTCATCAAATTCCTTCGAAACTTTTCCAAAACAAAAATTCAAAGCAAAATACCATCTCATGGTAAATTCTTAAAATGAACGCCTTATCTTGGGTATTCACACTATATGGATGGAACTTCTTGACTTTCATTCATCCATGCAGATTTCACCGCCTTTCCTCTAGATTGGCGAATCCTATATGAAAACTTTTTCAAAATTGAGGTTAGATCATATATAATGCATGCGTATAGGTCCTCTTTATTCACAATCTCTTCTTTTGATTGCTGAGGGTTGTAATTTTTGAGGTGGTCACCTTTGCCGGTTTTTCTTCCTAGATTACCCGAGCAAGTCTGAGCGACTTACTTTCAAAGCTTGAGCGTCAAGTTCCCTTTTGTAGCCTTCTTTTTTTAATGAGTATTTAGGCAATGATGAATATTATCCTAATTGGTAATGAATTAGAAACTCCTTGCCTTATGACAACATCGTGTGCTTTTTCAAATACTCATGACACACGCTATGAGTTTTTTTTTACGATGTTTTCCCTAACAAAGACTTTGCATGATTTACATTGACTTTTTGAAAACCCAAGATTTTTTAATGTTGTCAAATAACAATGTTTATGTAACTCCCATGATTCATATTAGTCTTTGAAGAAAGGTATTTCATCACGATGATTAGTGAAGGAGATGGCTTATTTTGCATTGGGTTCAAGAATGATCAAATACTCGATTGAAGTTTTGTGTTTGGATTTTCTTAACGTGAACAAATAGGAATATTTATTCATTTCATCATGACTCTCGTAAATGGTTCCTTAAGAGCACCATTTATCAGTCTTTCTCACTTGCTTGATTAGAATCGACTTTTCAAGGCACGTAATGAAGGTTGAGTTCCACGGCTAACAAAGAAATTTCTTCCATTTGTTGGTTTCTCAACGATTTTCTATTTCTTTACTCGTCAAAGCTACAGGAGAAGCCTTTATTTGTTTTCTAGATACTTGTGTATCTTTTCAAGATTTATTTTTTAGCAAAACACCCAAACTTTGATGGTTGGGTCATTCGTTTGGGTTTCTAGGTATTTAGCCATCTCCTAGGAAGTTCCTTGGTGAAACATAATTTTTTACATATCATTAATGTTTTTCTTGAAATTGTTAGCTAACAGTCAAATCTTGAAAACTTTTGTTTTAGAGAAAAAAGGTTTCTTTTTGTTGAGTCTTTTGGGACCATCTTGTAAAATACACAAGATGTAACGAAAATAAACAACCAAACTTTATTGATTCAAAGAAAAAAGAGTACACTGTACATAATATTTCTTTATAGAGTCAGAATTCACAGGTCTAGGTAAGTCATCTCCATCCATCCTTGATAATAACAAAGCTCCCCTAGAGAACGCCTTTTTTTAGTACGTAGAGGCCTTTGTAATTGGGTGCCCATTTGTTATGGTGTTCATCGGGCAGAGATAAGATTTTTCTTAGCATCAGATCTCCTTCCTCAAATACCCGAGGTCTGACTTTCTTGTCGTATGCTTTAGTCATTCTTTTATGGATATCCTCTTCTCATTGATTAGGTTTAGCTGTCCACATCTCACTTTTGTCCATTCGGTATCTTCTAGCTCAGAATCTATCAATACTCTTAATGATGGAATTTCCACTTCCAAAGGTATCACCACCTCCATCCCATATACTAAAAAATTTAGGGTAGCTCCCGTTGAAGTTCTGACTGTAGTGGGATATACGTGAAAGATAAATGGCAACATCTCATGCCAATCTTTATAAGTGACCACCATTTTATGAATGATCTTCTTGATGTTTTTGTTGGAAGCTTCTACAATACCATTCATCTTTGGTCTGTATGGGGATGGATTTGAGTGTTTGATCTTCCATTTTGGGTAAAACTCCACTGTCATTATTCCATTAAAGTTCTGAGCATTATCATCCACTATCTTTTAAGGCATAATCAAATCTCGTTCAGTGAATCTCTTTACCACCTTCCGGGTTACATGAGCATATGAACTAGCTTCCACCTATTTTGTGAAGTAGTTAATAGCTACTAGGATAAACCGATGCTCGTTGTTAGCTTTTGGATTGACAAGCCCAATTTCATCGATTCCCTACATTGTAAATGGCTATGAAGATGTCAAATTGAATAAGGGAGTTGGGGGCACATTTATCTTATTACTATACACCTGACATTTGCGACATCTCTTGATATATTCTATGCAATCCCTTTTCAAGGTCAACAAAAAAAAATACCTCGACCTCTATATTTGTCTAGCTGTCATATGCCCATTAATATAGGTTGCACAAATTCCTTTGTGAACTTCTTGTAGCACCTTTTTTGCTTTTGTTTCATCCAAACATCTCAACAATGTTACATTGGATGACCTTTTGTATAAGATTTCTCTATTGAGGTAGTAGTCTAGGGCTAACCTTCAAAGGGTTTTCATATCTGTATTGGATGCCTCTCAGGGATACTCTTAGTGTTGGATAAACTGTTTGATATCATAATACCACAAATTCTTATCCATTTCTTCTTTGACTGAGTAGTAGTGGGCCAAAGAATTTCCGACTTCAATATTTATGGGTTGTACTATGTTCTTAAAATCAATTTTGATCGTGGAAGCTAAAGTAGCCAAGGTGTCAGCAAACCAGTTTTTATCTCTTCCCATATGAATGAATTTTATCTCATCAAATTCCTTTACTAGTTTGGACAAATATTCCTGATATGGCCTTAGCTTCTCATCTTTTATCTGTCATTCCCCTTTTACTTGACATATTATCAACATTGAGTCTCCATAGACATCGAGTTTCTTTATCTTTAATTATAATGAAGCTTTTAATACGAGGTTGCAAGATTTATACTCAATTGTATTATTAGTGTACTCAAACTGTAACTTGATCGAAACAGGGTATTACTTTTGTTAGGAGAAATTATTGTTGCTCCTGCCCTATTGCCAAATACTTTTACTGCTTCGTCAAAGTACATTGTCCACTATTCTGATTCTTTTTCTTCTTTAAGTACATTGTCCACTAATCTGATTCTTTTTCTTTTTCTACATCAACACATCTTCATCTGGAAAATCAAAATTCAAAGGTTCATAATCCTCGATTGCATTGTCTGCCAAATGATTCGCGATAACCCTTCCTTTCACGGCTTTCCTTGTCATGTACACCATGTCATACTCAACTAACAACACTTGCCATCTTGCTATTCTGCTTGGTAAATAAGGTTTTTCAAAGATATATCTGAGAGGATCCATTTTTGAAATCAACCATGTAGTGTATTACAACATGTACTGTTGAAGTCGTTTTGTAACCCATACAAGTGCGCAACAAAGCTTTTCTACCATTGTATATCTGGACTCACAATTTGTGAACTTCTTACTCAGGTAATATACCATTATCTCCTTCCTACCAGACTCATCATGTTGCCCGAGTACACATCCCATTGCTCTTTCAGTTATTATCAAATACAAGATCAATGGTTTGCCATGTACCGGGGGAACCAATAAAGACGGATTTTGCAAATATTGCTTGAATTTATTGAAAGTCTTTTAACATTCCTCATTCCATACCTTATGATTCTTCTTCATTCGAAGAAATCAGAAGATTGGCTCACAAGTTGCTGTCATTTAGGAGATAAACCGAGTAATGTAATATAGACAACCCAAGAATCCTCTTACTTCTCTTTTGGTCTTAGGAGCTGGCATGTCTTGAATTGCCTATACTTTATCAGGATCGATTTCAATACATTGGCTACTCACCACAAATCCCAACAACTTTCTGGAATTTACTCCGAACGAGCACTTTGCAAGGTTCAGCTTTAACTAATACTTTCTTAACCTTTTAAAAACTTTCTCAGACTCTGACAATGGTCTTCTTTCTATTTGGATTTAGTAATTATATTATCCACATACACTTTAATTTCTCTATGCATCATATTATGGAACAGAGTTACCATTGTCTTTTGATAAGTGGCCCCAACATTCCTTAGCCCAAATAGCATCACCTTATAGTAAAAGGTTCCCCATAGCATAATGAAGGTTGTCTTCTTTTTATCTTTGTTGGCCATTTTGATCTAGTTATACCTAGAGAAACCATCCATGAAATAGTACATCAAGCTTCGCGTCATATTATCAACTAGAACATCAATGTGAGGAACCAAGAAGTCATCTTTTGGACTTGCCTTATTTAAATCCCTGTTGTCATAACTCATTTCTGGGTTATTCCCCAAATTTATTTTTTTCTTTCCAAAATAAAAATAAAATGATAATAGTAAGAAGATTGACATTTTGAAAAAAACAAGTTGACAATATTTCAAATATAGAAAAAATCATGCTGCAATTTTGGATGGAATCGGGAGCCTAATTATACCCCATTTTAACCAAAACTAGAGAAACAATGTAAATTAAAGGTCAAGTTAATTTTTTATTGGACAAATCTCTATAAACAATCAGTCCAAGGACATAATTAGATTTTTAATAGGCCAATTTGATTTAATCATGGGCCAAATTAAAGTTTAATTATGTTTAAGAATTAATTTGGGTCCAATTGAAGGATTTAATTAGGTGTAATGACTTAATTATACTTAAATGGATCAAATGAATTTTATAAAGGGCTTAATTGAAAAATTAAGTTAGGGAGCCTAATTTGGGCTTAATTGAGAAAATTGAAATTTTAGGAGACCAAACTTAATTTTTACAAAGTCAATTGGTTCAAATCAGGGGTAAAATTGCAAGAAATCAAAGTTTTGGGGTCAATTAGGGGTTAAATTGAAGAAATTCACAGCTAATGACCATTTTGTAAAAGGCGTCGAACTATGATAACCTAATTGGCTGAAATCAAGGGTGAAATTGAAGTGATTTGAAAGTTTAATGGTCAATTAGGGGCTAAATTGAAGAAATCCAATACTAAGAACCAAAATAAAAAGGCGCTGAAATCCGTGGCTGATATTGAAGTTCTTCAGGGGCAAAATTGCATAAAATTAAAAGGTTGAAGCCAATCAGGGTGTAGTTAAGAGAAATCACAAATTAAAGTTGCACGAAAATGATCACCTGACATTTAATTACACCCCGATATAGTCTTTTCTGGCCGATTGACACCACAATGGTCATAATATCGACCCAAAAAGGCCAACTCAGATAGCATTCAATTGCCAAATTTGACAGTTCATGATGATCACTTTAAACCAATAGTTAGGATCCTTCAGAGCTGAATCAAGGGCCAAGATTTGGCATCATTAAAGATAAAATGTCCATCTTTCACCCCTATAAATAGGGGTGGATTTCATGGTCTGAGCATAGAGAAATTGGGGTCCCTATTTATCATCATTTACAGGGGAAAGGCAAAGCCTTTGTTTCCTATATCCCTAAGAAAAACATTAGTTCCAATTATACTTTATTGATATCAGTGAAGATCTCTCTCAACTTGTCGAGTATTAAGGCAAATTCTTTTAGTGTAGACAAAAGCTCGGTCAATCTGCTCATCCATGTTACTTATATTTTCTGAGAGCAACATGTTGCTCCTATTCAGTTGATTGTTATCGGTATCAATCATCTGATTGTGGTGCTCCAGTTGCCTATTCTTCTCTTCTAAATGTTTCGTTATAATTTTTTTTGTTATCGAGGTCTCTCTTCAGCAGCTTGATCTCATCCATCTTAGAATTCCTGACAGTTTTTCCTTTGGCTTTTGCTTTAGCCAACTCATTCTCAAGTATCACATATTTCTTGTATAATTGCTAATACTATTCAATTCGACTTTCCAACTCAGCTTAGATCCTTGAAGACATATCAACTCTTTCTTGGCAATCATTAAAATTGGTTTTTAATGTCTCTAGTTCGGTATTGGTTTGCATCTGACTTGCTCTCAATTCTCCTCGCTCTTTCCCAACTCAGTTTCTGGCCACTTGTTCCTCTTTCAGGTGCTTCTCTAAAGACATGACCTTTTTGTTTTTTCCCATTAATTGTTACTCCATAAACTTCCTCAATTTCTCTTTAGTGAGAAGTTGTTCCTTGAGGAAGACCATAAGGGCTTTACTGGTGCCTAATTCTACCTGGAGCTTTTTCAGTTGTTCTCTCAGCTCTTCCTTGTTGTTAATCCTCTTTTTTTATTTAGTTCAGCGGTTTGTGAAGTTGCGACTTCAAATCTGAGATTTTTTTACGGGGACAATCACCAATGATAGATTTCTCCACCTCAGGTATTTTCACTAGTAACTGGATCTCTCAAACCATTTGATTCCTTCCTGATCAATATTAGAAGTTCTGCTTTTAGTCGTGTTTGATGCTTTCCATGACTTCCAAAGCAGACTGGTCTTTGAATAACCCAGAGAATTATGATAGTTTGGCCATCCTTGGCACATGTTGTATGCCCCCAAGCTGTCTTGCAACCAAAGCGGGCGCATAGCTGACATATCCGGTTATCCCAATCAAAGACACCCATTGTCTTTATCCATAACTCATCAGACAATCTGTTACTCTCATCCACTGAGCTTTCCACTTAACTTCTTCTTGCAAGATTCCATACAGTTTCACTTTCTATTTTTCCTCACTTAGATCATTCTATTTTTCCTCTTTAACTATCTCTAATGGTTTTTTACTAAACCACTAGAAATTGTTAAATACTGGCTTCTTAGATTCTATATGGTTAATCAACCATATGTACAACAGTTGTTCAAAGCATCTCATTGGCCCTTTGCCAATTTTTTTGCAATGATTAAGTGTCAGGATAGTTTCTGCTAGTATTATTGCGATGAGATTTATCTTATTGTTTTCATACTCAATGAAAGTTGTGGCTACTTCTAAACTGATTATTCTTGTTGGGTTCAGAAATAACACTAATCCTAAGATTTCCAAAGCGAGCATTCTACACTTTTCTTTAGCAAATCTAGAGTCATTTTTTCTTCGTTTGAATACTTCTTTTATCATTTTCCACTTCAAGCCATCAATACTTTTCTTTGACATCTTATGGAGATCTAGAATCTTGATCAACTTGACCAATTCAGTTAGCATTTGTCGCACCTTTGGTGGAAGTAGACTTTGTATATATTTTTAGGAAACTCACTGAGTAAACCAAACTCTTCTAGGGTAAGGCACATATCTACGTTCCTAAAAGTAAGGGAACGGTACTCGATATCCTAAAAATGCATCAAAGCTTTAATGGTTGAATTTTGAATAGAGACCCTCATGATTTCCACTATTCTCCTATATTTCTTCAAAAACTCATCTTCGCTGATGCTTTTCACATGTGAGAGGAGCTTTTTTAGGTTGTTTCCTGAGTAGCTCACATTTATTATGGGTGATAATTTACTATCATCTAGTCTCAGACAATCCCTTTCTAACAGTTATAGGGATTCATATTCCAACTCGTATTCATCAGAAGTCATTTCTATAATGGTGGCCATGCTATTTGTCCAAAGTCCTGCAATGCAAGATGCTTAGGGTTAAGTATGTCTTAATATAATAATGTTTATTTAGGGGATATACATCTTATGGGCAAGTTCTAATCCTTTTACGTGAGACAAGGGATAGACGTTATCTAGTCTCAAAAGGGTCTCTTGTTGTCCCAATGATTACCCTTATAAAGGTAATATAGGGGTTTAATAGGTAGTGGGATGACACATATACCAATCACTACCAGTCCAAGCACTTGGCAAAGAGTTGGATGGTTTCACGAACTTAAACCTTGACTAAAAGTTGTAAGGTAAGTCGCTACTCCCCCACCTAACTTGAAGTTTCCATGTGCGCATCCCAGAGCAATAAAAAAATGATGCATGAAAACATGTATTCATATCCAATATACATGTATGAGTATGATAAAATGTGCTAAAGCATAAATAAAATGAGATAAGCCAAAAATATGAAAATTTAAACACATCGCAAACAAATAAACCACATAAAACACAAAACTTAGTATGATATTGTTACTAACAATATTTCTCCCCAGTGGAATGTTATTTTTTCACATATGGGCAAGAGGCGTCAAGGGTCGTTGAGATTCTCCATTTAGTTGTTTAGTTTATGATTACTAGAAAACTCAGGGGTGTTGGTCTTATCAAAGATTCAAAAGGTAAAGGACTGATTGTGGATAGGAAAAGTATTAGTACCTATAGAGCACTGTACTAGAGATAAGCTGCATTATGTGGTTTGAAAGTAGTTTAAAGGTTTTGATGAATTTCTAACCGGTAGTCTATTCATGGCTTAGGATTGGGATTTATTCATGTGAATAAATCTGGTGTTAAGAATTTTATTATAACCTTGTGTACCCAAATAAATTCTTATGAAAAAGGTTTTTCATAATTAGTATATTGTGGTAAAAAAAAAGACTCCCAATTAAAATTGGTAAATATTTAGAATAACTCTGAGAATTTTCTAGTTAACTCTTGATTTTAAATATCAGTCTCACTTGTAGGTCTAGTATTTTATATTTAAATATCAGTCTCACTTGTCGGTTTAACATTTTATACCAGAATATTGACCATTAATTCTCAAGAATTAAAATTTTAGTGATTACTGAAATATTGACCAAATTCTCATGGATTCAATACACTGATTATTAAATCCAAAATGCTTGCTAAAAGATAAAACATAACATGTATTTTTTTTTAAATGAGATATGATTTTTTTATATTTTTTGATCAACTTGACCGCATGCAACACTCAAAAAGATATTTATTTATTTATTTTATTTATTTTTTGTATTTTTGTAAGATCACATTTGGCAAAAAAAAAAAAAGATCTTGAAATGAAAACTACCCAAAAAGTCTAAAGAGTATTTGTCAAACATATCTTTAAACCAAATAAACCTTAACAAAAATGTTAGCAAACCATATAGGGCCTAAGGATTGATCCAATTTTGACACAATCGGGTTGACTTGATTGGGTGACCCGACCGGGTTGACCCAAAACCAAAACAAATTAAACATAACAAAAACATGAAAACTCAAAAATATTTCCAACAAAACGGATCAAACATGAAAAAAATAGAGAACACAAAGAACATTCATGTGTAAACCCAGCAAACACAACTCTCAAACCAGACTAGATATCAAGCAATAAAAGGTAGGGTTTTGTTTGCAATCAAACATAAATCAAGAATCAAGTGCAATTTGCCTTGATTATCACTCAAAAGCCACGATTTTGTCAGGAATGAGTTTCGATTCAAAACGAAAACCTTATTATTAAAACCCACAAAAAACATGTTATTGATGCATGAAAGTCTTAGATTATTTACTAATAATGACATATGAACTTGTAGAAACCAGAATTGAATCAAAACGAGCTCTAAAACTAATACTTAAGACAATATTCATCGGATGAACACAAAGAACACAAACCCAGAATCCCTAGAAAACCTAGAAACATAATTCAATCCCAAAATGGTCATTTTAGACTTCTACAACATGCTTCCTTTATCCCCACAAACCACATTACCAATGACAAGTATAATTGGAACAAAAAAAAAAACTAACAAAACAAAAAAAACATCAAAAAAATATACTGATCTTTATTCTTAAAACTATCAACTCAAAACAAAAGGCATGCTTAAACAATCTGGGCTTCAAAATTAACCTTTTGACATTCCAAAGGACTAAACCACAACTCCAGAAATTGTAACCATGCCTTCATTAAAATAGAAAACACCAACATCAGCTTTCATGTAACATAATGTATAAAGACAATCATTAATATGTCAACACATTCGAAATATTGCATTTAAACATAAGAAATCAATCCAGCAGGCGTCATGAACTCCACTTTCAAGGTTTGTACGCTTATACCTTCCAAACTTGAAATCTTCAAATCAAAATCGATTTCTAATGCTACCATTCTTTCTTCTTCTCTTTAAACCTAGCCAAACAAACTAAAACCTTGAAATCTTTAACTGGATTAGATTTCTTAAACCTTAGCCAAAGTTTCTTTCCTCTTATCTTTTTCTCTTTTTTTCTCTCCTTGTTGCCACTCCTTTTATAGGTGTATTTAAAGCTTCTAAATGGGTTTGTTAGGGTTCTAACAAACTAAAACTAAGCTGGTTTTACCATAGAATCAATGGTTTTGGATTTAAGTGGTTTTATAACAAACTTGGAGGCCAATGTGAGGTGTTTCTAGTCTTTTGATCTTAAGAAAAGGGTTTTAAACCCTTGATAAGAACCCTTTGGGTGGCTTTAAGTGGAAACACATGAAACATTTAGGTGGTTGTTTGCAAATGGATGTCTCAGTTAAGGCTATCTGGGTTGGTCACTTTTGTGGCTTTGTTGGAGCATCTCTGACGTCAACATTGTCTGAGACCACCTAAACTTGGTAGAGGGGGTGCATACCTTTTAATTAGATCCATTCTTGCTTAATTTAGAAGTATGTAGCTTCATATTCATTCATTTGAAACTATCAACTTGATTAGTACAACATCTTAAAATACAGTGATGGTTGACCGAGGACAAAATATTATGGAGATAAATGGAGAATATGGGATGTAAATGTTTGATTTTAAAGAAATAGGGTTGTAGAGGGGGTGTTTCTCAGTTTAATGATGCTGGTTACAGTCTCTGAAGTGGTTGAAAACGTCATATTTATTCACCTAAAAGTGTCTACTTGATCAGCCAAAAACTAAAAAAGAAGATGCATGGTGTCTTGAAGCACGCTGTTTTGGCTAAACCCTACAAATTAGGGTTTTTTTATTTGGGATTTGAAAATATTCAATCTAATCCATATTCTTTCAATTTCATTTAATTTTACCCATAATGTCCTCCTAAACTCCTAATTTCATGCAATTGCATCTTTGTCGAATTCAACTGCCAGCCCTAAATTTGAACGTCTTTTACAAGTTGGTCCTTGGTCTATAATTTGTCCAATTGGAACCCTAGATAACCATCAAACTTTCAGGTTTTTTTAATTTGACCCCTGATTTTGTCGATTTCAATCCCCGAAGTCGCGTGTCTTTTGCATGTTGGTCCTTGGTTTACGAATCATTCAATTAAGTCCTTAATTGCCCATCATAATTGAAATTTTAGCCAATTAAGCCCCTGATTTGACCAATTAAATTTTTCAAAGTCCAATTTCAATCCCCAAACTTCAATTTGTTTCAATTAACATCCAAATTGACTCTAAAAGTTGATTTCCCTTACAATTAAGTCCTTAATAAATTTAATTAAACCTTCCAAAATTCAAATTGAGTCCTTAAACACCTAGATAAAAATATTTTCACCAATAAGGTCTTTTGTTAATCAAAATTGAGTTGCTAATTTTGTCAATCTTGTATATTTTGATCTCCCAACTTTTTACTTGTCGTTTTGGTCCTTCACCACCAACTTAAGCATTCTTTTAGGCTTTCTTCATGTGTACTCTCTAATAATTTTTTTTCTTTTTTTTAATTTTTTTATGGGGTAAAAAAATGGGTAACAACACGTGTCATATATATTAGGCAGAACTTGGTAGTTTGATAGTGAGGTCATTTATGATGGGTTCAAGAATAGGTTCTTGATTATAAGAGATAATAAATGCACCACCCATATACCTTAAACCCCAAAATAAGTATATGAAGACCAATTTAAGTTAAAAAGAGAGATTCAGGGCAAGAGGAGTGAAAAAAAAAATTGTCGACCGAGAGGAATGAAAATAAATAGGTGATCAAAACAAGAGAAAAAAGAAAGAGACCATACGAGAATAGAGAAAATGAGGTTGTTGAGGGAAAAACAAAGAAACAAGTGAGCTTTTATGCAAAAGCGAGTGATTTTAAGAGCGTTTTCTACATTAACCATCCTATGTTTATACTTGTGTAAAAAAAACATATTTTGATTCTAATGATCTTGAAAAATCTCTTCCTAGAGTTGTTGTTTTTCTGTTTTAGGGATATTAAGATGTATTTTCTAATAGTATTCCTAGTGGTTTACCACCCTTTAAAGATTCATGAAGAAAACATAAAGGCTATTAAAGAATGGCCAGCGCCTAAATCAATTATCAATGTAAGGAGTTTTCATGATTTGACTAGTTTTGATAGGCGATTTGTTAAAGATTTTAATGTACTATCTATATGAAATCTATTGGTTTTAAATAGGATAGTGGATAAGAGCATGCGTTTAATTTGATTAAGAAAGGTTTTATTTCGTGGCTTTATTAGCACTGCCTAACTTTTCTAAAATATTTAAGATTGAGTGTGATGCATTAGGGATAGGTATTGAAGCTATTTTAATGCAGGAGATGCAACCAATAGTTCTATTTTAGTAAAAAGTTAAACAAGCCATCATTAAACTACCTAACTATGGCAATAAGCTTTGTGCGTTGGTTAAAACTTTAAAGACTTACAGAATTACTTGTGGCTTAAAAAACTCATTATCCATACAGATCATGAATTATTAAGTACTTGAAAGGATAAGGTAAGCTACATAGAAGGCATGTCATATGGATGAGGTTTAATGAGACCTTTTCATATGTCATTAAGTATAAGAAAGGTAAGGATAATATTATGGTTGATGTTCTATCTAGAAGGTATGCCCTTATTGCTACTCCAAATGCAAGATTTTTGGGTTTTGAGTGTATCAAAGACTTGTATTCCAATAATAATGATTTTACGAATGTGTATGAAGCGAGTGAGAAGGCAACCCTCGGGATATTTTATATGTTTGATGGGTGCTTATTTAGAGAGAATAAACTTTGTGTACCTAATAGTTTTGTGCATGAGTTTCTTATGTGTAAAGCCCATAGGGGAGGTTTGGTGGGTCATTTTGGCATGATAAAGACTTTAGAAGTGTTGTATAAACATTTCTTTTGGCCTAAATGTGATGTAGAAAGAGTGTGCGATAGATATATCATGTGTAGGCAGTTCAAATCAATGGTCGTACCGCAATGGGTTATATACTCAGTCTTCTATAACTAATGAACCTTGGGTAGAAGTTTCCATAGACTTTATTTTAGGTTTACCTAGGTCAAAACAGGGTAGAGATTCAATTTTTATGATTGTAGATAGATTTTCTAAGATGACATGTTTAATACCTTGTCATAAGACCAATGTGCAACCAATATTGTTGATTTGTTCTTTAGAGAGATAGTATGACTTCATGATGTTCTTAGGAGTATTGTTTCCAATTAAGATGTTAAGTTTCTTAATTATTTTTTAAAGGTTTTATGGGAAAAATTGGGAGCTAAATTGTTATTTTTAACTACTTATCATCCACAAACAAATGGTCAAATGGAGTAGTGAATAGGTCCTTAACTACTTTATTATGCAATGTTATTCAAAAGAACTTGAGAAGTTTGGAGGAGTATTTTATGTTTATTGAGTTTGCATATAATAAGAGTATGCATTCTACTTCTAATCATTCACCATTTGAAATTGTTTATATTTTTAATTCACTAACTCCTTTGAACATATTACCTTTACCTGTTGCTGAAAAGGTTGATCTTGATATAAATAATAAGGCTAAAATGGTAAAGAAACGCTATGAAAGTGTCTAAAAATAAATAGAAAAGAAGAATAAACAATATATATCTAAAGCCAATAATGGTCATAAATGTGTTAGCTTTGAACTTTGAGATTGGATTTAGGTGCATATGAAGAAGAAATATTTATCCAACCTATAAGTGATCTAAATTGCATAAAAGAGAGGATGGTTCATTCTAAGTCCTTGAACTTGTTAATGACAATACATACAAGTTGGAACTTCTAGTTGATTATAATGTTAATGTTGTATTTACTGTTTATGATATTTTTTATTTTGAGGTGGGTGACGATTCGAGATTGAATCCTTGTGAGGAGAAGGGGAGTGATAAGAATCAACAAGCAATATTATAGAATCCATTGCAGGTGCTAATTGGACTTCCTCGAGTAAGCACGTAGAAATGCCTCTGGTGAAAGTCCTTCCAACTAACTTGTCACCTTTATTCAGACCCCAACAACAGCTCAGCTTGAAGAAGGAATGGGCAAATATGGTTAGAAGCACCAGTACCAACCTTTGCAGTTGTAGAGGCATTTGCCAACGAGTTTCACAAGACAAAGTCATCTGATGACATTGATCAAGATAGAATGGCAGCACTAGAAGCCAAAATCAGGGCTATTGAAGGGGTAGACTTGTATGACCCAGTACAGGCCGCAGAAAATGTGTCTGGTCCTGAATGTGATGGTACCAAAGAAGTTCTCAGTTCCCAAATTTATCAAATACACTGGAACCCAATGCCCCATCACTCATATCAAGTCCTGCTATAATAAAATGGCAGAAGTAGTACACGATGAGAAACCACTAATGCACTTTTTCCTAGATAGTTTGAATGGGGCAACATTGAGCTGGTACATGAGATTAGATAACACAAAGATTCGTAGATGGAAAGATCTAGTTGACGAATTTGTCAAGCAATATAAGTACAACATGGGCATTGCTCCTGACAGAACCAACTTGTCCAACCTGGAAAAAGAGGACAAAGAAAGCATAAGGGAATATGCTAAAGGTGGAGAGATCTAGCTGCACAAATGCATCCTCCACTCTTGGATAAAGAAATGGTCACTCTATTTGCTAATATGCTAAAGGCGTCGTACTACAAGAATGTGATGGGTAGTTTGGCGCAACAATTCACTGATGTTGTGGCGATGGCACAACGTATAGAGCAAGGAGTAAGGAGTGGTAGAATCTCTGCATCCGTGGAGAAAAAGGGCTTCAGAGGTAAAATGAGGGAGGTTGACCATGTTGAAGGTGGCTACAGGGGTAAGAAAAAACAATTCCAAAACTACCACATTTCACTTCAAATTACCAACAACAACTTTAACCCTTCATTT
>Ga0307509_10006404_pt1 | contig 15856 bp, 10 predicted proteins | sample 10_EM_MG_FD_202245 | JGI IMG/M metagenome (GOLD analysis project Ga0307509, IMG submission 202245) | Populus trichocarpa ectomycorrhiza microbial communities from riparian zone in the Pacific Northwest, United States - 10_EM | ecosystem: Host-associated > Plants > Roots > Unclassified | place...
CCTATTTAAAGTTAGTTGCATTGCATGCAAGTTAAAATATGTACATTTGTTTTGTTATTTTTATATCAAACCATCTAAGGTTGTTTGGTTTTTAAGGAAAAGAGTACGGGGATAAACAGAAAAAAAGGACCCCTTTGAATTCTTTTTGAGTACCTATTACACATAAATCAAATATACATGCATGTAAAAAATGATAGCATATAACTCAAGAAATAACAAATGAGTTATCTCATATAAAAGAATGAGATAAAAGAATAATGTTCATATAAATATCTAGATGTTTTTGTTTATTAAAAATTTTAAAACAACAAAATAAAATTTTTAATGCGAGTTAGGCAACCTAGTAAACCAGGGATGCAATCAAAAGGGTAAGGCTTGAGCACCCTTAAACTAGTAAATCCAATCAAGCATGCCATATCAAAGAGAGAAGGAAGAAAGTTAATAATAATAATAATAATAATAATCAAAGTGTGTGTGTGTATATATATATACATATATAACATCTTCTATTTATTTACCTATGATATGATTATCGAATAACCTTCAAAGCTTTGATAAATAAATAGACAATGCATGAAAAAGCCATCTCTGAGAAAATGGTGGCCTCATTACTCGATAACATAAATAAGTAAATTAAATACATAGAAAAACAAGCACTCAAATAAACAAGGTCCCACTTTTTAATAGTTAAATTCAGCTCTACATCACTTTTTAATAGTTAAAGTCAGCTTTACATATGAGTTATCGCCTAATTAACACATAATAAAATGTTGAACCAAATGGAACTAGGCCAACCATTCTTTTATTTCTTTTCTTTATTGTTTTATTTTATTAGTTTTCTTTAACGTCTTTCTTTACTTTACTGCTTTATTTGATTTTTTCCTTATTATTTATTTCTTTGGTGTTATCCATGACAATTAAGCATGTTAAGATTTATAAGCAAGCAAAATTTCACATGCCATTTGATTTATAAGGCTGTTATTTGTTTTCATTTAGGATTTAGTTCCTAATAGTAATTTATCTTTATTGAAAGGAAGAAATGAAAAACAAATAACATATTGATCAAGAAGTTAATGATATATCAACAATTTGATATTTGGTCAGTTATCACAATTATCAATCCAATCAACAACTCTATAGCCACACACATACTGAGAGAAACATTCAATAAAGAAACGAAAAATTATTTGAAAAATCCACTAAAAAATGAACCAAACCAAGTCATCAACAATCATAAATCAATGAAGAACTCTACTTGAAAAAAAAAAACAAGAATAATTCAATAATAAATTTAAAAATCATTTCAAAAAACCACTTAAAAATAAATAGGACCATGTCTACAACAACCATAATTTTAGTTTAGAACCATGTTTGAAAATGAGTAGAAAAGCTTAAAAATAAAATGAAAAATTATTTGAAAAATCTACTTGAAAACGAAAAGAACCAGGTCATCAACAAACATAAAATCAGTTCAGAATTCTACTTGAAAATAAGCAAGAACAATTCAATAATAAATAAAAATAATCACTTGAAAATTGTGCATAAAGACAAATAAAACCAGGTCATTAATGACGATAAAATTAGTTGAAAACTTTATTTGAAAACAAGTATGAACTATTTAATAATAAATTGAAATATCATTTGATAACTCTACTAAAAAGTAAACATAACCAAGTCGTCAATGGATGTAAAACAATTCAGAAGTTTGCTTGAAAATAAGTAAGGAAAAACAATATCGAATTGAAAAATCACTTTAAAAATCTGCTCTAGAAAAATCAAAACCAAGTCATCAATGATCATAAAATCAATTGAGAACTCTATTTGAAAACAAATAAGGATCAATATACAATGGATTAAAAATACACTTGAAAAATCTACTAAAAAAATGAACATGACCATCTTAGCAACGACTATGAAAACAAAATCTTTTAAGAAATATGTTTAAAACAAACAAAATTGAACTAGCATAGGTTATAAAAATATCAGGAAAGAATTATTCAAAAGGAAAAAAAGATGAACTAACATAGGTTTTTCGAAAAAAAAATATTTTTTAATTTCACTTAAATGAACTAACAATAATTTTCAAGTCAATTAATGCAATTTATTATAGTTAAATAAAAAATAAGCCAACAACAATAGTAAATTAGATTTTAAAATCAATCATCATGAAATGTTTTTTTTCCTTAAAATAATTTTGAAACAAATTTCATCATGTAAGCTAACAATTAAAATGTAAAAGATAAGAATCATGTCAATAACAATCAATATGTCAAGCACCACAACAACAACAACAAAAATAGAAAAAGAAAGGATAAAATTGATCATTAACAATAAGAATGACCAAGTTTAGGAAGAGTCCAAATTGAGTGAGAAAGTTAAAAAACGATTGATAAAGAGAGCTCAAAGTCATCATCAATTAGGAGAGCTAGAAGACATGACCAATCAAGAAAAGATAACTGACAACAAATATAAAATTTCATGTGATTGATCAAAAGATCAAGTCTTATTTAGAACATGAGTTCTCAACAAAGTGAATTGGCAAAAATGTATATTAGTTAGAGTTCATACTACTGCCAAGAAAAAGACATACATAAAAAGTTATACTAGATTTTGTATAGGGCTATAAGTTGTATTTCACATGGGATTTATACCCTGTAACAATTTAAAAAGGCCACCCATTCATTAGAAATGATGACCAACTTCTTATACACAATTTATGTATACAATTTACATTTTATTTGTAATTTATCTTTCCTTTTACTTTACAACCATTATAACTTTTATTTTGTTTTATCATTTTCTTATATTTTTCCTAGATTAATTTATCTTCCTTTTCTTTTTTTCTAAAACTAAGGAACCCTACACTTTTTTTGATTTATGAGGTTAATATTTATCTCTGCTTGAGATGTAGTTCTTAATTATTAGTTTCTCCTAATTAGAAGAAAGAAATGTAGAAAATATAGCATTTTAATCCTTATTAACTATATGATCAACAAATTAGCTCTTTTAGTGGGACCTATTTATTTATAAAATAACAAATTGATCATCATCCTACTTTAAAAATAATTTGGTAAAAACACATTTATTATGATTGATGAATAATCTACACATATAATTAAAAGAGATTAAAGAATCTAACAACCAATCACCAATCAAAGAACCAATTGAGCAGCCCCAAGTACAATATGATGGTTCTTCATCTTCTAATTCGCATTAACAGTAAAGGGTTGTGCATGGATAATGTCATAGTGCTCATATCCAACCTATACCTCCAAAAACATTTCCAATGTCATTATTTTCACGAGTTTCAATAAGATATGATGGCATTTATACACCTTTAACACAACCTGACACATATCCTTTTTTGGGGATTAATGATGTAGTTTGATGGTCATAACCATTATGGCCAAACTCTAATCAACAACTAATGGCTATTTCTGAAAGATTATCCTTTTATTAGCAAATAAATATCTAATGCTAATTTAAGAGCCATTTAGTTGGATATAGAAAACACAACAAACATGACTTACCATAATAACCATCAGGCTATATAGGTAATGGTTGATCAACTTAATCAAATTCATAATAAGCTAAGGTAAAATCAATCTCTTACACAGATACTTGGGGGGGGTACCATAGTATCTTCAAACATTATATACTTCAATATCCTAGATATCACATCCCTACATAGAAAACACAACCATAACCCTAATAACATTTAAACATGATCACATATGAAATGCCACCTACTTTGCAAGCATACAAGCAACCTCAAGCCAATTACATGGCCTAATAGCCTTAGTTATATACAACTCAACAAGTTATTAGGTAATATAATTCCTTATAGGCTAGTTTTTAGTAAGATAGTGCAATCCTTATGTGCCTTAAGGACATGTGGTTGAAAAAAAAAGAAAAAAAAAAGGATTAATGGAATGAAACTAGTCCAACACTTACGAGAGATGAGACTAGATATTTGACATACAATAAGGTCTACATACCATTATCTATGCTCTAAATGCGTTGATTGACTCCATATAATTCCTAGAGGAATCAAAATTATTGATTTCATCTAAGGAAGATAATGAGTCAACAAGGGAATACATCACCAAATTCACTAATGAATGTGGTGATGGTATTTCCAATCCCTTCAAAAAACTAATGCTATTTGGTTCTTTATTAACAACAATTTCTCATATGTATGATGCTCTATAGCCAATTTATTGGTTACACATGGTATTGACTTTATTCATGCAATATATATAATTTTATTTATAAAAGTATTCTTTATCTTTAATATTTGATTGATGAGTTTAGAGTAATGATAAAGTTCTTAGGATAAAAGTACTTTATAAATGAAAGTATAAAGTGGTTATAATTATAAGATTTCTTTTGCATCAAAGCATTATTCCTAAATATTCATAATCAATGCTATATTAAGACACAACATTAATTAGAGTTGTCAATACATATTATATGTTTTTTTTATTTGTGAGAGAAATCAGTTATTCTCATAACCTAAAGTATGAGGAATATTTAGAACTAATATGAAGGTGATTATCGAATGACATGTTCACTAAATTGACATGCATGAGGATCTCATCTTAAGAGATCATCTATATTTATGAAAAGACTTATGTGACAATTATGTATGTGATCCTTAGACTTAAGGCCACTAAGTTATCTTATAAAGGGAATACTATGATTTGATCCTGATTATATGTTGCCTTAATCAAGGGTAACAAACGGGCAAACATTGGGTAATATGAATTATATGAAAGTATTTAAGTGATCAATAGAGGATTCATCGCTCTAGGTGATTTGGAGAAAATATTCATTTGCTCTCAATTAGTATTGATTATAAAATACTTGCGCAAGGTGGAATTAGATTTGAAACAGATTTGAATTTTATTCAAAGAATCAATGACTATAGTGTTGAGAATAAACATGATTTAATTTAGCAAATACATTTCATGCTTTAATGTCTAAATCAAAATATTATTGATGAATGGATAATAATTACATTGAGAAACTAATAATTGAAAGATTAAGTCAAACCACTTATGACTCTTTTAATATTTGAGGGATCATGATATATTGTTAGACATTACACTTGATCTTCAAATATAAATCAATTAATTATTGAATCGATAATAAATTAATTTTTTATTTGATTTTTTTTACTATGTTTGTGATTGTGTCATTTATATTTAAGCTAATATATTAGAAAACTTAATGAGTTATACACATAATGAATCTTGGGTAATAAATTAAACTAGGATGATTAATAAAGTATGACTTGATTGTAAATAAGTTTTAAAAATCAAAGAATTAAATGTAATTTATAGAAGGGATTACAAATTTATAATTATAGACTTAGAAAAATCATGTAAAGACTTTATTCCATAAATTTCTAAAACTGTCCTAAAATAATATAGGATATTTTTCAGGGGCAAAGTGATATTTTACCATTTATAAGGTTAGCAAGTTTCTCCTATAAATAGAATGTTATGTCACATATTTTTATAATGACCTAATTATAAAAATTGATACGATCAAATACATCTTAAAACATAAAAAGAAAAGAGTTAACATTCAAGATATAGCAATCTATCTCTCCTAAATAGTTTTAGGATATTTTTGATCTAATGGTTTATGTGGATTAATGTTAAAGCTAACATTAATGTTTATTCTCTTTATCATCCTTCATAAACAAATATCCAACACAACACAAAAAACTTTCATAATCTCTCCAATATTCCTATGTTCTTAATTGAACTCAATTATAAGTATATACAAACAACATTCATGCATTGTTTAAAATTTTTCCCTACCCCTTTTATGCCCGATAGTACCCTAGGGATTCTTCTTCATTTGTTAATCATTCTAAATTGTTTCCATCTATTTCTATCTTAATCATAAAACACAAAACAAATTTCTCATTTCCCATATTTTTTCTCAAGAACCCTAACCTTAAAATTTACAAATCAACACAATTTCTTAATTGAATTCATTTAGGCTTATATATTCAAGTCTAGTGCCCTTTACCTCGTGATAAAATGAGCTTCAATTTTTAACCAGTCAAAATTTCTCAACACTCATTCTTTTTTCCTCTTGGTCGTCACCCTTTTCACTATAAACTCCTAATTTCTCTCACTTACTCTCTTTAAATTCTTGCTTAGATGTTGTTTCCCTCACCCTAAATCTTACTCAACCCCTTTATTTTGTAGAGTTTCCAACTAAAAAAATGATGAAAAGAATATGAAGAAACCCTTATAGTTTCATTTATTTATATTTATATATTGGCCCTCTTATGGCTAAATAATTTCATTTTGTCCCTACTTTTCTCTTTTCTAACAAATTGGGTTATATTCTCCTTTTATTTCTTTTAATTTTACCCTTAAACATTTAATTTTATTTTTTTAATATAACTTAACCCAATTTATCTCCGAGTTAAAGTTTTAATAGTTCAAATTATCTTAACTGAGGTTTATAATTGAAATTCACAAAACCTTATTTTTCACACAATAAAAAGAAGTAATGAACCTGAGACTTAATTCACTCATATATTGGTATTTAAAGTTTATGCAAACTAGAGGTGAAAAAGAAAATATTATATTACTTTTATAGATGATAACATATGGTATTGTTATACCTATTTGCATAAGAGCAAATATAAAGCACTTGAAATGTTTAAATATTACAAAAAAGAAGTTAAAAATTAACTTAACAGAAAAATAAAGATAATAAGAAGTGATAAAGGTGGAGAATACGAAGAGCCATCTGGTGAATTATGTTTCAAAAATGGTATTATCCACTAAACTACTACTTCTTATTCACCACGACAAAATAACATTGTAGAACATTAAAAGCAATGATGAATGCCATGTTGATAAGTTTGAGTGCACCTTATAACTTGTAAGAAGGGTAATTCTAATTGCTAAGTACATACTTAACAAAATATCCCATAAAAAGTTAGAAAAGACATCATATGAATTGTGGAAATGTAGAATACCTTTTTACAAATACCTCAAAGTGTGGGGGTGTCTTGCAAAGGTAGCAATACCTTATTATAAAAAGGTCAAGATATGACCTAAAATTATGGATTGTATATTTATTAGATATACATACAATAATAATACATATCAATTTCTTGTACACAAGTCAAGCATTGAGAATATTCATCCTTGTTATTTGAGGATGTGTTTCCATGGAAAGAAGCACGAGAATATCGTTCACTTAAAAGAATGATTGATGCTAGCTCAAGTAATCATCACTAATCAGAAAATGATGAAGTTGAGCTTGGAAAGAGTAAAAGAGCAAGAATAACCAAAACATTCAGTCCTTATTTTGTAACATATTTATTAGAAAATGAACCTTGAATCTACTCCGAGACAATGTCCTGTCCTGAAACTTTCTATGGGAAAAAGGCAGACAATAGTAAAATTGAATCCATTATGAATAACTATAATCTTAAAATACATCAGATGAATGTAAAAACAAGTTTCTTAAATGGCGACCATGATAAGGTAGTTTAAATGGAACAACTTGAGGGATTTGTTATCAATGAATAAGAAAGAAAGTTTGTAAGCTTGTCCAATCATTATATGGTTTAAAACAAACACCTAAACAAATGACATGAAAAATTTGACAAGGTTATGTTGTCAAATGAGTTCAAAATCAACAAAGTTGATAAATGTATTTAATGCAAATCCCATGATCATGTGGACGTGTAACCCACAAGCAAGAAAGATAAATCTTGGAAAGCTAAGAATCAGATTTGATAGGAGTGTAACACATAGTTACTTAAACCAAAGCACCAAAAATATTAGAATGAACCCTTACCTAACGAATACCAATTCATTAATGAAAAGTATACTAAAGACACCATAAATATAATTGTTCTTTGATAAGTCAAATTCAGCTCTTTAAAGAACCAAAAAAGCGAGAATAGGTCACATATACAAGCAATATTATTCTTAAATCAAAGTCTCCAAAAAAAACCTAAATACTAGCTAATTAACTCTATTTATAATAGATAAAAAAAATAACAAAAATAATTCTGGAAAAGGAATAAATGAGTTCTAAAAAATATCCTAAATAATTCTGAAAAAGAATATTAAATCAACTAGGAAACTAATACAAATTCTATATAGTAGCTTCTGAACCTTATTTCAAGACTTTTCAATGTGAGATTGATGTGAAATTTTAACTGTATATAAAACAAGACCTTTGAAAACTTCTGGTAAAAATTTAGCCCGATTTAATGGTTGAATAAAAAGTTATATTGATAACACAAAACTATGTAATACGAAAATTCAGTCCAAAACTGATTTTGACCCTCCTAAATAAGCATGGAATCTTTATAATGGAAACTTCCAAAACATTATGCCAAAATATCGTTATAATGTTAGGATTAATTATTCAAACAAGGCTGCCATCATGATGCCAAAGTTAAGCCCATGTTGTGAAACAATTGAGCTATTTTTATATTTAGATTAGGTTGATTATATCTTGTACCATATCATATGTGTTGTGGTCTCCTTGAAGTCAGATTTGGCCTCAATATGTTGAACAAACCCATTTTGTGTCTCATTAACTTCTTGACTTGATGTTGTGATTAGCCCAATTGACACCTCTAATGGATCTTTTGTTATGGTGGGCTGGTCCATATCAATGTTTATGTGAAAAAAAAAACAAATAAAGATTATGTCATTGTAAGGCAATAAAAGAATTGGATATCTAACACTAAAGACTCAATTATTTAAGATATACCTTGGACTACAGGCTATATTAGTCTCTTTACCCAACAATACTGAAAGTTATAGTGATGGTAATTGGATATCTAACACTAAAGATTCAAAATCCACAAGTGGATATGTCTTCATACTTGGTGGTGCAACTATGTCATGGAAATCCTCTAAAAAAACATGTATAGCTAGATCTATGATGATGGAATCAGAGTTTATTACTCTTGATAAAATTGGAGATAAAGTCAGATGGATTTAGAATTTCTTAGAGGATATTCCATGTTAACCAAAACTAGTGCTAACTATTTATGTTCATTGTGATAGTCAGTCAGCAATTGTAAAGGCACGAAGTAGTATGTATAATGGAAAGTCCAGACATGTATATATTGGAGACATAATATTGTTAAATACTTGCTCTCGAATGAAATTATTTTCATTGACTATGTAAAGTTAAAGGAAAATATTATGGATTCGCTAACCAAAGGTTTGTCGAGAGAGTTTGAGTATCATTTATCGAGGGAAATAGGCTTAAAGCCTTTAAGAGATGAAATAATGTAAAAATGAAAACCATACCTCATTGATTAGACATAAGATCTAGGTTCATATGGAAAATTTAAGTCATTTAACATTTACGGTAATACTAGAAAATTGTTATTTCCTACTTATTCCTTTTTCCTACTCCTCATCTTTACCAACAATAGACTAATGCAGTTGTTCAACATCCAAGTCGAGTTGAACAAGTTTGTCATTAACATGTACAATATCTTGTTGCAAATCTACTTGAAATTTCTTAATTGCATCAATCTTTTGTTCCCATTTACCAGTAAAACTATTAAACTTGTTTGATAGTACTTGTAATTATTGTTTTATAAGAGGGAGTAGGGGGTCGTTTTGAGGAGTTTCAAGCTGAGAAGAGGTAGACTCTTCAGGATGTCACTTTTTACTGACCACAACTTTAGATTTGACAACAGTTAAAGTTGGGATCTTTCCATACATTTTGATTATTGACTCACTATCATGCAAGGGTACTTTGGCTATGATTTCTATCCTAGTTATGAACCCACCAAAAGGTAGACTCGTTTTCTTTTTAGTGTTAACTTTTTGTATTACATTAATAAAGTGAGTGACTAGGTCGATTGGAACATCAATAACAATAGCATACATGAACTAAGCTTTCTCAACTATCAGCTTAGTATGTCTTCCAATAGACTAGAGGTTTGTTAGCATAATTTTTGCTAATAGTTGATAAGAAGGTAACATAGTGTTCATATGCAATATTTGTGCTTTGGCATATCAGTTCAGTCCTGTAAGGCCAAAAAACAAATCACTCATCTGATTCTTAGAAGAGGCTCCTATTTTTTTATAAGGAAAGCCAAGACCTGTGATTTTAGATAGATCATATAAATTCCTAATGACAATAGAAGACAACTTAATGGTTGACCTCTAACAGTGGAAGTAATGAAGCAGTCATCAAGATTGAAAGACTTATAATTGGCATAAAACTCTTAACTATTTTAACATATAGAGTAGGTGTTTTTTTAGTCAGTTTACCCTAGTGTATTTTTTTAAAGATGTCTTCTATAAATGCAAATACGGGGTTAGAAAGATCACTTACCGAAACTTTTCTTTCATCCAATATGTTCTTACTGGAGAAGGTGTTTTTATAAGCCATCTATGTACTAGAGGAAGTAAAGTGGTCAAGTTTTCCTAACTATGTTGTTGATTTAGAGGAATTAACCATAATTTTGTCCTTTGAATCTTAGAGGGCTAGACTAGAGTCTCTTCAGGGGATGAGGTCTCATGTTCTTCTTCATTAGAAGAATTTGAAATAGGTAAAAAAAATGCATTAGCCATGAAGCAAGGAACCGAAAGAAATGTGTGTTGAAAACATTATGCATAGATAATTGTAAAGACACATTCTTTTTAATAATCTTCTCAATAAATTTAGTATCAAGATAAAATATCCTTTCCATTTTCACATAAAATTTAAATGCAAGATAAAGAGGATGGACATATGTTTTGTCTCAAAAATTTATTTTCTATTTATCAGAAGATGTCAAGTACAGAAAAAAGATATTTACTTGGAAATTTGCGATATGAGTACCTTAAAACAAGAGACAAACAGAGAAATGGAGAGAAAGAGATAAAGATGATTGCATGTTTTGATGAACAATACCATTAAATCAGCTTCTCAAAAAGCTATTTTTCTCTTATTCTTGCTCACATCAAACATCGTGATATGTTCCTAGAGTCTCTCTTTAGATTACATTTCAATGTTATGAAAAAGATTAACTCCTTAGATCACCACATCTCCTGTTGTTTTATAAATCAGTTAGGCCACATTATTTTTTCTTGTTTTTCTCACAAGTGTATCTAATTATACACTTAGGCAGATATATAGACCTATATAAAGCAACTAAATTTTATAGTCTAAAAATACTCACAATAACAGCTTGAAAGGACATACGTACCTTATGGTCAACTTCATTCATGAACGCATATCTTTTTTGTTGACCAAATCAAGATGTGAGTGTATAAGAAAGACAACAATTTTGCTTTAAAATTTTCTTTCTTCAACTTCTTTTATTTGATTTAAGATATGCTAACATAGTGTGAGCATACCCTGAAAGTCAAACTTTATACCAGGGCTTAGATACATAAGGTTTTCACTCGTAACATAAGATTTGATGACCTTTATCATTTTAATTATGTAATTGTTTGCTTATTTTCATAGTGAGCAATTGATTTTTTCATCAAGGAATTGGAGAGTAAAATGGAAAGTGTTTGTCTATTTCCATAATTGTTGCTATATCGCGGTCACACAAATTAATTATCCTAACTTAAACAAACAAGATAATATAAAGCAAGCAAATGGAAAACATCAATCAAAGGTTCCTGCCAATATTTGACACAAGTTGGAACATAGTCTGAATTTTATCTTCAATTTACTCTTTTTTGAATCTTATATCAAAAAGTTCATTTAAAACACAAATAAAAGATTATCAAGGTATTTTATATATAAAACATTGACAAAATACTAGGTAAATTTGAGTAAAACTTTCAAATAATATGGTTGCATCAAATACCCTGACACTTAGCTCTTACTCATCCTCGAAAGGAAAAGGTCTTACTTTTTGGTTGTATTGAGGCTAAGGTTAAGATGAGGTAAAAGAAAGAAAAAGAAAATGTTAAAACCAAAAGAAGTAGAGTATTCTATAAAAATTGAATTTTGAAACAATATAGTTCATCAAAGCACACAAATTCACCATCTTTAAGCATCAATACTTAACTTCTTTCGATTTCAAGCTCCATCAACATAAAACTTTTAGAGCACAATGGAACATCTTTTCTTTTCTTTTCTTTTTTTTTTAGGAATGGTCTACCTTTGGCAACTTTGCCCATTCTTTTCATCAAGGATCACCTTTTTTTTTCATATAATTTCCAACCATAATATCATGAGATATCAACAAGTATATGCTATACTAATCCATGGTTAGGAGAAAAGAAAAACATATAAAAAGTTAAGACTTACAACATGGGTAAAGCAAACAAAAGATAAACAAGCTCAAAAGAGCTTACAAGGATAATATGTTTTGGGTTGTTTTTTTTTTTGCTCAAATGGTAAAAATTCCTAGTGTTTTTATCATCTTCATGTATACATGTAATGTGAATGTAATCTCAATAAGATATGAAGTCAGTTCTAAAGATATATATCATTGAAAGAATACATAATCAAAGAATACATAATCAAAGAATATAATGTTAAAGGCTCAAAACTTACATTGGTACAACACTATTAAGTCAACATGGTATATTTTCAAAGTCAATCCCTAAACTAGTTAAACTTTAAAACTTGCATCCACACCCATTCATTCAATTTATATTTTACTTTATTTCAACAAATCCTCATACATAATACTCATATTCTCATAAATCAATGACAGTTCAATAGAAAAAACTTAATACTTAAGGTTGGAAAACATAAATTTATTTTTATTTTTTTAACAAAGAAACAAAAAAGAAAACCAAAATTCTTTAAATACCCCCACACTTTAAACGCAACATTGTCCTCAATGTTGAAATAAAAGAAAATGAATATAAGAGAATGACAAACATAAAGTAAAATGTGAAAAATAAAAGTTAAGGGAAAAAGAAAGCAAATTTGATTTTTTTTTGGTTGGGTTGCCTCCGAGTAAGCACTTTTATTTTATGGCATTGGCTTGACACATTGCATGCTTAAACTCTATAGATTGGTTCAGCTAACCCCACAGAAGCGGTGAGTTCTATCGTCCAACCTTCATAGAAAGTTTTCAATCGATGCCATTAACGTTGAGCACTTTATTTGTTTCTAAACTTGTAATCTCAACTGCACTATAAGGAAAAACATTAGAAACGACGAAAGGTCCAATCCAACGAAAGCACAACTTTTTAGGAAAAAGTTTCAAACGTGAATGATAAAGGACTTTGTCTCCAACATGAAACTCCTTTCTTGTAATCATTCGGTCATGAAGGCTCTTGGTCTTTTCTTTGTAAATCGTTGCATTCTCGTAGGCATCATTCCATATCTCTTCTGCATCACCAGGTCATAGACTCTAATTTTATCGGTTAGGTTGCATTGTCTTCTCCAAAATGCACTTAATTTCTCGATTTGAAAATTCAGCTTGACAATTCGTTTGAGGATGATAGGTTGTGGAAGTCTGATTAATCACATGGTACTTGCATAGAAATGCTTCCATTGAACAATTGCAAAAATAAGTGTCATGATCACTAATGATAGCTTTGGAGATTCCAAACCTGTCAAATATGTGAGTCTTGATAAAATCTAAAACAACCTTAGCATCGTTAGTTCGTGTGGCTTTCGCCTCAATCCATTTGGACACATAATCAACAACAAGAAGGATATAAAGATTACCAAAAGAAAAAAGGAAAGGACCCATAAAATCAATACCGCAAACATAAAAAATTTCACTTAGAAGAATATTAGTTAAAGGCATTTGATTCTTATGAGTGATATTGCCTGTTCTTTGGTATTTTCATATGATTTGCAAAAGCAGTATGCATCCTTAAAAATAAAAAGCTAATAGAGATCACTTTCAAGTACCTTGGGGCTGTTGTTTTTGCTCCAAAATGCCTACCATAAAAATGAGAATGACAAAAAGTGAGAATGAAATGAAATTCATCTCATGGTACATGTCTTCTTACTATTTGATTCACATAAAATTTACACAGATAACGAGTGTTCTAAAAATAATATTTAGAATCAACTCGTAACTTGTCTTTTTGGAATTTAGACAAACTTTAAGGGAATTCCTTGGTGACAAAATAGTTCACCAAATCAACATACAATGGTCTTGTAGAGGAATGTAACACATACAACTGCTCATCAAGGAATGTCTCTCTTACTGTTTTGGTTTGTATATCCTTGGTTCGCAATCGGCTCAAGTGATCAACTACATGATTTTGGGGCACCATTTTTTGTCTTTGATTTCAAGATCAAATTCTTGTAACAACAGGATCCACCAAATCAATTTTGGTTTGTATTCCTTTTTCTTCAAAAGATATCTCAAAGTTGCATAGTAGTAAAAACAACAACTTTTGTACCAAGTAAATAGGACCTGAATTTTTCTAGAGTAAACACCACTACAAGAAGTTCTTTTTCAGTTGTAAGGTAATTATATTGCGCTTTGTCCAACATGCGAGAAGCATATGCGATAACATGCAAATTTTTCCCTATTCTTTGCCCAAGTACCACCCCTACTGTACAGTCACTCGCATCGCACATTATCTCAAAAGGTCCATCCTAATTTGGTGGTTGCATGATGGGGGCAAATGTGACACGCCTCTTAAGCTCATTATGAGACTTCTTTAAACGCTTGATCAAACACAAAATTCATTTTTTTGGCTAACAATTTGCATAACTGTGCTGTAATCTTATAGAAATCTTTGATAAAGCATCGATAGAAACCTGTATGACCAAGAAAGGAACGAACCTCTCTTACATATAAGGAGTAAGACAATGATGAAATAACATTTATTTTAGATTTATCAACCTTTAAACCATGCGAAGACATAACATGCCTAAAAACTATTCCTTATTCTACCATAAAATAACATTTTTCATAGTTCAAGACAAGGTTAGTTACAATGTATCTTTTCAAGCCTAAAGATAAATTTTCTAAACACTTATCAAAAGAATCACCATACACCGTGAAATCATCCATGAAAAACTCAATTATTCTTTTAATATAGTTAGAAAAAATACTCATCATGCATCTTTAAAAAGTTGCGGGTGCATTACAAAAACCAAAGGGCATTCTCCTATATGCATATGTACCAAATTGACATGTAAATATAGTCTTTTCTTGATCTTCAGGATTAATAACAATATAATTATACCCACTATATCCATTAAGAAAGCACTAAAAAGACTTACCTGTTAGGCGTTCAAGCATTTGGTCCATGAATGGTAATGGGAAGTGATCTTTGCATGTAGAAAGATTAAGTTTTCTATAATTAACACACATTCTCCAACCACTCGAGATGCGAGTAGGAATGAGTTCATCATCTTTGTTCTTTACCAACATGATTCTGGTCTTTTTGGGCACCACATGGATTGGCGCCACCCACATACTTTTTGTAATGGGGTAAATGACTCCTGCATCCAATAGTTTTAAAATTTCAGCTTTCACTACCTCTATCATAGACGGATCCAAACTCCTTTGCATTTTCCTAAAAGGTTTTGCTTTGTCCTCCAATAGTATATGATGCATACATATTGGGGGCTAATGCCCTTGATGTCGGCTAAAGTCCAACCAATGGCTGTTTTGTGATTGCGCAATAATTTCACAAGCTTTTCCTCTTGCGCATTTGTCAAACCTTTTGCTATGATAATAGGGAGTGAATTATTATTGCCAATGAATACATACTTCAAGTTATCGGGCATAGGTTTCAATTCTAACTCATGTGCTTGTAAAATAGGTGGCAAAAGTTTTTTATGTGAAAGTCTAAATAAAAAAAATTACCGTAGGGGGGGTTTGCAAAGCTCGCAAAGCCAATGCTCATTCTTGCATGTTTTGGGGAACATATATGTTCCTCTCCATCTCTTATAT
>Ga0307509_10006405_pt1 | contig 15854 bp, 16 predicted proteins | sample 10_EM_MG_FD_202245 | JGI IMG/M metagenome (GOLD analysis project Ga0307509, IMG submission 202245) | Populus trichocarpa ectomycorrhiza microbial communities from riparian zone in the Pacific Northwest, United States - 10_EM | ecosystem: Host-associated > Plants > Roots > Unclassified | place...
TTGTGTGGGTGTTGGGTGGGGGGGTGTGTGGTGGGGGTGGGCGGGGGGGGGGGGGGGGGGGGGTTGGGGGGGGGGGGGGGCTTCGATATCATGTGTTTATCTTGGGGGCTAGTTGTAGTGAGGGAGTACAGTACCGGTAGGGTGGATGTGTACGATACTGTACTAGTATCATACTGTGCTGTGCGATAGTATGGCTAGGAGGAGGAGGAGGAGGAGGAGGAGGAGGAGGAGGTAGGTATTATATATGGTGGAGGGAGCTTGTCCTGCGCTGGTATGTATTATGCCGCGCGGGGGAAGGAAGGAAGGAAGGAAGGAAGGAAAGGGGGGGTTATATATATTTTGTGTCTGTAGTATATATGCGGGTATGGGTATTTTCGAGTAGGAGGGAAGAGACTTGTAGATTGTAACTTTTTTGTAGGTTGTTGTGGGTCGCCACGGTATTGTGTCAGTATCGTACTTGGGCTTGGTATGATATCTATACTCGAGTGGAAGAAGGGAGGGTTTTTATTTATTTTTTATATATTTTTTAGATAGTATGCCGGTATTGCGGTTGGATAGACAAGAGTGAAGAAGTTGTATGATATCATCAATAGCGTGGAAGGAAGAAAATGAATAAATAAATTGTCTTGGCTAAAAAGCAAAGTTAGAGGGCAGATAGGTATTCTTTACAGCTGCTTTGGGTGCATCATAGACTATAGTACTCTGCGAGTACAGTTTGGGCGCAGTTGTTTTGTTTCAGTTGCCTACGCTGCTGGTATGCTGTTGCAAGTGAAGTTTAGATCAAAAGTGGGGGAGAAGGTTGAATGGACCAAGGAGGATCATGATATAAGGTTCATTCATTATATGGCACCGTAGTCCTGAATTCGAATACCGGTATTGGTGGTGATGATGCTGGGGGCTTCCTGAATCCGACTTTACATATCATACAAGTACAGGACGAACCCCCCCAGGTTCAAGTCGACCGGGTGACAGAAAGCGGAAAGCATGCTTGTAGACAGAATGAGTGATGTTTGGTGTTTATACTGTGCTTGGCGCCGTTGGTGTCCCCCCTTCGTTTAGTTTGGGTTTGGTTTCGGTTTTCGAATGGTTGGCGGGTAGAGTTGCCCATTCGTACTTTATGGTACCCACATGAGTGCTCGTAAACTACAGGCACATTGTGTCGGTGATGGTCAATGGTGGTTTGGAAGACCTTGAAGTGAGCACGATACCGGTATTGGTACTGCAGGAGCAGATTTTATTTTATCGCTGACGGCGGTTGGGGGGGGGGGCAGGGCTTTTGAACTGTAGTCTGTAGACTTTGTAGACATTTTTTTCTTCTTTTGTTTGTTGCGTGCGGTTGTGGGTGTGTTGGATGCATGAGGGGGTTGTACGGTGGCTTGATACCGGTATGGATACTTGCGAGTACCATAGATTTGAATGACGTTTTTTTTCTTCCTTCTCCTTGCAGGAAGGAAGTAAGCCTCGGTCCCATTGTGGGGGTTGGAGGCATGGTACCTGTACTCGAGTAATATGGTATTATGGTCGACCGCTCTGAGATCAAGGAGATAAACTTTGACAATGAAGCGGAGTGTGGATTGATTACATACGTACATATATCTACCCAGGGTCTAGGTACTCACGATCACTTAGAGAGTGCAGAGGCCGACACCCCCCATGATATGAAAAGCCTTTTTTTTCCTGGGGAAAAGAAGTGTGTGGGAGCAAAATATTTCCCGGGGGGGAGGGAGGAGAGGTGAACGAAGGAAAGAAGGAAGGAAGGAAAGAATGGATGGGTGGATGGGTGGATGAATGGATGATAGGGGATGGGTGATGCCTCCAAAGTGTGATCTCGGATTCACTTCGATGTGAATTCGTGGATCAGGAGTCAGTGCTGCGATCGAAAGTTTTTATGATACCCTGCCAACTGCTCCTTTTTTGGAACCACACGCTGCTTGACTTATTTCTGTGATCTTGACCACGGCTGGCTCCGGACGGCCATTTTTTTTTCTTCACAAAAATTTCTCGCCGCAAAACGCGGAGTCTTTGTGGCTCGTAAAGTACTCGAGCACAGTACTAGCAGAGTACATCAATTATAGCGTTATTGTTTGTTGATGTTGCTCTGTTTGGAGTCCGGCTTCCCGGTTGTGGATGGACAGTGTATAAATGGATGTGTGGATGGATGGGGGGAGATAAAGAGAATGTGTGCGAGCAGCCCGTTTAGAGTTGACCAAAGTGTGCGGTGGTGTAAAGTACGATAGGATATAATGCTCTATCGGCATGCCTTCTTTCCTGCGGAATAAATGGAACAAGGCTTTGAAAAGGAGATACTATACCACAGCTCAGCTCTGGTCTACACTGCCGGTACGATACCTCGACTTGCTGGTTGTTGAGCTCTCGCCCTGCCTACGCCACTCTTACTCCAAGCTTTGTTATCATGCAAATCAACCCACCAACATTGCTCTACCTTACGTTATTATACCAGTACTGTACAAGTACATTACGCTACCTCCCGTACCGGCACCTCTACCTCACCTCATCTTGCCTTACCAAACTAGCTGACTGGCTGTCTGCCCGTCTATTCGGGTTCTCGGAAAACGGAGGGGAATCCCTTTAATCCCTTTAGTTGTTTGATTGATCCTGTCGGTCGGTCGGCCACTCAGTCAGTGTGCAGGAGAGACAGATTGGTGGAGGCATAACACCTTCTGCTTCTGAACTAGGGAGAGAGCTATTGATATAGCAATTCCGTCAAATTTCACTCAGTAGAGAAATCCCTCCTTCGTCACCGCTACTCATTGTATCCAGTTTTAGAACAATTTAGAACAAGGGGGAGGAGGGGGCTAGGAAATATAGCACAAGTACGACAACAAAAGTGCGATCAATAACGTACCTGTATCATACCTCTTCGTCTCATCTAAGTCTTTAAATTTCCTTTGCCCCACCACCACCATCACCTTGCTCCACTTCCCTCCCTCCATACAGCCATTCCCCGGTCAAAAGTCAGGTCAAGTCCAGTCGAGGCTGGGGAGAGGTTAAGCCAAAAAGGTCAAATCAAAGCCAAATCGGTCCATTAATCCAGGGAACTACTACTTCAGCAAGAAACACCAAGGTTTTCCATATTTTTTTTCCTTTCTTTCTCGGACACTCAAATTACATGGTATTCCTTTCTTTTTTTGAGCTATCACGGTGTCATACGATATTTTACCTATTCCTTCCAGAAGGTTAAAACAAAGTCAAACTGAAGAAGCAGAAGCTGAGGAAAAGAAAGAAGAAAGGGAAGAAAAAAGGAAAGAAAGAGGCAAAAAAAAGAAAATAACGTAAACTTTGTGTCCAACATTCTTCCCCCTTTCAAGAAGAGTCCAGATGTTAGTGTAGCCTGGGGTTCTAACATCTCTCTACTGGGTTACAAAAAGAAATAGTCTTTCTCTTTAAAACTCTATCTTGTCTCTCCTTTCTCTCCCTCTCTCTCTTTTGCTGTCTGTCGTTGTTGCTCGTGGTCAGCGCTGGCACGTTCTCCTCCCATTCCAAGTGTACAATTTTTTTTGCCGTCATCGAGAAATCAGGGAGTCGATCATCAATCGAGATCGAAGCATTGAATCGGCCTCTCGTTTCTCTTCGGCCTTCCGTTTAACTCTTCCCTAACTTTCTCTCTCTCACTCCATTCCCTTCCTCTCACCCACATCACTCCCTTTCTCTTTTCCAACCTTCTACATCCTGGTCACTCACTCACTCCTTGAGCTACCTCACGCGCCAGCTCTTCCTTCCTTCCCCTTCACTCCCTTCCTATTATTCGTCCCACCAACTGCAGTGCAGAACCTAATATTTCCCAACCAGCCCTAGGGGAAAATTCCCCACAGCTTAGAAACAGGACGAAATTACCTTGCAGCAGCTGCGGAAAACGGCATAGTTCCCGAGGAGTGGGCGCCAGGATTTCTATCCATTAAAAGGCACCTAGATTCCACATATTCCTGCCTCCTTCAAGAGCTGCTGGCTGTGTGTGGCGAAAAAGTGGGTTTGCCTCAACCCAAATCATTTCCCACGTACCTTGCGGCTGGCGTTTGTCCACCGCAGGATCACCAATCGGCGTTCCCAAACCCGCTCCACATTCGAACGGGGGACCTTTTATTTTTCCTCCCCTTCCCTTTCGCTCATCCCCTTACTGAAAGCCTGTCTTTTTTTTTTTTTTTTTTTTTCCTTCCTTCCTTCCTTTCCTTTTCTTATTCCTTCATCCCACCATTACTCCACACCCCATTCCAAACCCCACATATAAGCTCTTGCATGGATTGACGGCAGACAAGAAATATTATCTACCTCCCCCCCCGACCCTTCCTATTATAACGTCGTCAAGTTGGAGCCCCTACACCTTTTCATAGATGCCCCCGAGCCCAAACCGGGTGAAGGGCGCACGGCAATTCTCCAGCCGGCCGCGGACACTGTCATGGAGAAAGCTCTGCCTTCCCCCGATATTTCACCACAACCAGGACTCGATGCCTTTCAAGACGCCCGCGCTATCGTACGACTTACACAATGTTCCATCTGTTCGTTACCCCTGCGATCCCCGAGGACCTTGCCTTGCGGCAACTCACTCTGCCACAAATGTATGCCAGAGTGCCACGTCCGCCAAAACATCTCATACCCTAGTGTTGCCGGTCGACGGGAAGGATTTTCGTGCCCTTTTCCGGATTGTGGGAAGGAACACTCTGCTGCCGACTGTAATTTGGATGTCACACTGGCGAAGGTGATGGAGATTGTGGATAAGGAGCTGGGATCACAGACACAGTTTTCGGAGGACACAGCGTTGGAGGTGGTTGTGAATGTTGATTGCGTAGGTGGTTATGAAGAGCGAAAAAGACGGATGTATGGGGGACGGTTGGCTGCTATCTATGCCCTTTCAAAACAGGGGGAATTATACTACGACGAAGATGTGACATGCACTCCGCTGTTGGGCGACAATTTTGGTCGGCCTTACCTCGACTACGACGCTCTTGAGAGATTGATGGACAAGGCCCGGGCAGATTTGGAGTGTCAAGTTTGTTATGGAATGCTTCTGGACCCCGTCACAACTTATTGTGGTCACACTTTCTGTCGGGGATGCTTGGAGCGAGTGCTAGACCATTCTCGACATTGTCCCTCCTGTCGACGGTTGATGCACCTTCCATCTCTACTGCCGGCACAGTCTAGCAATAAGAGGCTAACGGAATTACTAGTGGGGCTGTGTCCGGAGGCTCTCTCCCAACGGGCATTGGCTGGGGCTATGGAGTCGATGGCTGGGAATGGTGATGGTGGGCTATTGACGCCAATATTTGTCTGCACGGCCTCTTATCCTGGAATGCCTACGCCTCTCCATATTTTTGAGCCTCGCTATAGGCTCATGGTGCGGCGAGCCTGTGAGAGCGGTGTAAGGAAATTCGGAATGCTGCTGCCGAATCGTACGGGTGTGCCGCAGGGCGATCTTGGTGTCACGCCCTTCATGCAATATGGGACCATGCTGCAAATTGAAGAGATAAACATGTATCCCGATGGCCGTAGCGATATTTGGACCGTTGGCGTTTCACGTTTTAGGGTCAAGAGATGGGGTATTCGAGATGAGTATATCGTGGCGGACGTGGAACGCGTAGACGACATCCCGATCATCGAGGAGGAGGCCATCGAAGCACTGGAGACAGCTCTCTGCCTGTCCAGTGCCCCGGAAGCGCATGCCCCTTGGATGGGTTTGCCCACGCAGACTCTGCTGGACATTGGCCACCAATTTGTCGACCAGATGCAGGCGATATCGGCTCCATGGCTCCACGAAAACAATATTCTGGCCTTTGGGCAACGGCCAGATGATCCAGCCCTTTTTCCGTATTGGCTTGCGAGCGTTTTACCGGTGACCGAAACAGAGAAATACCGCCTGTTATGCTCCACCAGCGTCAGAGAGCGATTGCAAATTGTGGTAGGCTGGATCAAAAAAATCGAAACTCATCGCTGGTAATATTCCACCCAATCACCCCCCATGCAGACCTGTTTGATATTTCCGGCATCTCTAACGTATGATAGGTTCTGTCCTAGTACTTGCGTTATTATCTGAACCTTACCTGCAAACCAAATCAAAACATTCATTGCCACACACAGCATTGTACCGCATTCACTCGTACCGTACATTTACTCTTCAACCTCGATACCTCCGGTCATTTTGACAAATCTTTTTTTTTATAGCTTCACCGCCTGTTGCTCATCTGCTGGTTTTTTCCTGCCGTTACTACTTGTTTCACACAGATGGTGTGTTCTCATATCGCCAATTGTACTTGACCGTGTTTTCCTCGTCGTTTTTTTGTTTTGGCGTTGTCCGGAGCATTTGTTTTTCTCTCTTAATCTAATTTGGGAGACTTGCACGATACATTTAACGTTTTTCATACCTGTCGCTTTCATCATTGTCATCACCTTCTCTTAGCCAAAACTGTGGATACTTCATTTTCTTCCCTTTACTTCCGGAGGCACAATTGCTTTTTTGCTAGTTTTGTTGACATTAAACTTCAGATCTCCTATTGTACTTTTGCGTTTACTTTTTTTTTTCTCTTTCTGCTCTTCTACGTTCGGTATGGTATTTTGTTTTACTTGGGATGTGCATGGCATGGGCGGGCGGATCAATTCAGTTTATTAAAGTCGTTCAAATCAAGTCAGGCTATTCGTTCCGTTGAAGCTAGACATAAGTGTTCTCGGGATGGCCATTTCGAATTTGGAGCGGCCGGATTTTCATTGCTGCTGGTTCTTCTCTTCTTCCCGTCTCCACCTTGTTGTCTTGCCAAAAAATCTGCATCTAAAGAAAACGCCCACCGATGTGCCGACCGGCTACCTAAGTTACTTGAGTACTCGAGTATGGTGGGGGATTCCTTGAATCGATCTACTCCGGACCCCTAAGATTGCCTAACTTTAAACGATGAAGGCTCTAGAACAACACCAAATATCAAAAATATAAAGCTATTACCCCATAGTGTTTACTGTTAATAGGCCGGTTAACATGTTGAGTCGGTGCTAAAATTAAATTAACCTAAATTAGTTAAGCTAAAACCAATGTCGCAGTGGTCCGGTTTAAGGAGTCCCCGACCATAACAGGAGGGGAGGGCTGTCCGGGCAACCAATGTTGCAACCAAGGGGGGTTCGATCAAAAAATGATCGAAGGGCTGGGAAGGCGCTTTTTCGAACCGGGGGGTTATAAGATAGAATCCCTTCTAACAAAATGGTAAGCAATGATATTTGAAGGCAGATAGAAAGCAAAGAAACTAATAAAATGATAGGAAAAGGAAGCAAATGTGGTAGAAGAAGCAAAGAAACTGGCACCAGTGCTCCAGCAGAGAAGGTCGCCCAACAGAACGGTCCCATCACAACCGAACAGGGCCTTAGTAAGCAAAAATAGTAGGAACTCTTATCAGAATTTCTACCTTCGACCCAGCTGTGTAAGTATTTATTGCTCAGAAGGAGGGGGGATGTGAAAATGACCTTGTCTCCGTTTTGAAACGGTCATTTGTATGGGACAACGGAACGGTCCCATCACAACCGAACAGGGCCTAAGGCTCCGTTCGGTTAACTATGGACCGTTCAAGTGCCGTTCTAGACATGACGGTTGCTTGAGATTTGGTCAACCCCCAGGAAAGCTGTTCGGCAAGGCAGAACTGTTCAACCGACCATTCATTAGTCAACCGATTTCTTGGGTGCCGGAGAGGAGCCATTGTGGTTGTCAGCAACTACGAACGGCCGATGAAAAGGATCTTCAGAGGACCTTTTCATCTTTGACCGTTCGCACTTATTTTCAGCAAACGGCAGGATGATAATAACCGAACACCCAAATCTTCTTCCTGAACGGTCCCGTTGGATGCAACGGTTCAACCCTCCAAATTTCCTACCCGAACGGTCCGTTCAGCCGTTAACCGAACGCACCCTAAGACATTAAAGAACCCCCCCCCTTCAATTCCCATTTTCAGAAGCCCCGATTCAAACCCCTCCCCTTCTAACCCCCCCGGGTTCGATTATCGGGGGCCTTCCTTGCAACACTGGGGGCAACTGCCAGATTGTAATCTCTCCCCTAGAGTTCGTTACGGGGCCCCGGCCAGATTCCTCGCCCCGCCCCGTAACGAACACTACTCTCTCTTTTCTCCTCTCTCCTCCATTCCTACTCGAGTACTATCTATCATACTCGAGTATTCAACAGAATCATTTCATAATCACGAGCAAACGAGTTTGTGACATTAACGACGTTAAAAAAAGCCATCACTCAGCTAATTGAACTTTTTATTCGATTAAACCTCTTATCCGCTCTCTTCTTATCTGGAAACGGTTCGTCTTCCCCTCGACCCCTTACTTATATCATGGTATTGCTTGCTAACTCTCTATGAATTGTCTAGATAGCTACTGGTCTCGTTTACATCAATGTCGAGGTTAGGACCTATGCTCAGCAAAGTTGAGATCATACACCGAACGGATTCTTTTCATTTCATGAGACATCACTCGTGCCGTCCCCGGCATCCCCGCCGTCTTCGATAGTCACCGGCCGTCCCCCACCATCACCGGCCGTCCACCCCCCTGCCCTGAACTAACATGTCACACCCTGTAGGGCCCGCCGCCCTGCCCTTAGGCCGCCCCGGACGGACTACAGATAGCCGTCCCGTCCCATCCCATCCCGTCCGGGGCTCTTGGGAGTCCCCCCGCGGGGCCCCACCGGGCCCGCGGACGGTTCGGAACACTGGGGCTGCAAGGAGAAGATACGTGGGTTGATAGAGAGCGCGGAGGAGCACAAGAGGGGCTGCGAGGAGAAGACCCGACGGTTGGAAGAGGGCAGAAGGGCCCTTACGGAGGGGATAACGATGCTGCGGCCTCTGAAGGGAGTAGCGGTGGATATTCGGGAGCGCATTTTTGCGATCTTTCGGTCGCAGTGGGAGGAGGCTGCGAGTGATGATAGTATTATTATCTAAGCCGGAGGCCACAGGGCGCACAGAGGAGATGTGATAACCGATGTTTCACTCTTTCAAAATCAGCTTATATCATCAATTGACACTTTTGAGGAACTGTATTCTTTCTTTTGATGCCGAATTTTAGGACATTTTAGCGTTGTAGTAGTGCAGTGATCAATGAAACCTAGTCAGCAACCAGCAAGTGGAGCATACCAGAGATAAAAATGAAAGAGAATAGTACAGGCCACTATCTTTCAAGATAGATTGGTGGCTTATTACACAGGAATAGGTGTGAGCAAGAGTATTATGACCTGTAAAATAAAGAGTCTCACCAGAACCATTTCTCTGAGCGAAACAGTGATTATTACCGCTTTTCCAATTTCTTCTACCTCCACAGTACAGGCAAACAATGACTGAATATGGAAAGAGCCTACTAACGCTCCCGACCTAGAAGCAGGTCATGACGTAGCAACGGCCACCCCAGTATCACTCTCCTTCCCTATTTATCAATGAACATATGCAATACCACTACACAGGATGCCAAAGTAAAGCCTCAATCTGATTTAGAATACGAAACTTGCCTGAATAAGGCACTCGAAACATTCAGCCAGCCAAACCCAGTCAGTATTAAGAGTGCGGCTCTCAGTCATGGAGTCTCCAAGACCACCTTGGGAAATATATTTTTTCAGAGTGGGAAGCCACTCAAGAAAGCTCATGTATCACAGAAGCTAGTCACGGAGGAGGAAGAGATTGAATTGGTCAAATGGGTAGTCTCCATTACGGGGCGGGACGGGGCGGGGTTGCTCAGAATGGCCCTGCCCAGACTCCGGCCTGGGGCCAAAGTTTTGCCTCTGCTCCCTGCCCCTCCCTATATGGGGCACCACATGGGTGATGGGACAGGGTGGGGATTTTCCTTCCACTGTTGATTTGCCAGATGGCCCCCGTTCTATAATTCTCTGTTCTTTACCCAGCACAGGGCTCCATCTTTCGCCCTGGGTGGTATTCTGTGACTAGTAATATATTTTGTCTATATCTAGGATTATATATGCTATCATAGAATCCTGATCTGACTATCATACTAGTATATACAATGAAATGAGGATATAGAGCTCTATATATAGTGCTAGTATTATAAATATAGTTTGAGCATATGACTCTAAGTATAAAATTCTATGTTTATGATTCTAAGCCTATAATCCCAAGCATATAATTCTCTGTATATATGACTCTGAGCATATGATTATGGGAGAATGATCCTGGGTGTATGGTTCTGGGCGTATAATTCTGGGCATATGATTCTGAGCATATGGTACTGGGCGTAGGGTTCTGGGAGTATGATTATAATGGGGGTACCCTATAGAGAGGTAAACTCTAAGGTTGCGACTGACCAAACCCTCAGGGTAGAAGTGTAACGAACCTATGATAGGTAGCTACAATAACTACCACCTTAGCCCAAATGGTATATCAAGTGGTAACCAGAGGTGGTATGGTCTTGTATACTTAGTATACAAATAGCTGGTTAACCTAGTACAAGGCCTAGGGGTGGTTGAGTAGCCGTTGGTATTCTACGAAGGACGGTAACATTTCGGGAGTAAGTTGGAATAAAGTCAAGGAATTTATAGGAGCGTTACACAGATCTCCGAGACGACTTTTGTGGTCGCTTGGAGGACTTCCAGAGGGATGAAAGGCATAAGAGGACAAAGTTACACTACCTTGGGAATTTGTCCATAATGCCCATGGGTCCCAGTTACCGTACTGAGGAATCCAAGTTACCCTACCTTCTCCGGCAAAGTCATCCTAGAACTTTGAGGTCGATTGCCTCACATTCTATGGGCTTTTAGATGTTCATGGGCGCACACGCATCTACGCGGGAGACCCCACGGTTGAGTAAAGGTGGCCCAAAGATGCTATTAAACTTGGACGGGTTTTGCTAACACCCACCACTGGCCCCAGCGTGGGGACAGCGCGTCATAGGCAGATGGCTGTGTAGTTGCTTGTTTGCTAGTAAAAAGAGGTCATTGGAGAAGATGCCGTAACGCAGTAGCTGTCGTCGCCGTCCGTTCGTCCGAATGTCGTTCGCAAGATATATAAGGAGAGTATGGGTAACCGCCAAAATGGGGGTCGCCCATATATGGTCTCTCCGGCATCTAGGAGTCTATCTTAGCCTATGGGTAGTAGGGTAGTCTTCCTAGTGGTACTTAGGTAGTCCAAGGAGGCCAGGGTGCTTTCAGGACAAATACCTCAGTAACCAGCCGGGACCTTCTCCCCTTGATTTGTAGCATTACTATGAGTTGTCAATGGACTCTAGAGGTATGAGTCTTATCACGGTAGAGTATGTCCCAAGAGGCTGGCTATGGGTAGCGCCCATTTAGCCAATCATGGGCTACATCTCACCAGGGGAGCTTGCATGTCAATTTATCACATTGAGTAGTCGCGAAGATTAAATGATGGACTGCATAGTTTGTATAGAAAAAACTACCAAAGGGCCAGTGAGTCCACCACCTAGGTATTGACTCCAGTTGTTGTCATAACAGTTAGCCACTAGTATGAGTTCCATAGGAAGAGTTTTTCCACCTGCGGTTGTATTGGAGATGCATTGCAGAAACTCATATCCTATTGACAGAGTTAAGTGTACCCGAGTTGGTCCGACACTTCCCGCAGGATACTTCCTGATGGAGGGTAGACCTCGGACAAACCCTGAGCAGAACAGGGTGCTCGCACAAGGTCGGAGTAGTGGTGAATGTCAAAGGCTTAAATCTGATATCTACTTAAGTTTAAGCATTTGGCATTCTACTTCGATAACCAACATTCCTTGAGAGAACTTATTGAGTAAAGCTTCGAGCTTAAGGATATTAAGTTTAACGGTTTTAATTCTTCGTGAATTATTTACTCTATCTTTATCTTCTACTTTGAGTTTTGGTGTGGTTGTAACCTTAGAGTTCACCTCTCTATAGGGTGACCCCGTTACAGTATATCGTTAAGCGTACTCGCCTAACTCTCTTCTGAGAATTGTTGAAATCCATCAGCTTGACATTTGTTTGATTACGAGTCGCTTGTCTGGTACATGAAGCATTGGGTGGAAAGACCAATGTCTTCAGATATAGATGTAGTTGAGTATCACTATGACCTTTCCCGCTATGATGCCATTGCAGACTTGCGCAGAATAGGATGAAAGTCCATTGGGGAGCAGATGGCCAACCTAGAACCCACAGACATCGCTGCAGAAGTACAGGAGTTAGAAATATTGAACCCTGTTACCTTTCTTCAAAGCTTTATGCATGGCCCTTTGGTGGGGCAGAGAATCCCTCCACAAAGACGAACTCCCATGACCTTTGCCAACTTCACAACAGAATTGTTTGAACCCTACAAAGTGAGAGAAGTGACCAAGAGGGTTCAAGAGGCTAAGGCTTCTATGGGAGAGTTCATTACAGCTACTCAGCTCGAATGGCAAAACGAGATGGTAGCCAATGCCAACCGCTGGATGAAAATTCAGTAGGTAGAGTATTGTAAATTAGCCCTTTCAGATCGAATGATCAGGGCACGCCTGACAGCTTTGGAGTTGGCTGTTCCGGGAGGGTACTCAATAGACTCCGACAACGACGTCAACATGCGCACAGCACCTCCACTGCCTCTCACAATTGGGCCTCCTCCACAATACGCAGCTGAGATGGCAGCTGTAATGTTGTACAAAGAGATGGCACCAATTTTGACTCAAGTCGCTCAGACGGCCTTGGAATCACATGAGCGAGTTAGACAATTGGAACAGCAATTGCAAGTGTTGGTCATTCCTCAACCAGCCCCGTTGACGGTGGCATTCGAAGAAGCCATGAGATCTCAAGGTGTTAGCCGTGTGGCGAACCTCCGGAATCTTCGAGTTGCAGCTCAGCGGAGTGGTGTTACCAAGTCAAGAAGCCAAGCTTCCAAACAAAGCTCAAGACAAAACTCGCCACAGCCACCACCTCGAGCTCCATCGAACGTACCTACCCCGCCGGTAGTTGAACCTGTCATACTAGCACCGGCGATACGGGAAGGAGCAGATCGGCCCTACGGGGTTGCGGCTTCAACGCCGATACCCGCCACTCCTCACAATCCAGCAGCCTCTGCTTCGGCACTGGTACTCCCGGCTCCGGCAAAGCCTTCTGGCAGAGTTGGATGGTTAGGTCTTTCAGACCAACCAGGACAATTCGCTTCGAAGTATTGTAACGAAGGATGTAACATGGTTGGGGGGGACGGTAGCGAGTTTTATTTTTCACATCGGCAACCCTGTGTTAAAGGGATGGATCAAGCCATTATAGTGGCCCTGAAAGAAAAACAAAACGTCACCCCAAAGAACCGTTGTACCTATTGTCAGTTGACCCGACATAAGGTAACCAACTGTGGGGATTTTCAGCGTGATTACCTGAGACCCCAATCTCAACAATCTGTCCGCCAACTGGTCCCATCACGTTCGCTCACACACCCACCTTCTGATCAGATGGATGACGACGAGCTAGAGGAAGAACGGTTTGACGGTTATGACATGCCTGGGGAAGCCCAAGGTGGAAACACTGCAGGCGCTGGAGGTGGACAACCTCCCAGAGGCGGAAATGTTGCTGGAGGAGATGATCCAGGTGATTCCAGTTCTTCTTCATCCAATAGTGACGGATCCAATGCCTCAGCCCTGGATCTGAGAGACTTCCTTGGTAGTCACAAGTGCCACTGGAGTTGAGAAACGAAGGACAAGTACAATAGACGATATGCGGCCCTGAACAAATTTATTCCGGAGTGTCATAAGGCTAAGAAGTCTTCTTATTGGCTAAAAAGGCCAGAGAAACTTGGAGTTGACCCCTTCACCGGTGATCCCAAGGACACACAACGCTTCGTACATGATGTCGAGATTAAGTTGGACTAGTTCCGCGACTCCTTGGTAAAGGAAATCGACAAAGTCAGCCTCGTCATCCATCTCTTGAGAGATACCGTCAAAGAATAGTATAATGTTCTCCACCGGCACATTAAAAAAGATGCGGCCAAATGACGAGGGATCAAGTTCGATCCCAAAAAGGAGTTGCGAACCTGGGAAGGATTTCGCAAGCGTTTGGAAGATAGCTTTGGCGGCCACTCAGATAGGAATCGCACTCTGAGAGAATGGAGCCAGTTGTATATGAAGGACAGAAAGGTTGATCACTTGATTGACCAACTTATCCACCTCGCAGCAGTGTTATGGTATAGCAGGGAGTTTGTTAAACACAGAGAACGCATGGGCATGACTGATGTCCTCAATGCCGCCTTGTCCATGAAAAACCCCAATCCAGTAGCGTATATGGATTACCTAGACCTGTTGCGACAAACTGGTCACAAGCTCGAAGATGCCTGCAATTTTCGTACACAAGTACAAAAGGAGCCTCAGACTTCGAAGCGTACAAAGAGCGATGATAGGCATACTTCTGAGAGAAAAGGGCAGAGGAAGGAAAAGAAGGCCACTGGGCCACCGCAGCAGAAGCCCCACAACCGAGCACCAGGGTTCACAAGACCCGCAGAAACAGAGCATGCGCATCAGCAAAAAAACTGCCCTGCGCCCTGTTGCATCCTGTTCGCCCCGTCCCCCGGATGTTCCAGGCGCTTATAACGTAAACTCCAGTTCTGGGTGCTTCCACCCGGGCTGGTTTCGTCTGGGCGCTACCCTTTTCCGTCCGGACACACCGGGTGTACCCTGGCGCAGTTTGCCTAGCAACCATACCCCCAGCACAAAACCCCTGCCCCCTGCAGCTCCGGAAGCACCTGTTCGCCTGCCACCTCCCCCAGAAGCCTTTCGACCGTGAATTCTCTCCTCCCAGATGCGCCCAGTTCCTTCCCATGATACTCCCCTCCCTATGAACCTCTCCCAAACGCTCCCATACCCCCCCCTTTTCCTCCCTTATCCAGTGGACGTTTTCCTACCACCCTCCTCATCCTTCCCGTCCGCCGGACGCCCATTGTGTATTTTCCAGCATCCGCCGGACGTTCTCCTACTCCTCTTTTTTCGCCCTCTACCCTCCACACTGTTCTCGTCCGCCAAACGTTATACCGTCTGCCGGATGTTATACCGACCGCCTGACATCTTTCCCTACCCTTTGAGCCATTGCCTGCCAGACCTCTTAGTATTTATCCACCCGACTCATTACTATGACTTTCTTGCCTATAACCGCCCGCCCACCATGCGGCCTCTACACTACTGGTATCACAATTTAGTCTCTTCTGAACTCTTGATATCCATCATTTATTTCGCTTTCATATGCATACATGATTACTGACTATTGATAAAACGGTTCCCTCTATCCTCTAGGTCTGGCGGGTTCTTCGGTATGGCATGGCGCGGCCGCAGGTTCTCTCGACAGCGCCATACTTGTATCAACTATTCCCCTCCTCTCGTCTGTGACACCGCCAGCCGATTCCAATCCACCCTGCCCCGGTCCCATCACAAACTCCCGCCTCAATGCCTCCTCATCATTTGAATATCTGGCAGTCCTCTCGACCTGCTTTCCCCACTCCCTCACGATTCTAGCCTCCAATGTGCCTCTGATCCACTGGATCATATGATCCTGCTAGACCTTTTCTGTACCATTCTACGTCTCTATCTGACGTTCCAGCAGGCCTGTTTTCTTGTTAGCCAACCCATTACCCGCGTTGAGTACTTGCAGTTTTCGAAAGTATCCGGATGCCTGGGCGCCAAGGGATCTGCATACGTTTGAAAACCACAAGTAGGCGCTATTCATCTTACCTCCGCAATTGGCCCGCGTGAAAGGCACATTATCGATAAAGTCTCCAGTCCGCCAGGATCGCACGGAATGGCACAATATAGCTGCAGTCAGACAGATAAAAGGGCCGTCGATCTTACCTAGGAACCCCTCGTCCATCGTGCCTTTCCTTTTGGGGCTAGAATAATACTGTGCAAATATCACACCTGGAATCTGTGGCGCTAGGAATCTAAGAGAA
>Ga0307509_10006406_pt1 | contig 15854 bp, 16 predicted proteins | sample 10_EM_MG_FD_202245 | JGI IMG/M metagenome (GOLD analysis project Ga0307509, IMG submission 202245) | Populus trichocarpa ectomycorrhiza microbial communities from riparian zone in the Pacific Northwest, United States - 10_EM | ecosystem: Host-associated > Plants > Roots > Unclassified | place...
GCACGGGTCGGCTGATCTCCAGGGTGCGGCACAGCTCGGCCTCGGAGGGCAGCTTGTCGCCGATGGCGTAGTCGCCGCGCTCGATGGCGCCGCGGAGGTGGACGAGCACCGCTTCCATGGCGCTGACACGCCGCGGTCCGACTCCACCTGTCTGGCTGTCTGACAGGTTCACGGACGTGATCCTCCGGGTGACGGGACAGTGCTGTCAAGCGGTCGGAAAAGAAAAATACAGAGGGCGTGCAGCCTGAAAATCCGGCTTCACGCCCTCCGTCATGATCGACCCAGCGGTGTCAGCTGTTGAGCACACCCGCGCCGAGCAGCCCGAACAGCAGGACGCCGATGATGATCCGGTAGATCACGAACGCGTTGAAGGAGTGCTTCGCGACGTACTTCAGCAGCCAGGCGATGGAGGCGTAGGCGACCACGAACGACACGATCGTGCCGACGGCCAGCGGGGCGGCACCCACGCCCGCCCCCAGGGCGTCCTTCAGCTCGTAGATGCCGGCGCCGGTCAGGGCGGGGATGCCGAGGAAGAAGGAGAGCCGGGTGGCGGCGACGCGGTCCAGGTCGAGGATGAGACCGGTGGACATGGTGGCGCCGGAGCGGGAGAAACCGGGGAACAGCAGCGCGAGGATCTGTGAACTGCCGACCAGCATCGCGTCCTTGAAGGTGGTGTCGTCCTCACCGCGCTTGTGCCGGCCCATCTGGTCCGCGGCCCACATGACACCGCTGCCGACGATCAGCGAGGCGGCGACCACCCACAGCGAGCCGAGCGGGCCGTCGATGAGCGGCTTCGCGGCGAGGCCCACGATCACGATCGGGATGGTCGCGTAGATGACCCACCACGCGAACTTGTAGTCGTGGTGGTCGCGCTCCTCCCGGTTGAACAGACCGCGCCCCCAGGCGGTGACGATCCGCACGATGTCCTTGAAGAAGTACAGGAGCACGGCGGCGATGGCGCCGACCTGGATGACGGCCGAGAACGCGACGACGGAATCGTCGTCCACGGGGATGTTCATCAGCCCCTCGACGATCTTCAGATGGCCGGTCGAGGAGACCGGAAGGAACTCGGTCACCCCCTCGACGACTCCGAGGACGGCGGCCTGACCGACGCTGATGACGCTCATGAGATCCAGTTCTTGGGAGTTGGTCGACAGTGCTGTAGACAATAGCGCCGGGAGCGGTCCTGCCCGGGCGCGGGAGCCGCCCGACCTGTTACGCCCACAGGGCCTGCGCGATCGACACCCCGACAAATGCCGCACCGAGGCCCGCCATCACGCTGCCGACGACGTTGGCTGCAGCGTAGAGCCCCGCCCCTGTCTCGGTCAGCCGCAGTGTCTCGTACGAGAAGGTCGAGTACGTCGTCAGGGCCCCGCAAAGCCCTGTCCCGACGAGGAGTTGGAGTTGCGAACCGGCCGCACCGGCGGACACGGCACCGGTCAGCACACCGAGGATCAGACAGCCGGAGACGTTCACCGCGAAGGTGCCCCAGGGGAACACGGTGTCGTGCCGGGTCTGCACCGCGCGGTCGGTGAGATACCGCAGCGGGGCACCGACCATGGCTCCCGCGACGACCAACACCCAGTTCACAACGACCTCTTACCCTTCGCGTCCGTTTCGCCGGGCTCGCCCGCGCGCCCCACGTACCGGATGACCTCGCAGTCGTCGAGGATCACGAGCCCCTCGCCGACGAGTTCATCGAGCTGCGGCAGGAAGTCCCGTACGCGCTCCTCGGTGTCCACGATCACGATCGCCACCGGCAGGTCCTCGCTCAGCGACAGCAGCCGTGTGGTGTGGATCAGGGAGGAGGCGCCGAAGCCCTCGATGCCCCGGAAGACGCTGGCACCGGCGAGACCGGCCGCGTGCGCGCGATGCACGATCTCCGTGTAGAGGGGCTTGTGGTGCCAGGTGTCGTTCTCGCCGATGAAGATCGTCACGCGCAGGGCACTGCCGGTCAGTCTGGTCATCGCTGCCTCCGTTTCAGGACGCGCCGAGCCGTCGTCGCCCCGAGCCACACCGCCGCGAGCGCCGCGATCAGGGTCGCGGCGAGATAGGCCAGCGCGGTGCGGGGATGGCCCCCGTCGACCAGTTTCTGGATGTCGACGGCATACGTCGAGAAGGTCGTGAACCCGCCGAGCACACCGGTCCCGAAGAACGGCCGCACCAGCCGGTGCGCGGCCCACACATCGGTGATGACCACCATGAACACGCCTATCACGGCGCACCCGAAGACATTGATCCCGAAGGTCGTCCAGGGGAAACCGCCGCCCTGCGCGGGCCACCAGAGCGAGGCCGCGTACCGGGCCACCGCCCCGATCGCGCCGCCGAGCGCGACCACCGCGACGACGGGTCCCTGACCGCGCCAGACGGACGGGCGCGGGGCCTGGGACCGGGTGCGGAGGCTCTCGGCTTCGGGGGCTGACATGGTCGTACGTCTCCTACTCGTCGGGGGCCCTGGGGGCACACGCCTCTACAAGTAGGGACCGTTGGCGGCACCTCTGCCGCGGTTCGGGTACGGCGGGCCCCACCGCCGCGCCGCGAGAGGTGATCGCGGCCGGGCATCAGGGTAACGCCGGGGGCGTGCCGGGGTCACTTCGGGACGGGCGGCTCGCACAGCGCGATCCCGCGCTCCCACACGCTGCCCAGCACCAGGTGCCCGGCGGCCTCGCACACACTGGTGGCCATCCGGTACGACGAGCCGCGCGCGGCGAGGTGGTGGACGACGGCTCCGTCGTCGTCGAATGCCATGGCTCCGATCGTGCCGGTGGGGCGGAAGGGCATGTGCACGGCCACCCGGGCCACCGCCTGCCGTACGGCGGGTGAGGCCTGGTGGAGGAGTTCGAGCGGCGCGACGCGCGGGCCGGCCAGCGCCACCCAGATCGGCCCGTCCGGGCCGCCGCGCCAGAGGTTGTCGGGCATCCCGGGGAGGTCGTCGACGAAGGACTCGCTCCGGCCCGCCTTCGGTCCGGTGAGCCAGTAGCGGGTCAGCCGGCGGGCGCCGGTTTCCGCGACGACCAGGAAGGACTCGTCGGCGCTCGGGGCGAGCCCGTTGGCGAACTGGAGTCCGTCCAGGAGGATTTCGGGACTGTCGGCGCCGGGTGCGAGGCGCAACAGCCGTCCCGTGCCGGTGTGTTCGACGATGTCGCCGATCCACCGCTCGATCGAGTAGCGGAGGCTGAAGACGGTGAAGTACACACTGCCGTCCGACAGCGCGACCACGTTGCTGCCGCCCCGCAGCGGCTCCCCCGCCACCGAGTCGGCGAGGACGTGTACGGTTCCGTCCCCCAAGTCGACGCGCAGCAGCCCGCGTTCCGCGTCGCACACCAACAGGCCGTCGTCCGGGAGGAGTTCGAGGCCGAGCGGCCTGCCGCCGGTGTCGGCGAGGGTCTCCACCCGGACCGCCTCGGGGTCGGTGAGTCCGTCGAGGCGGAGGATGCGGCCGTCCTCGACGCCGGTCAGCACCCGGCCGCGGGCGTCGGCCACCACGTCCTCCGGGCCACGGCCGCCGATCGCGACGTAACGGCGGGCGAGCAGGGCGTCCGGGCGGTCATCGGGTCGGTCCATGAAAGCCTCCACGGTTCGGTCCGGCGCGCGTACGCTTGCTGTTCTTCCCGGTCGTCGCGGCGCTCGGTCACGTTTGCCGAGCGTATTGCCGGTGACCCGGATCCCGCTGCCGGTCGGCGAGAAGGGGGCCCTCATGCCATGGACGGCCACCCACCGTGCGGGACGTCCCCGGTGAGACGGGTGCGCGAGCTGTGGCAGGGCCTGGGACTGGCCGAACTCAACCGGCGTGGGCGGGAGTTGGAGCTGCTGCACCGGGCGATGGGGTTCGCGACGCTCGCCCTGGTCACCCTCGCACCCCTGCTGATCGTGGTGGCCGCGGCCGATCCGATCGGGCACGGCGGGTTCGCGCTGTGGCTGGTGGACGGCATGGACCTGTCCGGCCGGTCCGCCCGCGCGCTCACCGATGTCTTCACCCCGCCCCGCAAGGTCATCGGCGCCACCAGCGCGTGGAGCGTGGCGCTGCTCGCGCTGTTCGGTCTGTCCTTCGCGTCGAGCGTGCAGAGCGGCTACGAGCACGTATGGCGCCCGACCGACGCCCCGTGGCATCGCGTCTGGCGGCGCCAACTGATCTGGCTGGTCATGCTGATGGGCTATCTGTACGCGCAGGTACAGACCCGCAACGTCCTGGAGGGCACGCCCCGCATCCTGCTCAGCATGGCGGCCGGCCTGCTGTTCTTCTGGTGGGGCCCGCACTTCCTGCTCAACCGCCAGATCCCCTGGCGCTATCTGCTCCCGGGCGCGCTCGCCACGATGGCGGGCCTGGTCGGCCTGCGCTGGTTCTCGTACCTGGTGTTCACCCCGCTCCTGGTCACCAACGCGGTCAGCTACGGCCCGGTCGGCACGGTCCTGGTGGTGGAGTCCTGGCTGGTCGGCGTGGGCTTCGTGCTCTACGGCGGCGCGCTGGTCGGCAGGCTGCTGTGCGAGCGGTTCGGGGACCCGGAGGCGTCGTTCCGCACGGAGCCGGAGACTCCGGAGGGTATGGACGCCGAGCAGGAGGAACCTCCGACGCGTTCCCGGCAGGACAAGGTGTGAGGTCCGCCGGGACCCGAGGTGAGGGCGGTTCTACCAGCCCTTCTCGAACATCCGGGCCACCTCGGCGATACGCACCTCGTCGCGCCGGTAGTAGGTACGCAGCCGGATCCGCCGCACACGCAACAGGCCCATGCGCGCGAGGAGTTCGAGGTGAGTGTCGGCGACCTGGCGGGACACGCCCAGTTTCGCCGCCACGGCCTCCGAGGTGACACCGACCTCGGGGACCCACTGATGGTCCGGGAAGTGGGCGGCCGGATCTCTCAGCCACTCCAGGATGTCCAACCGTCGCTGACCTGCCGGAGTCCTCAGCATCTCGTGACCCTCCGTCCTGCGCGCCGCTTGCCGCGTGCTCCCACTCTCCCGCAGCCCGGCCCGCCGCGTCCCGGACTCGGTGTCCCTTGTCCGGGACCGACCGGTCCTGTGCGAGCGGGCCGACCGGCCCTGGGGCAAGGGGCGACGGGCGGGACGCGGCCACACGGACGTGACCTGGCGGCGGCTCCCGAGGCCGGTGATGGCCGAACCACATCGCCGTAGCCGAACAGAACCGCACGCCTGGCAGCGGGGAAGTCCCCGGAGGTCCCCCTCCACCCGCGGCTCACGGCTCGCGCGGGCGGAGGGGAGTTCGGCTCAGCCGTCGAGTCGTACGACCCGCACGGCTCCGGCGGGCACCGCGAGGCCGCCCGCGGCACGCTCGCCGGTCAGCAGCTCGGTGCCGTCGGTGCCGAGCGGCACCTTGACGTCCGAGGCGCTGTGGTTGATCGCGAAGAGGAAGCTGCCGAACTCCCCTTCCCGGCGCACGACTTCGACGTCGTACGGCAGGTCGGCGCGCGGCGCGATCCGGGCGTCCTCGGTCGCCCAGCCGAGCAGGGCGTCCAGGCCGTGGGCGTCGAGCCGGGTCGACACGTACCAGGCGGTGCCCTCGCCGAGACGGTGCCGGGTGACGGCGGGGTGGTCGGCGGTGAGGCCTTCGGCGTACGTCCACACGGTCTCGGCGCCGTTCGGGACGACGAACTCGGTCCATACGTCACCGGTGAGTTCGGAGCCGTCGGGTCCGGTGACACGGACCCGTTCGCCCGCCAGCAAGGGCGAGAACTCCTCGACGGTCAGGCCGAGTACGTCCCGCAGCGCGCCGGGGTAGGCGCCCTCGTGGACGGCGTCGTGCTCGTCGACGATGCCGGAGAAGTAGGAGACGACGAGGGTGCCGCCGTTCTCGACGTACCGCTTCAGGTTGCGGCCGGCCGCCTCCGTCATCAGATACAGCGCCGGTACGACGACAAGGGGATAGGCCGACAAGTCGGCTTCCGGGTGGGCGAAGTCGACCGTGAGGTGGCGGTCGTAGAGGGCCTCGTAGAAGGCGTCGGCGCGCTCGCGGGCGTCGTGGTCCTCGCTGGGGCGCCACTCCAGTTTCTGCGCCCACCACGACTGCCAGTCCCATACGACGGCCACGTCGGCCTGCGTGCGCGTGCCGCGTATCCGGCTCAACTCCTCGACGGACGCGCCGAGTTGGACGACCTCGCGCCAGACACGGGTCCCGGTGCCGCCGTGCGGGAGCATCGCGGAGTGGAACTTCTCGGCGCCGCGCCGGGACTGACGCCACTGGAAGAACATCGCGCCGTCCGAGCCTCGCGCCACGTGGGAGAGGGCGTTGCGGGCCATCTGGCCGGGGGCCTTGGCGGGGTTGCGGGGCTGCCAGTTGACGCCCGAGGTGGAGTGTTCGAGGAGCAGCCAGGGGGCGCCGCCCGCGACGGAGCGGGTCAGGTCGGCGGCCATCGCGAGGTTGACGTGGGTGCGGCGGCCGTCGGTGATCAGGTAGTGGTCGTTGGTGACGAGGTCGACCTCGCGGCCCCAGGCCCAGTAGTCGACGGACTCGCACTGGCTGAGGGCGGCCATGAAGTTGGTGGTGACCGGGATGCCGGGTGCGAGGCGGTGCAGGATGTCCCGTTCCGCGACGAAGTTCTCGCGCATGGTGGCGTCCGCGAACCGCGTGTAGTCCAGCGCCTGGGCCGGGTTGACGGCGGTCGGGGTGAGGCGCGGCGGGTTGATCTCGCTCAGGTCCCCGTAGCGCTGGCCCCAAAACGCCGTACCCCAGGCCTCGTTGACGCCGTCGACGCTTCCGTACGTCGTCGTCAGCCAGCGGCGGAAGTGGGCGGCACAGGAGTCGCAGTAGCAGGCGGAGACAGGGACGCCGTACTCGTTGAAGACGTGCCACAGCGCGAGGGCGGGGTGCGTGCCGTAGCGCTCGGCGAGGCGGGTGGTGATGTTCGCGGCGGCGGCGCGGTAGTCGGCGTTGCTGTGGCAGATGGCGCCGCGTGAGCCGAACTCGTAGCGGGTTCCGTCGGCGGTGACGGGGAGGGCCTCGGGGTGGGCGCGGTAGAACCAGGCGGGCGGGGCGACCGTGGGGGTGCCGAGGTCGGCGCGGATGCCGTGCTCGTGCAGGAGGTCGAGGAGGCGGTCGAGCCAGCCGAAGTCGTACACGCCGGGCTCGGGTTCCAGCAGGGCCCAGGAGAAGATCCCGACGCTCACCATGGTGACGCCGGCCTCCCGCATCAGCCGGACGTCCTCCTGCCAGACGCTCTCCGGCCACTGCTCGGGGTTGTAGTCCCCACCGAAGGCGAGCCTGGTGAGCCCCTTGGGTGTGGTCTCCGGCATGGATCTCTCCCGTAGTCGATCATTTGGGAACGTGCACACAGCGCGCCCTGAAGCGTTGCCCCAACATAACCGCACGTCCGTGACCGCTGACAAGTGTCCCTGATGTTTCTCTGCCGTGAATGCTGTGAACGCTCCCATAGCGGCGCTTCAGGCTGCGGGCCCGGGAGCCGTAGAGTCGTGACCATGAGCACTACGGGGGGTCGGCGCAGGCCGCCGACGATCCATGACGTGGCACGCGAGGCGGGTGTCTCGCGGGGCACTGTGTCGCGGGTCCTCAACGGCGGGCACTATGTGAGCCCGGCCGCCCAGGAGGCCGTCAACGCGGCCATCCGCAGGACCGGTTACGTCGTCAACCGGCACGCCCGCTCGCTGATCACCGGGCGCTCGGACTCGGTCGGCTTCCTGCTGACGGAGCCGCAGGAGAAGTTCTTCGAGGACCCGAACTTCAACGTCCTGCTGCGCGGCTGCACCCAGGCGCTGGCCGCGCACGACATCCCGCTGCTGCTGATGCTGGCCGGCACCGAGGACGAGCGGCGGCGCATCACGCGGTACATCACCTCCGGGCACGTGGACGGGGTGCTGCTGGTCTCCAGCCACTCCGGGAACCCGGTGGCGGAGGAGCTGAGCGAGGCGGGCGTGCCGCTGGTCGCGTGCGGCAAGCCGATCGGGCTCGGCTCCAAGATCAGCTATGTGGCCGCCGACGACCGGGACGGCGCCCGGGACATGACCCGGCATCTGCTCTCCCTGGGCCGCCGCCGTGTCGGCATGGTCACCGGGCCGCTGGACACCCCGGGCGGTGTCGAGCGCCTCGCCGGCTACAAGGAGGTGCTCGCCGAGGCGGGCGTCGAGGTGGACGACCGGCTCGTCGTCTCCGGCGACTACAGCCGGCTCAGCGGCGAGCGGGGCGCCGAGCGGTTGCTGGCCCAGGTCCCGGACCTGGACGCGGTGTTCGTCGCCTCCGACCTGATGGCGCGGGGTGTGCTGACCACGCTGGAGCGGGCCGGGCGAAGGGTGCCGGAGGACGTGGCGGTCGGCGGCTTCGACGACTCCCCCGCCGCGCTCGCGTCCAGCCCCGAACTCACCACGATGCGGCAGCCGTTCGACCGGATCAGCGCGGAGATGGTGCGGGTGCTGCTGGCGCAGATCGGGGGCGAGGACACGGCGGCGGTGATCCTGCCGACGGAACTGGTAAAGCGGGAGTCGACGTAGGAGGGGGCGGGCTTTCGCCGCGCCCCCTCGTCGCCGTCAGGCGGTCGGGTTGACGATCACCTCGGCCGTGTTGTTCGCGGTGTCCGGGTCGAAGGGGGCGGGCCGGTCGGCGTGCGGGTGGACGATGACGCGGCCGGTCGCGTCGGGGACGACCCGGTCGATGCGCAGCTGGAACGGGAAGCTGACGTCCGTGTCGGGCCCTGCCCAGATGGGCAGGGAGCAGGCGTAGTGGGCGATGGCCGGGTCGTCGCCCGACGCCCAGGCGCCGCGACAGTCGGCGGGCACGGACGTGGCGGTGGTGCCCTCCGGGAGATAGAAGTCGACCACGGCGACCGGGTCGCCGGAGCCGGCGTTGGCGACCCAGGCCGGGCCGTCGTTGGTGAACCGGATGGCGGCGGTGACGGTGTCGCCGACCGCACCGCTCACCTCGGTGCCGTGCGCGACGAAGTCGGCGGTGTTGTCGGCGTCGATGTTCCAGGCGCGGCCGTTGTCCGAGCTGTCCAGGTCGGTGACGCCGTCGACGGGCTCGATGCCGTAGTCGAACCTCTCGAAGAGCGCGTGGTCGTTGACGGTGAGCCGCAGCGGCGCGGGCAGTTCGACGGTGGCGCCGGGCGCGATGTCGGTGTCGAAGGCGCAGGTCGCGTGCGTCATGGGCATGTAGGTGCCGCCGGCGTCCGGCTCGGTGTAGGTGCACTGCGGGTAGCGGGTGACGACGTCGAGGCCGTACGTCGCGTACAGCTGCACGGTGAAGCCGTGGGCGGTCTCGTTGCCGGTGTTGGTGACGGCGAACGGCACGGTGAGGTCGGTGCCGGGCGCGACGCCGGTCGTGTCCTGCGAGGCGGCGATGCCGAGGTCCGGGCCGGAGCGGACGGTGACGGGGGTCTCGCTGCCCTCCGGAGCCGTGAGCGTGCCGTCGGGTCCGCCGGTGGCCTCGGCGGAGTACTCGATCGTGCCCTGCGCTCCCACGGCGGCGCCGGCGACAGCCCGCACCTTTAGCTGCACCTGTGCGCTGTAGCGCGTGGGTACGTCCCCGGTGTCGCACACCGCGACGGTGCCCGCGCCGTTCGGCGTGCAGGTGTCGGGCCAGGCCACCTCGGCGACCCCGGCGAGCCCGGAGACGTCGACGGTCAGGTGTCCGTCCGTCACGGTGAAGTTGTCGTTGTCGTGATACAGCCCGAGCGTCAGCGTCCGGTACTGCGCCGTGCCGCCGGCCGGGGCGACGGTCACCGACTGGTCGTACGGCGCCTGGATCCACAGTTGGTCGGTCCCCGGCTCGTCGTCGGCGAAGGCGGCCCCGCTCCCGAGACCGGTGAGGACCAGCGCGCCCACGGCTCCGGTACAGGCTCCGCGACGCAGTAGTCGCCCGACGGAGACAGATCTCATGGCATCCCCCATGTCGATACAGCAGACACGCCGGCAAGTAGTCAGTGCCTGGCGGGAGTTGGACTGTCTGCCGATACGAAAGGTTGCAGTGGGAGGCGTGTCTATACCCTTTGGTAGAGACGCCGATCCTCCGCCGCGCCGACGATTCGCCGTCCGCCGGGCGGAATGCTCGTGGCCATGGACATCACTTCGCTCACCGTCGTACTCAGCGCGATCGTGGTCCTCGCCGCCTCGGTCCTGGTCGTCTCCAACGAACCCCCGCTGTGGGTCTACCTGTTGAGCGCTGCGACCTCGCTGCCCCTGAGCGGTGTCCTGCTCGACGCGCCCGCCGTCACGTCCGCACTCGGGGAGGGCTCCGCCGCCACCTGGGGTCTGCGGCTCGCGGTCGCGGCCACCGTCACGGTCGTGTTGAGCTTCTTCTTCGGCGGGGACGGCCGCGCGTCACGGTCGACCGGCGGCCCGTCACCTCGGGCGGGCGAGAGCGGTGACGGTGAGCGCGAGGACACCGGCCGGACAGAGCCAGGCGAAGGTGTCGCCGATCCGGTCGTAGACCGTGGTGACGCCGTGGACGGGCACGTAGGCCACCATGGTCTGGCGTTCGGTCGTGAAGTAGTCGGTGGAGGCGAGGACATGGCCCTCGTCGTCGTAGGCGGCCGAGACGCCCTCCGCGTCCTGGCGGACCAGTGAGTATCCGCCTTCGACCGCCCGCGGGCTCGCCTTCTCGGTGTGTGCGGCTCCGTACTCCCGCCAGTCGTGGGAGGGGACGAGCATGATGTCGGCGCGGGTCCGCATCATGGCGGGGAAGTCGGCGTCGTAGCGGATGACGTCGGCGATCCGGCCGTACGGGGTGTCGGCGACGGGCACGCGGCCGTCGCCGGGCCGAAACCGATCGCCGCCCCCTGGACCCGGAAGACGGCGGCGGCCGGGACGTCCCATCGGCCGTCCACCGCGAACAGCCTCGTCCCGGTGCACGAATGGCGTCGAGGCCACCCGGCGCATCGTCGGCGACCGGCCCGGGCCGGACCCCGCGCCGCGGGTCGTCGTCCTCACCACGTTCGACCTGGACGAGTACGCGCACGCGGCCCTTCGCGCGGGCGCGGACGGCTTCCTGCTGAAGAACAGCCACCCCGACGACCTCGCCCGCGCCCTCCACGCGGCGGTCGGCAAAGAGCCCGTGCTCGCGCCGAGCGTCACCCGCCGGCTCGTCGACACACTGACCACGCTGCCGCCCGCGTTCCTGACCGACACACCGGACGCACCACCGGCACCGGGCGCCCGCGCTGACGGAACTGCTCACCCGCAGCGGGCGGGCCTCGCCGGAACCCCGTGAGCAGGTCTTACGGACCGGTGACACGGCGGCCGTGACACTGCCACGCAGTGGGCCGGCGGTCCTAGCGTCTGACACATGCGAGTACTGGTCACCGGCGGAGCCGGGTTCATCGGGTCCCATGTCGTCGAGGCACTGACCGCGCGCGGACACGAGGCGGTGGTGTTCGACCTGCGCGACGGGCCGGACGTGCGCGACGGCGAGGCGGTCGCGCCCGCGCTGCGGGGCGTGGACGCCGTATGTCATCAGGCGGCGATGGTCGGACTGGGCACGGGATTCGGCGACGCACCCGACTACGTCTCGCACAACGACCTCGGTACGGCGGTGCTGCTCGCCGCCATGGCCGCCGCGGGCGTGCGCCGGCTGGTGCTCGCCGGGTCGATGGTCGTCTACGGCGAGGGCTCCTACGCCTGCGTGTGGCACGGACCGGTGCGGCCGGGCCCCCGGGCCGTGGCCGATCTGGACGCGGGACGGTTCGAGCCCCGATGTCCGCGCTGCGGCGAGGAGTTGACGCCGGGGCTGGTGGGCGAGGACGCTCCGGTCGACCCCCGAAACGTGTACGCGACGACCAAGCTGACCCAGGAACATCTGGCGGCGAACTGGGCGCGCGCCACGGGTGGTGCGGCCGTCTCGTTGCGCTACCACAACGTGTACGGCCCCAGGATGCCGCGCGACACCCCGTACGCCGGAGTCGCCTCCTTCTTCCGGTCCGCGCTCGCCCGTGGTGAGGCCCCTCGGGTGTTCGAGGACGGCGGCCAGCGGCGGGACTTCGTGCACGTACGGGATGTGGCGGCGGCCAACGTGGCGGCGCTGGAGGCCGAGCCCCGGGAGGGGGCGCTGACCGCGTACAACACCGGCAGCGGGGACCCGCACACGGTCGGCGAGATGGCGCGGGTGCTGGCCGCCGCGTACGGCGGGCCCGAGCCCGTGGTGACCGGGGAGTACCGGCTCGGCGACGTCCGCCACATCACGGCGGACTCCGCACGGCTGCGGGCCGAGCTGGGCTGGAAGGCGGAGGTCTCGTTCCCGGAGGGGATGCGCGAGTTCGCGGTGGCGAAGCTGCGCGGGGAGCGGTAGGCAATCGGTCGGCCGACGGCCGAGGGCGCCTCCGGCGTTCGCCGCTCGGCCGGCCCGTCGGCTATCCCTCGGCCATCGGCAGTGTCACCTCGAAGCGGCAGCCGCCGGACACGTTCCGTACGGCGGCCCGCCCCTGGTGGGCCTCCACGATGCCGCGCACGATCGCCAGGCCCAGGCCGGCCCCGGCCGGGGGTGTCCGCGCGTGGGTGCCTCGCCAGCCGGTGTCGAAGACGCGCGGCAGGTCCTCCTCGGGGATGCCGCCGCAGCCGTCCGTCACGGACAGCACCACACCCTCGGCGGACCGCTCGGCGGCGACCGCGACCGTGCCGTCGGCCGGTGTCCGGCGGATCGCGTTGACCAGCAGGTTCCCCAGGACCCGGCTCATCTCGCGGCCGTCCACCTCGACCGGCACCGACACGATCCGGTCGCCGACCAGCCGCACCCCGTGCTCCCGGGCCAGCGGGTCCGCGCCGGCGAGGGCGTCGCCGATCAGGTCGTAGAGCGACATCCGGGACGGGGAGAGCGTGAGCGTCCCCGCGTGTATGCGGGAGAGTTCGAAGAGGTCGCCGACCATGTCGTTGAGGCGTTCGACCTCGGTGCGGATCTGGCGCAGATAGCGGTCGGGGTCGGCGGCGACCCCGTCCTCCAGGGCCTCGGACATCGCGCGCAGGCCGGCGAGCGGCGTGCGCAGGTCGTGGGAGATCCAGGCGACGAGCTCGCGGCGCGAGGACTCCAACGCGCGTTCGCGGTCCCGGGATTCGGCGAGCTTGGTGCTGGTCGCAGCCAACTCCCGGCTCAGGTCGGCCAGTTCGGCCGTCGCCGGGCCCACGGGTGCCGAGAAGTCGCCGCCGTCACCGAAGTCCCTTGCCGCGCGGGCGAGTTCACGGCTGCCGGCGACGACCCAGCGGCCGAGCAGCAGGGCGGTGACCAGGGAGACCACGGCCGCCATGGCGACGACCGTGGTGACGACGGACAGATCGTGCGAGGACAGGAACATCGCCTGCGCCACCGCCAGCGTGCCCGCGAACATCGCCGTCACCGCGACCGCGGCGACCACGGACACGGACGCGGTGAGCGACCGCCGGCGCAGCAGCCACAGCGCGCCCGCGCCGAGCACCCCGGCCCCGGCGGCGCCCAGAAAGGCGAACAGGGCGATGAGCAGCATGTCGCGCATGATCAGCCCTCCTCGACCGAGCCGGTGCGAGCGGGCTCGAAGCGGTAGCCGACGCCCCACACCGTCTGGATCAGGCGGGGTCTGGCGGGATCGTCCTCGACCTTGCCGCGCAGCCGTCGTACATGCACGGTGACGGTCGACAGGTCGCCGAAGTCCCAGCCCCACACCTCCCGCATCAGGTCCTCCCGGCTGAAGGCCCGCCCGGGGTGTCGTAGGAAGAAGGCGAGGAGGTCGAACTCCCGGAGGGTGAGGGCGAGTTCGGTGCCGTTCTTGGTGGCGCGGCGGGCGGCGGGGTCGGCGGTCAGTCCCGCCGAGCTCAGGGGGCGGGTCACGGCCGGGGGGCCGCTGCGGCGCAGCACGGACTCCACGCGGAGGACGAGTTCGCGTGGGCTGAACGGCTTGGTGACGTAGTCGTCGGCGCCGACCTCCAGACCGAGGATCCGGTCGTCCTCGTCGCCGCGCGCGGTGAGCATGATGACCGGCACGGGTCCGTGGCCGCGCAGCCGGCGGCACACCTCCAGTCCGTCCATGCCGGGCAGCATCAGGTCGAGGACCACCAGGTCCGGCCAGTGCGCGGCAGCCCGGGCGAGCGCACCCGGCCCGTCCTCGGCGCGGTCCACGACGTATCCGGCTCGGTCGAGGTATCCGGAGACGATCTCGGCGACGGTCGGGTCGTCGTCGACCACGAGGACGCGCATCGGGTGGGCGTGCCCGCTCTCGACGGGTACGGCACCTGGGGATTCGTACGGCTGCTGCATGTCATCAAGGGTCCCACCGGCCGCGCCCGCCTTCCGGATCCGCTGCCCGGACGTCCGTGTTTCGTAAGGAACCGAAGTCCGGTATGCCGGATTCGCGCTCGTAGGGTGAAAGCCGTGACGACACCTCCCCCACCAGATCCGGACCCGGCGCCCGTCGACGTGGTCCTCCCCTGCCTCAACGAGGCCGAGGCCCTGCCCTGGGTGCTGGCCCGCATTCCGCGGGGCTGGCGCGCGCTGGTCGTGGACAACGGGTCCACGGACGGTTCCGCGGCACTCGCCCACAGCCTCGGCGCCACCGTCGTGCGCGAGGAGCGCCGCGGGTTCGGCGCCGCCTGCCATGCCGGGCTGCTGGCCGCCACCGCGGACATCGTGTGTTTCTGCGACTGCGACGCCTCGCTCGACCCGTCCCTGCTGGTTGACTTCGTCCGCGAGGTACGCGACGGCGAGGCCGATCTCGTGCTCGGGCGGCGCCGGCCGCAGGGGCGCGGGGCCTGGCCCGCGCACGCCCGGGCGGGCAACCTCGCGCTGGCCCGGATGCTGCGCCGCCGCACCGGGCTGCTGCTGCACGACCTCGGCCCGCTGCGGGCCGCCCGCCGCGCGGATCTGCTCGCGCTCGGCCTCACGGACCGCCGCAGCGGCTACCCGCTCCAGATGGTGGTGCGTGCCGCCGACGCCGGTCTGCGCGTCGCCGAGCACGACGTGCCGTATATGCCGCGCACCGGCGTTTCCAAGGTCACCGGGACCTGGCGCGGCACCTGGCAGGCGGTACGGGACATGCGCCGGGTGCTGACCGAACCCCCGGCGCCCGCGACGGTGCCGACAGCCGCCCCCTCACCTCAAGGAGCCACTTCCCGGTGACCACCCTTCTCGTCATCGCCAAGGAACCGCGGCCCGGACGGGTGAAGACCCGGCTCACTCCGCCGTTCACGCCCGAGGAAGCCGCCGCGCTCGCCGAGGCCTCGCTGGTCGACACGCTGCACGTGCTGCTGGCGACGCCGGCGCGGCGGCGGGTGCTGGTGCTCGACGGAGCGCCGGGCCCCTGGCTGCCCCCGGGCTTCGACGTCGTACCGCAGTGCGGCGGAGGGCTCGACGAACGGCTGGCCGCCGCCTTCGCGGGCTGTGACGGGCCCGCGCTGCTGATCGGCATGGACACCCCGCAGGTGACACCCGCGCTCCTCACCGTCGACTTCGCCGACTGCGACGCGTACTTCGGGCCGGCCGAGGACGGGGGCTTCTGGGCCCTGGGCCTCGCCGACCCCGACCCGGCGCTCCTGCGGGGCGTACCGATGTCGACGCCCACCACCGGTGCCGTCCAGCGCGCCCGGCTCACCGCTGCGGGCCTGCGCGTCCGCGACCTCCCGCCCCTGCGGGACGTGGACACGGCGTACGACGCCGAACTGGTCGCCGCCGAGGCTCCGGAGGGGCGGTTCGCGAAGGAACTGGCGCGGCTGAGGACGGGAGTCGGCCGGTGAGTGAGACGGGGCGGCCACTGTCCACCGGCGGGGGCACGCGCCCGGTGACCACGCTCATCGACTGCCCGCCGTCGGACTCCCCCGCACGCCCCTGGTCCGCCGACCCGTACACCGACGCCCTGCGCACCGGTCGCGGCCCGCTCTTCCTCCGCCGTACCGACGGCTGGCTGCTGCCCCTGGAGGTGGAGCGCTGGTGCGCGGAGGCCGAC
>Ga0307509_10006407_pt1 | contig 15852 bp, 17 predicted proteins | sample 10_EM_MG_FD_202245 | JGI IMG/M metagenome (GOLD analysis project Ga0307509, IMG submission 202245) | Populus trichocarpa ectomycorrhiza microbial communities from riparian zone in the Pacific Northwest, United States - 10_EM | ecosystem: Host-associated > Plants > Roots > Unclassified | place...
CAACTTTTCCTCGAGAGAACTACATTGAGTGAAGCTTCGAGCTTAACTATATTAAGTTTTACCGTTGATTCTTCTGAATTATTTTACCTCATCTTTATCTTCTACTTTGAGTGTTTGGTGCGGTCGCAACCTTAGAGTTCACCTCTCTAAAGGGTGCCCCCGTTACATCGGGAGGCAGAGTGAAATTCGCGCCGAAGGACTGCGAGGATGGGAGACCACCAGGGCTTGGATCTATGGGAGGGTCTCTTGAGCGGAGTGTGAGAGGAAAGAAGGGTCGTGACGCGGGTAAGCTGTGTGTCAAACCAGGCTTCCAGGGAAGCTTTGGTCGGGACGAAAGGAGGAGGAGGAATAAGTAAACCATGTAGGGCAGGAGAGAGAGAGTCCCAGTCGGTTAGGGACCAGTTGGGGACCGGGGGGGGAGGGGTAGAAATCGGGTGGGCAAAGATGAGAGAAATAGGAACGTGATCTGAGCCAGTGGATGGAAGGGAAGTATCTCAAGAGCGGAAAAAAGGAAATAAAAGCGGCGATGTAAAAGAAAGATCAATCACAGAGGGGCGCGTTGCACTGTCCCAAGGGAAACGAGTAAACACCCCGGGCAGGTTGAGAAGCTTAAAGCCTAGGTCGGCCGCCATGGAGAAGTAAGGAAAAGAATCTGCCAGATCTCTACGAGAGTAGGACCTCAGCGGATCAGCCAAGGGGTGGTGGATGTTGAAATCACCAACAACCAAAAGGGGAAAACCATCATCAGGAAAAGACAAATCTGGAGAAACAGTCCTGACACTGCTGCGCTGGGACCAGAGGTTGTACAGGTTTAAAATGCGAAATTGGGTAAAAGATCCACCAAAGCGGCCCACCCCAAAAAAATCAAGGGCGGCAACATCCGGCCTGTCAAAAAACCTAGGAAGAACCGTAGCATAGGACAAAAAACTACTAGAAACGGAAAAAGCAACCTTCGGCTTTGAGCCGGGGGAGTGGGGGTGGCAAAAGGAGTTAAAACCACCAAAGAAAGGAAGGCGAGAGCGACAAAAAGGAGGATCTTGAAGGCAAACAATATCAGGGGGGTGCAAAGCCAAAGCAAAGGAATTAAACAAGGAGAGAAACACATCCCAGCTCCCGAGGCCATTGTGCTGAACGATTGAAAGATGGGGCACAGGAGGAAGGTCCTGTCATGGGGATCTTGGGTTGTGTGACATCTTACTGGCGCGCGGCCGACTGGTCTTGTAGGGCGGGGCAGGGGCTGGGGTCCACCTCGGGGCGAGGAGCACCAGTCCTGGACGTGTAGCGGTAACGCTCCGGTTGGGGGGGCCTCAGGGCATTTGGAGTGGTTAGGGAGCCAGGGAGGGTGCAGCGGAGCTGGGGCCAGCCGGAGCCGGGGTGAGGGCGGCAGCTGGGAGACGGGAGGAGTCAGGGCGTGTGTCCATGACATTGGGGTCGTCTTCTTCTTGGGTGGAGGGCGCTGCGGGGAGAGGGGTGGCGGCACAGGGGTTGTCGGCAGCTGGAGTATTCCTCTGAGGGGGAACCGGCCTGGCAGAGCAGTCCCTGTCACCGGCAGACTGGTCTTCATCGCAATTGGAACATCGGGGTGGAGAGGCAACACATCAGTTGAGTACAGGTCGTAGATTGCCTTCCTTTGGGCAGGACGGGTTGGAGCACCGGTGCTCAGACTTGGGGTGGTTGCCAGCTCAAAAAGGGCAGATCACGGGGTTTTTGCACCTGGGTTTGACATGGCCAAACTTCCAGCAGTTGCGGCACTGGGTAGAGGGAGACGACGGGTAGGCTCTTTCAACCACACGGTTGCTGCCGTACAGGAGGACGGAGGGCGGATGGATCATTCAGTCGGCATGATCAGGGGAGACGTGGACCACGACGGAGCAAGCTCTCTTGCCGTTCCTGCAGGAGGAGGGGTCAGGGTTGAGGAAACGGGCGCTCCTAATATGGAAGTTTTGGGAATTGTAGATGGAGGAATGAATGTGAGGGAAGAGGAGGTCATCGTCCTTGGGGAGGGCCTCTAGCGGGATACAGTGAATGGCAAATTGGAGATCGGTCGGCGCCAGCCTAAAGGGGAGCCAGGGGTTATCACCAACTGGAAAGGACTGGTTGAGCTTCAGGGAGAGAGGCTCAAAGAAGGGGGCATTGGAGGCAGCAGGAACAGCGGTGTCGGTGGATACGAGGGAAACGGCACCTTTGTCATTGACAAAAGTCTAGAAGGCAACGGGAAGGTTGGAGTTCGCTTCGCGGAGGACCGAGCGGGCGAGGTCCAGCCAGCGGATTTGGATGAGGGCTTCGTCGGGGTGGGGGGCTTGTACTGTGTGCGGGGCATAAAACCTTCTGGACGCGCTGGGGAGGGGAGCAGCGCCCTTGGGGGAGGCGGCCTCAACAACGTTCGCGACTTTAACAACAGAAGTAGCAGAAGACTGTGCTTTAGGCTTGGCCTTGCCTTTGCGCCTGGCGGTGTTGTCAGCTGCAGCCTGGTCAAGCTCTGAGGTGCCACCGTGAATGACGTCAGCGTAGGAGCTGGGGGGGGCAGTAGTACGGGAGCGCTCCGAGGGATGAGAGGAGGAAGGGATGGGTGCTGTAGGGGCCAGCGGAACATTGGACCGACTCGGAGCTTGGCGGGAACCCTGTTGAGGTAGGGGGGTCTGAGAGGGTGGTACACGGATAACGGCAGGAGCCACATGATATCACAGGTCACGGACAGTGTTGCGTAAATCCCTCAGTTCTTGATCCACAAGGGAGTTGACAACTTGGGACTGGAGGGTGTTGACGGCGGAGAAGAGATCCTCGATACGGACTCCGATCGCAGAGATGGCGTGGATGGCAGAGCAAAGGAGGGGGAGGATCGTGGCATGGCCGAGGGCGAGGTCATCGCACTCCCTGGGGGAGAGGGAAGAGAGCTGGGTTGGAGTAAAGGAGATGAGGTCTCGTGTGCGGTCAAGAAAAAAAAAGAGGAAACGGGCTTCATCAGAGATTGCCAGAAAAGAGGGAGAGGCCGAAGAGGCAGCTGAGCAGGGGTCTGAGACAGGGGCAAAGAGGGGGGGAGGACCAGGCTGAGCCATGGTGGGGCTTAGGGACGCGAAGCCTAAGCGAGGGCCAGAAATGTAAGCGAGGAGATATCGTGCACCTATCGACAAAGTGTTGTGAAATGTAGGGGCAGGAAAATGGAGGGCGCGGATCGTGTCTAACTACTATGACCGAGTCTCCTTCTTCAATAGACTCTTCACGCCAACAACCCTAACCCTGGTGACGCATAACTCGAGTCACGCGGTCCTATGACTCATAATGAGTGATGCCCGAAATTCATCAGATGACTCCTATGAGTCAATACGCAACATGCGGTAAACCAATCATAACATAACGAGGACACACAAGTGCGAGTCATGTGAGAACTATGAGTCAACTCACTGCATAGCGCGGAACATAAACATACCTTATGACTAATAACTATTAGTCATGTGAAATCTGCCTTGCTTAGTCACGATTTGTGACAATTGCTTAATATACCTCGTTAAATGTTCTCAAATCGATACGGCTATTGACAATCCATCGCCGATCCCCCTCTAGGATAAGGTGCGCCAGGCCGAGAATTGTCCCTATGTCAACTATATTAAACTGCGGAGCATCCTCCTTCATTTGGACGGTAACAAGGCTATGTACGTCTGATATACGCCCTGAGTTCACTGCGCTCACAAACTGAATGCCCGCGAGGTGGCGAACTCGATCCTTGCATCTGTAGTCTTTGATTATGAAGAGTCCAACGATCTTGACTGGAAGACAGCCTCGGAGCGCACCATACACGTCTGCCGTTCCGGCCTGCACCCACACCCAATCATTGTGATTCCCGTGGTTCCTAAAGTTGAGAGCCCCCGTGCATTGCGCACAGTGGATGTCGTCTATTTCTGTTTGTTGGAACTCAAGAACTCGAATTTCTAGTTGTGTATGAAGCTCTACTGGAAGTGATTTGAGTATCTCAATATCCTCCGGAAGACTGCGCTCTGGCGGCAGATTATGCCAGCTGTATCTGATCAATCCATGACATATAATTTGAATAAAAACCTCCAAAACCCGACTAAAATCGGCCAGGTTGGAAATATCGTCCCGGCGTGCCTTCACCATCCTCCTACGAATCTCAGGCGCTGTTGTGGTGCTAGTTGTGTCCAACTGTTCCACCACGTCTGGAGAGAGATCTGCACCACAACGTCGTAGAGATTCCAGATTCAACAGTCTCTGTAACCGGTACAGGTTACTAGTTTAGGTATGGATTTGTTTTATGTATTTGTTTCAGGATACGAGTTCAGCAGACTTGTATGCCTTGTTAGTTTGTTTTATGTCATGTTTTAGGATACGAGCTCAGGAGACCCATAAGCCTTGTTATTTTATACTTGTATTGTTTTAGGATACGAACTCGGGAAGTTCATAACCCTTGTTTATTGTTGGATTGTTTATGGGTTAGGTAACGTTTAATGCCTGAGGATTTGGATATGATTGATGCGCGATGGATTATCGCAAGTGTATTTAAAGACCTGTATCTCTCCGGACTTAGAGAGGTCAGACTTCGACAGACAAATTTTTCAATATACTTGGTTGAACAGTTATCTTCTATTCCGTTCGATTAGAGAATCTTTGAGCTTCGCACAGGCCTAAAGCACTTGGCCTTCTCTTAGTAGTTTTGATAAAAGGTAATAGAGTCAATTCAATTACTTGTTGGCGTCTCCAGTACTTGATCTCATTTATACCACTGGTTTGGTTAGAGTCAATACCGATATCCCCTTGCAAGACAGCTACCCCACGGGAAGCGGTTACAGTCTCCTTCAGATGCCATATTGTCGACTATAGCTTTGCACAATTTGCCATCATCCACCCTTCATTTGGGGCTTATGCGCTAGCTCGCCAAACTCGGTTGAATACATCGAAATATGGCCAAACTCGCATATATGATCACCAAAGTGACTGAGCAAATGCATCTTGATGAAGTTGAAATGCGATTCACAAAAGATCAAGACCATACCTCGCTTGGTTTCTTCTTCCCTTTCTGCGTCGCGGACCAGGCGCCGTTTTGCGTGTACGATGCGCTCACTTGTCTTAGGCCTATCATGTCGCAGCTCCCTTCGTTGCTCATCAATCTTGGCGCGTATGTGTTTACTTACTGAAAACTGTGAAAAGATATCCTTCACCTTGTGAAACGTGTCCAGATAGTCTTCCATATAGGTGATTGTTTCTGCTGTGTTGCTTCAGTATTGTGCCATCATATTAAAATTGACCAGCACCCTCTTGCATCTGAGAGCACCCTTGCAAGGTATGAGTTGGGCACTCCCAGGCTGAAGCATTGCCACAGCCAGAACGCCTAGATCACACCGCCCAAGGTTCTGCTGGACTTTCTCCTGTGACTGCGTAACCTCGTGGTAGGCTTTTTTGCATGCAAGGAATCCTGAGTAAGGCAGTAATGCCTTCCAAACTTCATCAAATGTCTCAAGTTGTCCGTGCTTTTTCAGAAAGCCCTGGATCCTGTCCATCAGGTGCTTGAATAACCCAAGATAAAGTGTATGGAGCATGACTGGTTTGTGTTAACCTGACGGCGAAATCAGGTTGAGCCCGTAAAAAACATTTTGACCTAATCTAATACCAAGACTGGCAGGCATGATGTCAGTGTCGTCAGTTTCTCCGATCAAATTTTCATAGTCATAATCGTGATATATTGCGCAATCTCTAACTAGATAGCCTTTCATGTTGGTGCCTAATTCGACGGCAGGCACCTTGCATCGAGGACAGATGTTGGATGTTACTCCATACAGCACAACATTTTCCATCTGGTCAGCAATCCACGCGGTCAAGATTGGAAAGCACCTCTGAACCTTCCTATCGGCGCAGTCAATTGGTACGCTGTCACCCGCCGGATCTTCTAGAGGCGCAAAGATGAGTTCAATACGTCCCGTAGGGTGTCACCGTTGATTTGTCTCTGGTGTTTATCTGATTTGGAGGACTTTGATAGTTTTGGGGGAATAGGCAATAATGCCAGAAGCAGAACTGCCCTGGATGTGGGGCTGTTACGCTGGCCCAAACAAAGATTTCCCAGCGTGATATAGACAGGCCATGCTTTCTTGTCGCTGGAAATGTTTGTAAGATGCATCTGATCAGACATTCCTATGATAGGAACAAGCATTGCACCTGGCGGAAGTGTCTCCTGGTTTCAGTAAGCGATTGTTTACTTTAAAAAGGGTAATGAGACTGTACTTGAAGATCCCACCACCAGCCCGCCGTGTGCATATCTGCGTATACCCGTTGTCCATTGGTGTCATATTCCCTGAACGGCATGTAGACTAAGTCATCTCTGTAGGCGATCTGGCGCAAGAGATATTTGACGCAATCTAGAACCTGGCGATACAAGGATGGCAATTTTCGCTTGCCATCATCAACCTGTCCTTCGTTCCATTGAAGATATGCACTATGAGGATCCAATACATGGAGAAGGTTCTCAAGGGTATGCATGGAACTATACCTGGCCGATGAAGCATTACGGAGACTACTCAGCAAGTATTCATTGATTCATGACTTAGGTACTTTACCCTCAATGACCCAAGATGCTACCTTGAAACCGTGCGCACTACTAAATGGGGACCATGGGTGCTCACACGGATTACTTTGTTCTTTCTCACAACCCTTGTCATCTCCTTCAGATTTGCTGGCCCCTTCATAAAGCATTGGTTTACTTGGTAATGGACTCACATTTTCATTGAGTATCTTTGTATCAGACTCGTGCCTGATGTCATGGAATGCGCCTTACACATGTCCGATGAGATCTGGATCCGATTCATGGTCGGAATCCAGGCCGAGATGCCCCTGGTGGTGCAATATCTTTGTTCCTTTGTTATCCTTAGTAGTCGGTGAGGATGCATATTATATTGTAGATGCCAAGAGGATATTCAGATTTGCGTACACATTTTGCAGTTGCTCTTCATATGTACCAGACCGGCTGTATTTCCATCGGCAGAATTGACATTTGTTAGGCATGGGGCGAGATTTCACAGAATATCTCGGCCTTGTGTAGTTTCAAGAGTAAGGGTATCGGGGTGATGTTACCAACGCGTGTGGATCCCACGTAGGGTGAGGTGGCCCGAATGATCTAAACTGGATCAAGTATTTTGAATTGCTTAGCGTAAAGGTCACGTGGCGCAGCCTTGGATTGTTTGTTTCAGGATCTTGATAATAGAATGAGAATATTTCCTGTTCGAAGGCAAGAGTCTTTATTCTGTTTCATTTGTTCAAGTTGAATCAGATTATGGGGGTGCCCGGGGGTAGAGCATCAGATCCTGGTTCCCTAACAAATTTTTAAAAATACTTGAATCATTCAACTGGCCTAAAAGATAATAGTGTTTTATAAATAATGGGAACAGATCAACACAGGAGGACCTCATACCAAGAATCATCTGTTATTCAGAACTTCCACAAGATCCACAAGACGCACATCTCTAGCCTCTCATATTTATCAAATCAACATACTCGAAAACATATTTGATATGGCCCAGAATATCAACATCATTCAATACACACTGATGCCACCCAGTGGGCCACAGCTGATACCAGCAGGTCAGACATATCAGCTTCCTGCTAATTCTCTCATTGGAGAAATCTTCTTGCGACACTCGGACAAAAGAAAAATCACAAAGCATAAGATGTCAATAGGCATTGCGGTTGGTCTCCAAGATGACGCTATATACGGTGCATGGTGGGACACTGGTAAGGATCAAATGTTAGCTAGGGGTTATCAGACGGATCTTCACCACTTCCGTGACGCAGAATTCCTGCAAATTGTCCCCGGCTTCCGGCAATTGAGACCCGCCTGTGATGAACTCGCAACAGCATCTGCAGCGAATGACCTACCTGGTATGCAGGAGGTGGACGAGGCAGGGGTCCAACTGGTTAAGGGCAATGGCAAGAAGTTGACTAATAGAATCAACTTGAAAAATAAGCCATTGCCGCAGGTGCGGGGAGTCCCTCCAGCTCAGGTGATCGTCCCGAATATATTACTCCCTGCAAATGTCCCTCCTGGGAGCCAGTGTGGTCTTGCAACAGCTGTACAGAATGCAAGCCCTGGCGCCCCAAATGCTCTTACAGCCAATGCACCCGGGCCAGCTCAATTCCAACCTGCCCAGGCTGCTGGTCCATACCAAATCCCTCCTCCCCCACCGAATCCCCAAGGGCCAATACAACTTCCTTTGCCAGTGTCTGGAAATCCTGGTCTGTCAGGAAGCGCTGGACGGAATATGCCTCCCCCAGCGATGCGCCCTCTCAAATTGCGGTTGTGCTTGTCAGCTAGCAAACTCAAAATATCAGGTGCTGCATCGGCGAATAACCCACAACACATGTTTCCTCAGATCGTTGTGAATAACCAGCCACTAAACAATCCTCCTCAGACAGCCGGTGGTGCAAACCAAATCAAGGCTTCCCCGCTGAATCCCCAAGGACCAAACCAACCTCCCTCAATAGCGTCTGCAAATGCTGGTCCGTCAGCAACCCAAATCCAGCCTCTCCCGGCAAATCCAGAAGGGGCACACCAACCTCCCTCTATGTTGTCTGCCGGTCCTTGTCCATCAGGAAGCGCAACACAGAATAATCCTCTCCCCGTAATTGCCCCTCTGATATTAAGATTGTGCTCGTCGGGAGTCAGAATGCACAAAATGGGTGCTCCCCCTGTGAATAACCCTCCGCAAATCCAACCAGCTGCCCCCTTAACTATCCTTGGTACGCCTATGCCGGCCAATTATGAGGCCCAGAGAATTGGCCATGCACTAGATCAGCCTAATGTAATGCGAAACGCGCCAGATCTATGTGATTTAACGCAAATAAGTGTGTGTTTTATGAAATTACCCACCTGATTTGTGTGGTGACTTACTAACAAATGAGATACAGACTGGAGGGCTCTACTTGGTCGCCGACAGGCCATGCGCATTGTTTGGCAACGACATCCGGTTGATAGCTACACCCCACAACCCAATTATCACATCCTCTATTGGCTCTTTCCTCATATCAATGGTGTTGATTTTGCACAGTTTAATTCATATGACATTGGGGGCTTGCCATGGCCAATTTTAAGATGTGTACCCTCGAACAGCATTGGCTACATATTCGGCGCCACAGGGGGAGGTTGGCGCGAGGTTCGTGAAGATCTTACACACGCGTTACATTATTCAAATTATATTTTCATCCAGAGTGAGGAGGACATCCGTACCTGGCTCTTGTCCAATCAACCAAATGAGGACCCGCTTGACGTGCTTATTTATTGTCATCGCCAATCAACGCCAGCTAGACCATCTACACCACCGGAGCGAGGACACAGATACCTCGCACCAAATGCTGTCTCTAATTGGGCAAAGAATTAGCCGGACGTAATGCCAACCTTACAGCACAACCGAAGGGAAAAGCTATTTCCATGAATGGTACTAAGGCCAGTGGATCACAAAACCCACAACATTCTGCCCTTTTTCTTCTGGGATGGTCCAGCTCATCATCAGATGTCTCAGACGACTTTGATTCACACTGTAGTAGTGTTGTCAGTATGATATCTCCTGTTGACAAGGGCAGCAATACCACAGGACGTTGAAATACATCTCGCAATTAAACCGCCGGGAATGCTCAACACACATCGCATCATGAAACAGCTATGGAGTCACACGCATAACAATAAGACACGGAAGCGTAAGGCGCAGTTTGACGTCAATAATTAGGATGAGCGCAGGTCCAAAATGCACCGACTTGTTGCTTCTGCTAAAGAATTTTTGAAAGTGGATCAGCTTGAGAAGCGCCGAATGGCTTTGGAAGACGATGGTCAGGATGAGCTTCAGCTTAAGAGACTATGTTTGTCTCCAAGAGTGTAATCCATATTATGGCGCGTAGATTGAGGCTGCCTCTACAGAGACACTGGGTGTATTAGCATTTGATATTGATGGTTTTAATAGAGTATCATAATTAGATTTAGAATAGATTCAATTTCTCAGAGCACGTCAATCAAGTCGGAGGTGTTTATCGTTGTTAGTTAAAAGTCATGATACCCTGGAGTTGTGTTCGTTGTGTGATGCGTAGCATGGTTGGGTTGACGTCATATTCCTAGCCTTAGCCCTTGGTGGACCCCAAGGGACGCCAGGATGCATCGCAGTACACGACATCTCATGGTGTCAAACTCAGATGAGGGTTAAAAAGGTGTTTGACCATACACGATAGGACACCCAGTTATCGATCTATTCTCTACGTTTGGTGTATGCTCCCTTTGCAATTCATTCATCTATCAACAATCATTGTTAGTCACGCCCATCATACTTTACCATGAAAGGGTCTTCTACACCCAACCCTACCCCTGGCACTGTAACGACCCTACGATAGGTAGCTACAATAACTACCACCTTAGCCCAAATGGTATACCAAGAGGTAGTCAGAGGTGGTATGGTCTAGTATACTTAGTATACAAGAATGCTGGTTCGCCTAAAGGCAAGGCCTAGGGAACAGTAGAATAGCCTTGGGCATTCTATTAGACAGGGTAACCTTTCGGGAGAACATTCACATAAGCTCAAGGGAATTATGGGAATGTTACACGGACCTCCGAGACGACCTTTGTGGTTGACTGGAGGACTTCCGGAGAGGTTAATGGCATGAGATGGCAAAGTTACCCTACCTTGGGAATTTGGTCATTTTGCCCATGGACCCCAGTTACCCTACTGAGGAGTCCAAGTTACCATTGCTTCACCGGCAAAGTCATCCTAGAACTTAGAGGTCGATTGCCTCACATTCTATGGGCTCTTAGATGTTCTTGGGCGCACACGCATCTGCGCGGGGGGCCCCAAGCCTGTATGAGGGTGGCCCGAACATGCTATTAAACTTGGGCAGGTTTTGCTAACACCCCCCTCCGGCCCCAGCGTTGGGACGGCGCGTCGGAGGCCGACGGCTGTGTAGTTGCTCGTTTGCTAGTAAAAAGAGGTCATTGGAGCAGCTGCCGTAACACCGGATAAGTCGTTGCCGTCCGTCCGACTGAATATCGTTCGCAGGATATAAAAGGGGAGTATGTGTAACCGCCAAAAGGGGGGTCATCCATATGTGGTCTCTCGGGCATCTAGGAGTCTATTCTAGCCTACGGGTTGTAGGGTAGTCTCCCTAGTGGTACTCAGGTAGTCTCAGAAGACCAGGGTGCTTTCGAGACAAATACCTCAGTAACCAGCCCGGACCTTCTCCCCTTGAATTGTAGCATTACTCTGGGTTGTTATTGGACTCTAGAGGTATGAGTCTTATCACGGTAGAGTGTGTCCCGAGAGGATGGCTATGGGTGGCGCCCACTTAGCCAACCATCGGCTACATCTCGCCGGGGGAGCTTCCATGTCAATTTATCACATTGAGTAGTCGAGTAGATTAAATGATTGACTGCACAGCTTGTATAGACGAAACTGCCACTGGGCCAGTGAGTCCACCACCTAGGTATTGACTCCGGTTGTTGTCATAACAGTTAGCCACTGGTATAACTTCGATGGGAAGAGTTTTTCCACCTGCAGTTGTATTGGAGATGCACTGCAGAAACTCATATCCCCTGAACGGAGTTAAGTGTACCCGAGTTGGTCCGACACTTCCAGCAGGATAATTCCTGATGGAGGGTAGACCTTGGACAAGCCCTGAGCAGGACAGGGTGCTCGCACATGGTCGGAGTAGTGGTGAATGTCAAAGGCTTAAATCTGATATCTACTCAAGTTTAAGCGTTTGGCATTCTACTTCGATAACCCACTTTTCCTCGAGAGAACTTATTGAATGAAGCTTTCAACTTAACGATATTAAGTTTAACCGTTTTTATTCATCGTGAATTATTTACTCTATCTTTATCTTTTACTTTGAGTTTGGTGCGGTCGCAACCTTAGAGTTCACCTCTCTATTGGGTGCCCCCCTTACAGTATATCGTTCCGCGCACTCGCTTAACTCTCTTCTGAGAATTGTTGAAATCCATTACCTTGACATTTGTTTGATTACGAGTCGCTTGTCTGGTACCAGAAGCATTGGGTGGAAAGAACAATGTCTTCAGATATGGATGTAGTCGAGTATGACTATGACCTTTCCCGCTATAATGCTATTGCAGACTTGCGCGGAACAGGATGGAAGTCCATCGAGGAGCCGATGGCCAACCTAGAACCCACAGATATACCTGAAGAAGTACAGGGGTTAGAAATATTAAACCCTGTTACCTTTCTTCAAAGCTTCACGCATGACCCTTCGGTGGGACACAGAATCCCTCCACAAAGACCAACTCCCATGACCTTTGCCAACTTCACTAGGGAACTGTTTGAACCCTACATAGTAAGAGAAGTAACCAAGAGGTTTCAAGAAGCCAAGGCTTCTATGGGAGAGTTCATCACTGCTACCCAGCTCAAATGGCAAAACCAGATGGTAACCAATGCCAACCACTGGATGAAAATTCAGCAGGTAGAGTACCCTCAACTAGCCCTTTCAGATCGAATGATCAGGGCAGGCCTTACAGCTTTGGAGTTGGCTGTTCAGGGAGGGTACTCGATAGACTCCGACAACGACGTCAACATGTGTCCAGCACCTCTGCTACCTCTCGCAATTGAGCCTCCTCCACAATACGCAGCTGAGATGGCGGCTGTCATGTTGCATAAGAAAATGGCACCAATTTTGACTCAAGTTGCTCACACGGCCTTGGAATCGAAAGAGCCAGTCAGACAATTGGAACAGCAATTGGCAGTGTTGGTCGTCCCTCAACCAGCCCCGTTGACAGTGGCATTCAAAGAAGCCATGAGATCTAGAGGTGTCAGCCCTGTGGCAAACCTCAAAAATCTTCGAGTTGCAGCTCAGCGGAGTGGTGTTACAAAGTCCAGAAGCCAAGCTTCTAGACAAAGCTCGAGACAACCCTCGCCACAGCCACCACCTCGAGCCGCATCGAACGTAGCTATCCCGCCGGTAGTTGAACCTGTCACACCAGCACCGGCGATACGGCTAGAAGCAGATCGGCCATACGGGGTTGCGGCTTCAGCGCCAATACCCGCCACTCCTCACAATCCGGCCGCTTCTGCTTCAGTACAGGTACCACCAGCTCCGGCAAAGCCTTCTGGCAGAGCTGGATGGTCAGGTTTTTCAGACCAACCAGGACAATTCGCTTCGAAATATTGTAACGAAGGATGTCGCATGGTTGGGGGTGACAGTAGTGAGTGTTATTTTTCGCATTGGGCACCCTGTGTCAAAGGGATGAACCAAGCCATTATGATGGCCACAAAAGAAAAAGCCGCCGTTACCACGAAGAGCCGTTGTACCTATGGTGTGTGGACCCGACATAAGGTAGCCGACTGTGGGGATTTTCAGCGTGGTTACCGGAGACCCCAACCTCAACAATCCGTCCGTCAACCGCCCCCATCACGTTCGCCCGCACACCCAGCGTCTGATCAGATGGATGAGGACTAGCCGGAGGAAGAACGGTTTCACGGCTATGACATGCCTGGGGCAGCCCAAGGTGGAAACACCGGAGGCGCTGGAGGTGGCCGACCTCCCAGAGGCGGAAACGTTGCTGGTGGAGATGATCCGGGTGATTCCAGTTCTTCTTTGTCCGATAGTGATGGATCCGATGCCTCACCCCCCGATCCGCGAGGCTTCCTTGGCAGTCGCAAACGCCACTGGAGTCGAGAAAAGAAGGACAAGTATGATAGACGATATGCGGCCCTGAACAAGTTTATTCAGGAGTGTCATAAAGCTAACAAGTCATCTCATCGGCCTAAGAAGCCAGTGAAACTTGGAGTTGACCCCTTCACCGGGGATCCCAAGGACACACAACGTTTCGTACATGCTGTCGAGATTATGCTGGACTACCTCCGCGATTCCTTGGTAAAGGAAATCGACAAAGTCAGCCTCGTCATCCCTCTCTTAAGAGATACCGCCAAAGAATGGTATAACGCCATACACCCGCGCATTAACAAAGATGCGGCCAAAGGACGAGGGATCATGTTTGATCCCAAGAAAGAGTTGTGAACCTGGAAAGGGTTTCGTAAGCGTTTGGAAGGCAGCTTTGGCGGTCACTCAGATACGAATCGCGCTCTGAGGGAATGGAGCCAGTTGTACATGAATGACGGAAAGGTTCATGGCTTTATCGACGAACTTATCCGCCTTGCAGCAGTGTTAGGGTATAGCGGGGAGTTTGTGAAAGACAGGGCACGCATGGGCATGACTGATGTCCTCAGCGCTGCCTGGTCCATGAAAGCCCCCCATCCAGTAGGATATATGGATTACCTAGACCTACTGCGTCAAACTGGACACCAACTCGAAGATGCTTCCAATTTTCCTACACAGGTACAAAAGGACCCACATTCTTCGAAACGTGCAAAGAGCGATGACAGGCATACTACTGAGAGAAAGGGACAGAGGCAGGAGAAAAAGGCCACAGGCCCACGGCAGCAGAAGCCCCGCAACCGAGCGCAAGGGTTTACAAAACCCGCAGAAACAGAGCATACGAAGATGTACCGAAATGTGCCTCAGACTCTGATTGACAAGCGCAAACGGTTGAATCAATGTTCCCGTTGTGGACAAGATGGTCACTACTGGGCGAAGTGTCCATCCGCAGCCCCAGTTGTCGCGTCCTCACACATTAGGCGAAAACGAAGTGCTGGTGAGGCTGGACACAAAGCCACCCAAGTCCCAAAGTCGAGACGCATTGAAGCGGCTCCAAAACCTGCTGTGAAACAAGTTGTTGCCGAGCTCCGTGGATCACCCCCCCCAGATTTGGATATCTTGGAGGTTGATACCGACATGGATGACTAGGTAAGCTTTATCCTATGATAAGATCATGGATGGAAAGGATGCTAAAACTTTACGCTAGGCCGAAAGATGGGCATGCTAGGTAAAGACGGAAGATGTCGGTTGTATGTTCCCCAGCCTTAAGCGCTACAAACTGAAACTAATATATCGTGCTAGAAATAGCATGATGGAGGAAGTTTTCTTTTATGACGTGTTGGGATGGTTACAGCTCTTTCAATTTAGTTTTGTTTATTTCTTATGTGATAATGCGCACTGTGTTGTTTGCTTATCTCATACTGTTTTCCATTTTTTGGAAGGAATTTGGTTGGGTTTTATTTTGATTTCGTCAGGCTGGACTTGACTTAGCAATTGAAGTTATTTTGCAAAGTTTACCTGAGGAGGGTTGAATACCCGAAATCATGCTGGCGTGATAGTAAACACCCTAGCCATTGAAACCCCGTAAATTTATCAAGTGATAAAACTATTCACGACCCGTTGTGGCCGCTCTTGTGTCGAAAGGCAAGAGATATTGACTAGTGATCGTAAACCATACCAAATCCTTCTAAGAAATACTAACCGAAATGTTTAGGGACAAGAGACCCCAAAAGCGGTTGAGGCTTGCAGGCCCACCGCCACATACAAGATCTATTCACGTGAGAGTGAGATTGGAATGGAGCCACAACCAAGAGAGGCTGAGTGGTGAAGCCCTCTTGTTGTTGGATAGTGGCTCTACTAGTGCTGTTCTGAGTAGTGATTGGGTTAAGGAGGCCCAAGTACCTTGCGTTCGTCGGAAAGATCCGACACCTATTACAGATGCAAGTGGGAATTATATCCCAGGTTCGGCTCTCCATTATACTACTACGGTAGATATGTACATAGGAGACCACAAGAATAAAATACTATTTGAAGTCGCAGACATACCACCAGGCAAAGTGAATGGTTACCTGCCAATGTCGTGGTTGAAGGACCACAACCCAGATATCAACTGGGAAAAAAGTAGTCTGAAGTGGCGCTCTGAATATTGTAAAGCCCACTGCCTTAGAAAAGAAAGGCGTATAGAGTTCATTACAGAGGAGGAACTCTTAGCCGAGG